>SDBU01009195.1_pt1 | contig 11119 bp, 10 predicted proteins | sample 2277071 | NCBI WGS metagenome assembly SDBU01 (sample SAMN10397929, study PRJNA504765) | marine sediment metagenome | isolation source: marine sediment core GS08_GC12, 126 cmbsf | place: Arctic Ocean: Gakkel Ridge, Loki's castle | collected 2008 | reverse complement strand
AGTCCTTGAAGAACTTCCGCGTGCGCATCTTCAATGACCCAATCAAGAACGCCTCATGGAGCCGGCCGAAACGTCGGATCTGGTTAAGAAACAACTTGTGAAATGCCCGAACACCTTTCACTTCTCTGGCAACTTGTCTGCGTCTCAACGTGAGTGCTCGGAACTGATCTATTACCTCGTTGGTGGAAATCAGGTTGGGACAGCGTGCACCGCAGGTCGAGCAACCGATACAGAGCCACAGAAGCGGGTTCTCCATTGTTTCATCCACAAGACCGAGTTGCAGCAGACGTAGGAACTGGTTTGGAGTCGTAGCCGCGTCAGCGGCCACGGGACATCCGCCGCCGCACCGCTGGCATTGATAGCACGAGTAAACCGGCTGGCCGCTCCGCTCAATCACTTCGGCGCAGAATTCGTCGGCCGCCTGCCTGGTCTCGATTATATTGATGCTGTTTTTCATGGCCCCGTCAATCCGACAAGTGCTCAACCATCGAGCTTATCTGCCGTGAAGTAAGGTTCTTCAGCTCCGTGGCTTTGTTCAGACATGCAGGAACGCAGGCGCCGCAGCCCTCGCACAGGTTTTCGTCCACCTCGGCGACGTTACGTTCCTCGTCGAGAACTCGGGCATTGTACGGGCATGCCGTCACACACATCCCGCACGCGGCACAAAGCTCTTCGTTCACCACCGCGACCTGCGCCTCCGAGGTGAGCTTCCTCGCGCTGAGGAGGTCAAGCACCTTCGATGCCGCGCAGCCTGCCTGGGATATGGCGTCTGGAATGTCTTTCGGCGCTTGTGCGCAGCCACAAAGGAAAACACCCCGGGTCGTCGTTTCGACAGGTCTTAGCTTGACGTGCGCCTCGGCAAAAAATCCGCTGTCGCTGAGAGGGATGCTTAACTTCTCCACAATCTCCTCCGCACTCCGACTTGGCCGAATCGCCGTCGCCAGAACCACCATGTCCGCTCGAATTTCAATCACCTTGCCAGACAGCGTATCCGCGCCGTGAACCACTATCTTGCCGTCGTCCTGATACAGACGTGAGACCCGTCCCCTAAGGTAGAGCGTCTTGGTTTCCTCAATTCCGCGCTGGATGAACTCCTCGTACCCTTTGCCCCCGGCCCGAATATCCATGTAGAAGATATATGCCGTCCCGTCGTGCACCTTGTGCCTGTACAGCATTGCCTGTTTGCCGGAATACATGCAGCAGATTCGGGAACAATAAGGGAAACCTCTTTCCGGATCTCTTGACCCGCAACATTCAATGAAGACGACTTCTTTCGGCTCCTTGCCGTCCGATGGGCGAAGGATTTGTCCCATAGTGGGTCCGCTGGCGGAATTCAGGCGCTCGAACTGCAATCCGTCTATCACGTCTGGGATGGTGCCGCCACCGTACTCGGGGAAATTCTCCATTCCGTAAAGGTCAAAACCCGTGGCGACGACTATCGCACCGACATCCACTTCATCGAACTGGTCCACCTGCTCATAGTCTACCGCTCCTATCTCGCAGACCTTCTTACACACCCCGCACTTGCCGTTCTTCAGGTAGATGCAGTTTTTCGCGTCGATAACCGGCGTGTTGGGCACCGCCTGCGGCGAGTTGACGTAGATGGCCTTGCGGTTGTCCAGCCCAAGATTGAACTCCGATGAAACCTTCTTCGGGCACTTCTCGATGCATATGCCGCAGCCCGTGCACTTCTCGCGGTCGACGTATGCAGCCATCTTTCGGATCTTGACGTGAAAGTTCCCGACGCTTCCAGAGACATCATCAACACGCGAGTATGTCATAAGCTTGATGTTCGGATGCTGGGTAACCTCCACCATCTTCGGAGTCATGATGCACTGCGAGCAATCCAGTGTAGGAAACGTCTCGGACAACTGGGCCATGTGCCCCCCGATGGACGGCTCTTTCTCGACGAGGATCACTTCGTATCCGCCATTAGCTATGTCGAGCGAAGCCTGTATTCCGCTGATACCGGCGCCGATAACCATGGCCCGTGGAACAACTGGGACGCTCTTCGGCGAAAGGGGCTCGTTCTCCTTTATTTTCTCCACCATCGCGGCGATAAGGCGTATGGCCTTGTCCGTTGCAGCTTCCTTCTCCATCTGGTGGACCCAGGAACACTGCTCTCGAATATTCACTATCTCGAGTTGATATTGGTTAAGTCCCGCCCGTTCCGCAGCCTTCCGGAAGGTGTTCTCGTGCATATTCGGCGAACACGCCGCAATCGCAACCCCCGTCAAATCCTCTTCCCGGATGGCCCTCTCGATCATCTCCTGGCCCGGCTGCGAGCAGAAGTACTTGTAGTATTCCGTGTGGACAACGCCAGGGATGGCGGCGACCTCCTCGAGGACCCGATCAATGTCCAGTACACCTGCGATATTAGAGCCGCACCAACAGCAGAATACTCCGATTCTTTTCATGCTTCTGACCTATTGTCTCATTTACCACCATTGTGTTGCCGTGAGCGAGTGTTGACCTCCTTGTGCAGGAAATCCACTACTCGAAGCTCGTCAAAGGGCAAGCGATTAATGAATGATAGGTTGCTGCTCAGTGTCATCTGAGCCTATCTGTTTATCCAGCAACATGGGCATATAGCAGCAATGCAGCTCGACCCCTTATTTGTCAGGGACCAACCTTTGCCAACCTTATATGGTCCGCTGCTACACCGAGAAAACGCACTGACTTGGTAGTTGCTCGGATTCTCTGAGATTGACATCGCTTGTGGTCGAAATGATTCCTGTAGACGAATGTACCACTTGGGTTCTAATTCCAAAATGCTCATAGCCCAGTATTCCTATATACTTACTCTACTTGCGAGAAAAAGTCAAGGCACAAAATCACCGTTCTCAGGAAGTGGCGTAGACATCGTGAACGCCTGGATTCTAACCTGCTATGTTTGGCTATGGTTCAGAACCAGGGGCTTCTGGACGTCATCATGGAAAAACGGGGATAAACTGCCTTCTCCTACGTAAAGGGGAACAACAGCCATCTGCGAAATGTTCCCGTTCGATTATTGTTGGGGTTTTCCAGCAAGAACTGGGCACGCGAGAAGAAAGCGGACCCAGTGTGCCTGGACAAGAGTGTTGAACATCAGCGGCTTTGGGATACGGGGTCTGGGGAGGTCGTGATTCGGATACTCGGATTCGTGCTTACCTCACGCCGCTTCGAGCAACACGCCTTTCCTCCCTTGGGTTGGCAGGATAGGGTAGCAAATGAAGAAGACGAGCGCTTGTACATGATTTGCCGCATAGCGCCGGGCCCGCTTTCTTTTTCATCTTAGCAGGTGCGTCACGTGCGGGGCTTCTCTCGCGGACATCAGACAATGAGAGTGTCTATCTCTGTTTGCCCGTCAGTGCTTCGAAACCGGCCACGATATCGAGAAGCTCCGCAGTGATAGAAGCCTGGCGCTGACGGTGGTATCGAGTGGTCAGCTCCTCGAGGCGTTCTTCGATATTTTTCTCCGCAGCCTGCATGGACACAAGACGGCTCGCATTCTCGCTCTCGAGTGATTCGAAGAATGCGCGGTAAAGTGAAACGAAGAAATGCTGGCGAATCAACAGCGAGAACAGGCGGTTCCAGTCCATAGTGAATGTGGGAAGGGCACGCGAATCCCATTCCCGATCCTTCAGCTGCTTCAGCCACTCAGGACTCACGGGATAGAGCTGCAGCATGCAGGGCTCAAACGAGGCTCCGGACTTTCGTCTGTTGTAGAAGAGGATCACCTGCTCGACATCTCCGCGGGCCTGCGACTCCTCTATTCTGATCAGCATTTCCTGCACCATCGGCGTGATGTCGATGAGAGATCCGGTGATAGGAATCCCTTGTTGGACCGGATGCCCGGCCTCTTCGAACGTACCGATTAGACGTTCCCCCAGGGCAAGTATTACTCGGTGTTCTCTGCTGATTTGAAGCTCCTCCATTTTTTCGACAGCATAAGTCAGGATCCGTTCGTTGAAATCACCGCTCATCCCCTGTGCGGATCCAAAAATGATTACGGCAGAACGGGCGTTTTCTGCAGTGGGCCTCGTGGTAATGCCCTCCGGGGTGTTTTTCATGACGATTTGAAGCCCCATTTCTATCGCCCGGCTGTACTCCCCGACGGACTCTGCCGCTCTCTCAAATAGCCGGATGTTGACTGCCGCAAGCGACTGCATCGTCTTGACGACGGAGTGCATGTCTTCTGCGCTGTCGATTTTTCGTTTGAGTGTTTCAAGCAGTTCCGCCACGACTCACTCCTGGTGGGATTTATGGTCTGGCTGCCTGGATTCCGTCGATGGTTTCCCAGCAGAGTCGTGCTCGGATTCCCGTCCGGCCTTCTGTTCAGGATGTTCCTTGGGCTCTTGATTGATCTCCTGCTTGCGCTTCTGCTTCGGTTCCTTCTTGGAGTCTTCCTCGGACTTTTGCTCGGGTTCAGGTTTCTCCTTCGGTTGAGGCAGCGGCTCATTCTCGGATTCTTCCTCAGGTTTCCGCAAGGGAGCCACAGCGTTCTTGGCGGCCTCGACGAGTTGTCGATGATCATCCTCAGTCAACTGCTCTCCCTCGAGAATCCGCTTTGATACATCAGACAGGTTCTCCTTGACCGCTTCCCGGACAGCATCCTTCGCCTCGGATACCTTCTCAAGTTCGATGTCGTCGAACAGGCCCGTTGTCACCGCAAGGAGGACACCAATCTGCTCGGGAACGGGTATGGGCTCGTACTGTGTCTGCTTGAGGGCCTCACGGACACGGCGGCCCCGGTTGAGGATGTTGCGCGTATCCTCGTCGAGCTGGACACCGAAACGAGCGAACGTCTCGAGTTCCTCGAACTGGGCGTAGGATAGGCGCAGATCGCCGGCAACAGCACGGTACGCGGGCAGTTGTGTCTTTCCGCCGACCCTGGAGACTGATTCGCCGATATCCACTGCGGGCAGGATTCCCTCGCGGAAGAGTTTTGGGGAGAGATAGATCTGGCCGTCAGTGATGGATATAAGGTTTGTGGGTATGTATGCGGAGATGTTCTCGCCCTGGGTTTCAATGATTGGTAATGCGGTCAGGGAACCGCCGCCAAGTTTCTTGTTAAGATGGGTAGATCGCTCGAGCAGCCGCGAGTGAATGTAGAATATGTCGCCGGGATACGCCTCCCTGGCGGGAGGACGGCGCAGCAGCAACGACAGCTCCCGGTACGAGCGTGCGTGACGCGTCAAGTCGTCATAGATGATGAGGACGTCCTTCCCCTGTTCCATGAAATATTCAGCCATCGTCGTCGCGGCGTATGGGGCGGCGTAGTTGAGCCCGGGCGTTTTTTCGCCGGTCGCCGCCACCACGACGCAGTACTCGATGGCGTCATGTTTTTGCAGATCAGCCAGGACCCTTGCTACGGTCGACGTGCTCTGTCCGATGGAGCAGTAAACGCAGATGACGTCCTTGTCCTTCTGGTTGATCATGGTGTCGAGTGCGATCGCGGTCTTGCCGGTCTGCCGGTCGCCGAGGATCAGTTCGCGCTGCCCCCGGCCGATGGGGATGAGAGCATCTACGGCCTGGATGCCCGTCTGCAGAGGGACGTTGACCGGCGCCCTGTCCATAATCGCCGGAGCTTCCCTTTCCACAGGGCGTCTTTCGGTTGCGGGGATCGGAGTCTGCGTGTCAAGTGGCCGCCCCATCGGATCCACTACGCGGCCCAGCAGCCCCTCGCCCACGGGCACATCCATGACTCTGCCGGTGCGGCGGACTTCCTGTCCCGCCTTGATGTCTTCGCTTTCGTCGAGAAGGAATATGGCCACCTCGTCAGGGTCGAGGTTGAACGCCATGCCGAGCTTCCCGCCGGCAAACCGAACCAGCTCCTCCGATTTCACTCCGGCCAGGCCGTCCACGCGGACAATGGTGTTACCTATGTCTTTTATCGTGCCGACTTCCCGATATATCAGTCTTGCCCGGTCACTCTCCAAAATGTGGTCGAGAGTGGAGAGAGTGTCGTCGAGGACACCCTGCAAGTTCACTTCATCGTTCTTTGTCTTCTGCATCTGATGCAACCGTCTTTTCTGCGGGTTTCTCTTCGGCCTTCTTGATCTTGCCGTTCTTCATGGGTTCCTCTTCCCTCGTTCCCTCTTCGATAGCTTTGGCCATCTCTTCCTCGAGGGAGCTCAGGTAGCTCTCGAAGCTCCATGCAATCTTCCGGCCGTTGGCGTTCAGTTCGATTCCCGATATCAAGTCCGGCAGAACCTTGAACTGCAGCTCGGGGTTACCCGCAATCCTGGCGCGCACTGCGTCTGCAATCTGTTTGCGCATCTCTTCGGGGATTTCGAAAGCGCTGTTGACAGCAATCTGCGCCTGAGAGTCACGGGAGAGTTCATCGATCGCCTTCTTCTCGTCCTCATTCATGTTCTGAATGCGGCTGATGAAGTTATCGATAATGTGTCGTTCCAGATCATCATTCGCCAGGTCTTTCAACACGCGGCGGGTGATGGCGTAGATCTGCTCGCTCCCGCGCCTCCGAAGGTCTGCAAGAAAGGACTCTTTCTGCTGCCGGACCGCGTCGTGCCATTTTGCTTTTGCCTCTTCAGCCTCCTCGCGTGCTCTTGCCATCAATTCCTTTCGATGAGCTTCCGCATCCTCTTTGGCTTTCGTGAGAATCTCCTCCTGCTTGTCTCGAAGCTCCTTCTGCTGCTCCCGGTAGGATTCCGCCTCGGCCTGCGCCTCGTCCCTCTTTTGCTTCGCATCTTTCAGCCGGGACGCGATCGTTTCCTCACGCTTGTCCATTGCGTTGATAATCGGCTTGTAAAGAGAGATTCGCAATAGAGCGACCAGTATCAGGAAGTTGACTATCTGGAAGATGAACGTAGTCAGATCGAACATTGTTCATCAGTCTCCTGCTTTGCTTATGACGTAGTTCCAGAACGGGTTCGCGAAGATGAGTATAATAGCCACGACGAAGCAGTATATGGCTGTTGACTCAACCATTGCCAGACCGATGAACAGTGTGCGGCTGATAGTTGCGGCTTCGTCCGGCTGTTGCGCGATCGCGGCCAACGCTCGTGCGAGCGCCAGTCCCTCACCGATTGCCGGACCGATCGAGCCGATAGCTATCGTCAGTCCGGAAACAACGATGGAGGCTACGCCAATGATAGTTGTGCTATCCATTTTCTTCTCCTGCTTCCTTCTGTTTGATATTTGGTTCCTCCTTGCGTTCTTCCTTCTGCTCCTGGATTCGCGTGGCGGCGCCGATGTAGACCGTCGCCAGTATCGCAAAGATATATGCTTGGATAATTCCTATCAATATCCCAAACGCCTGCATGACGACGGGGAAAAGGAGCGGCACTATGCGAATAATAATGGCGGCGATCATGGTTCCGCTCATTACGTTTCCGAACAGGCGGACTGCAAGCGCAAGCGTCCGGGACGCCTCACCAATGATGTTGAACGGCAACATGAGGGGCGAGGGCCGTATGTACTGCTTGAGATATCCGAGCAAGCCTCGTTTTGCTATGCCGAAAATGGGCACAGAGAAAAACACACAAACAGCAAGCGCTGCCGTGGTCGAGAGAGATCCCGTCGGTGGTTCGTAACCCGGCACGATGCTGAGAAGGTTGCAGACGCCGATAAACAGGAAAAGCGTGCCGAGAAAAGGCAGAAACATGTCCGGTTTCTGACGAGTCATCTCATTTATCTGTTTCCTGATATAGCCTACAATGATCTCAAGCAGGTTCTGCCAGCGGGATATCTTCGTTCCCGTCGACAACTTTCGCGTCACAAGCCAGGAGCCCAGAACCATGAGAATCATGACTCCCCAGGTGAAGAATATGGTGGCATTCAGGGCAACCGGCCCGACGTCCACTTGAATGTACTCATCTGGGCTTATTCTCATCTCATTTGTCCGTGTTAGAAGATCCCTCGGCACTTGGCTGAATGCTGACGCGGCGTACCAGGATGATTCTCATGCCGATGACTCCGACGATACAGGCAATGCCGTTTTGCCAGTTGCCGTTCCTGACAATCAGGTAGAACGCAAAAGCCACCAGTGCGGTGCGCAGAAAGAAGCTGCCCAGCGCGAGGAACGCTGGCCGTCTGCTTCTCGGCAGCTGCTTTATTGTCAGCCACAACCCGCCGAAATAGAGCAGTCCGAGAGCAAGGCCTGCAATGAAAGCCAGGATAAGGAAGCAGTACTTGGTCATCTCAATCTTTTCTCTCGATGGACTTGCGTTCTCTTGTAATCCAGAACCATGCGTTGAAACAGCCCACGCCAATTCCCAGTATCATCAGCGTGAGAGTCCATGAATACCGGCTCGGCCACCTCGCGTCGATCCACACACCCAGCGCCACGCCGATCACCGTTGGTATGGCAACGGACCAGCCAACGAGACCGAACATCCCCAGACCGAACCAGACGTCCTTGTCTTTGTTTTTCCTCGCCCTGATTTTTCGGACCTCTCGCCTGCCGACTCTCTTGCCGAGCTCCTCTTGATGTTTGTCCCTGATTGACTTGTCCATGGCAGTATTATTGCAGTTCCAGGAATCGCCGCATGAAATTGGTCTCGAGCTTTGCCACGGCGGTCCGGGCTTTTCTGCTCTTTTCATCCATGTCCTGGAACAGCTCCTCCAGGATCTTTTCAAGTCTTCCGAGGTTGTTATCGTGCACCGCATTGAGCGTTGAGACCAGCACTTCCTCGCCCCGCTTGACGAATACTCCCTCGTCGAGGGCGAGGAATTCTTCTCCTCCAGTCCGGGATTCGTACGATAAAACCCCCGGAACAAGTGAAGCGACAAAATCGATGTGCCGGGGCAAAACGGTAAAGGAACCGTTCTCGGCCTCGGCGGTTACTTTGGTCACCTGCTGATCAACGAGAATTCTTGTGGGCAGCAGTACTTTCAGTTTCACTTCTTCGCCTCTGAGATCTTGCCGATCATGTATAACGCTCGCTCCGGATAATCGGAGAATTCGTCATGAAGGATGCGCTCGCAGCCTTCAAGTGCATCTTCCAGGGAAACCATCTTGCCCTCGTTACCCGTGAATTGCTCGGTCGTGAAGAACGGCTGCGTCAGGAACCGTTCGAGTCGCCGAGCACGATTCACGGTACGCCGGTCATTTTGCGACAGTTCCTGCAATCCCAACATCGCAATGATGTCCTTGAGATCTTCATATTCAGCCAGCGTCTTGCGAATCTCTCGGGCAAGGCCGTAGTGTCTCTCTCCGACGACGGAAGGTGATAACATCTTCGAGCCCGATTGCAGCGAATCGATTGCAGGGTACAGTCCCTGGCTCGCCCGTTTTCGCGAGAGCACGATCGAAGCCGATAAATGGCCGAAAATATGGACCGCCGCCGGGTCGGTAAAATCATCCGCCGGGACGTAGACGGCCTGGATGGAAGTGATCGCTCCTGTCCGGGTATTGCATATCCTCTCCTCGAACTCGGCGAGCTCCGTTGCCAGGGTCGGTTGATATCCGACCCGGGAAGGCAGCCGTCCCATGAGGCCGGAGACCTCTGTCCCGGCCTGAACAAAACGGAAGACGTTGTCGATGAGAAGGAGGACATCCTGCCTGACATCGTCTCTGAAATACTCAGCCATGGTCAGCGCCGCATGACCGACCCTGAATCTTGCCCCGGGTTGCTCATTCATCTGGCCGTAAATGAGGATTGTATTGTCCAGCACCTTGGCTTCCTTTATCTCGCGATACAGGTCCTCGCCTTCACGGCTGCGCTCACCGATGCCGCAGAAAATGCTGATACCCTCATGTCCGCCTACGATGTTGTGGATCATCTCCATGACCAGAACGGTCTTGCCGACTCCCGCGCCGCCGAACATGCCGGCTTTGCCGCCGCGTTCCAACGGCGCGAGCACATCGATCGCCTTTATTCCGGTTTCGAAGACATGAGACTTGGTAACTTGCTGGGAAAGGGGTACAGGCTCCCGATAAATGGGGCGCCATTCCTTTGCTGATATCTCGCCGTTCCCGTCGATCGTTTCGCCCATAACATTGAACATTCTGCCCAGGAGGTTCTTCCCAACCGGTACTTTCAGGGTCTCACCTGTGTCGATCACCGGCGAGCCGCGCGCCAACCCTTGCGTTGCGGTGAAGGCAATCCCACGGACCATCTCGGCGCTGAGGTGGGTCAGTACTTCGATCACGATTTTGCCGTCTTCACCGGCTCTCAGTTGGTTGAGAATTCCGGGCAGCTTGTTGGGGAAACGCGCGTCGATCACGCTGCTCCTGACGGAGACCACCTCGCCGCGGTTTGATTGGTCTGTATCCTTGCTTTCGCTCATGCTCGAATCCTGACAAGCCTGCTTATTGAATTTTCCACTCAACCCAGTGCAATTATCATTGTACCACATCGATACAACAGGGGTACAGCGGAAGGTGACCTCTTGGATTCTCTGACAATGAATTGTCTTCGGGAAACTGAGACGTCTCTATACTAACCGCAGTGCTGTAAGATAAGTAACAGACGAAGGTCCCAAAAAATCTTTTCCGAATAACACCAGAGTTGGCATCGAAAACGATTGCCGCCTCCCAGTCCATTTCAAGAGCGAAGACTCAGGCGGCTGACTTTCTGTTCATCTTAGTAGCAAAATCTGTGAACAGAGAGTTTGTTTGATTGTTGCAATGGGAAGAAGATTTTTGTATTATCATGGGAATTGGAAGGCTTGGTTGCGTAGCTGAGCGTTTTAATTTATATGGGGAATGTCAGATTGACAAACAATTCCAATTTGAAAGGGTGTTATTATGGACACTACATGGGAACGAATGCCTGTAAAGATCAAGGCAACTGTGATCCTTGTTGCGGTGGTCTCGATTACTTTGATTATCGTAATTGCCAGCTCGATTGTGAAAATTGACGGCGATGAAGTCGGGATCGTGGAGAAGAAACTGTTCGGAGGAAGCCTGCCCGAGGGAAATGTTCTGGCGGTAAAGGGAGAGAACGGCGTTCAGGCCCAGATTCTCGCGCCGGGCTGGCACGTCAAATGGAAATGGCAGTATAATGTCAGCAAGATTAAGATGATCGAGATAGAGTCCGGGTCTGTGGGCCTGATACAGGCCGCCGACGGTCGAAGCCTGACTGCCGGTGCAATTTATGCGCCGGAATGGAAGGAGCCGAAGAAGATGCTCGATGCCGCGTATTTCCTCGGTCCGGGCAAAGGCTACAAA
>SDBU01009194.1_pt1 | contig 11119 bp, 9 predicted proteins | sample 2277071 | NCBI WGS metagenome assembly SDBU01 (sample SAMN10397929, study PRJNA504765) | marine sediment metagenome | isolation source: marine sediment core GS08_GC12, 126 cmbsf | place: Arctic Ocean: Gakkel Ridge, Loki's castle | collected 2008 | reverse complement strand
TCCTGTAACAACGACTACCTTGTCTTTCAGTTTCATTTCCGGCTCCCTGTGGTATTGACGGTAACAAAACGGCTCACCCGGGGGGCTTCCAATAGTTCCAACCCACTGCTGGCGACCATCACCCCGACCCATCTCAAACTCCACCTTCTACCCTTCTCTCAGGACGGTAAGTTCGACATGTTGGAACTCACTGTGATGAAAGAAGAGGTCTTCTTCTTTAGCGTATCTACAGTTGTAAAGTTGCTTTGCCGCTAGCCTATTAACTGAGGGGCAATTTCCTTAATGAAGGGCTTCAGCTCTGATAGGGCATCAGCGGTGGCGGTGACTGCCTTATCAATTTCAGTCTGCGTCATCGGCGTTGATATGTGATACGCACCCCTTTTCGCAGCGAAGATATCTCTATTTAACATCGCCAAGTGGAATAAGCGGGATATATTCCTGTCTTGAGTTATCAGGGAAACGGCTGCATGCGTCACTGGCTCTGGTGTAAAGTGAATCTGGCGAAGGGAGCCGTAGCCGGTCACTTGTGCTTTAATCTTCAAGTCAGACAGAACACACTGTACACCCTCTGCTAGTGAGTCGCCCAGGGAGTTGATCCTGTCCAATGCCTCCTTGGTCATCTCCTTCAGACCAGCAATGCCAGCGGCAGCAACAATGGGGTTTCCTGAGAAGGTTCCTGTGTGGTGGGCTTGCCGCTCTCGTTTTGGAGAGAAAACCGCCATAACATCTTCGCTACCACCAAAACCCCCTACCGGCAGGCCACCGCCGATAGTCTTGCCGAAGACAGTGAGGTCAGGCGTGACATCATATATCTGCTGAGCACCGCCGGTAGCTAGTCTGAAGCTTATCACTTCGTCTACAATCAGGAGCACATCGTTCTCGGTGGTCACTTTCCGCAAGAATTTCAAATAGTCGTCCTCGGGAGGAATCAAGCCGCCGGCTCCCATTATCCCCTCGACAATCACCGCTGCCAACTCGTCCTTGTTCTCTTTAATAATCCTTAAGGCTGCCTCCTTATCATTAAAGCGGGTAACCAGCACGTCTTGTTCTACGCTCTTAGGCAACCCTATCGGTAACTCTTGCCATCCTACCCCCACCTCCATTGGGTCATAGGTGCCATGGTAATTCCCTTCCATCTTCAGGATTTTGTCCTTGCCGGTGTAGGCCCTGGCACCACGTATGGCAAACATCACTGCCTCTGACCCAGAGCAGCAAAAACGTATCTTATCTACTGAAGCAACCCGTTCGCAAATCATTTGCCCCCACTGGTATACGCTCTCTGTCGGCGCCGACATAGCTAAGCCCTTTTGTACCTGCTCCCTGATAGCCTCCACCACTTTGGGAGGGTTATTTCCCAGCACCAGCGGCGTCCAATTATTAGAAAAGTCGATGTAACTATGGCCATCCACATCGTAGAGATAACACCCATCTCCTCTCACCATGACAGTAGGATAGGGTTCAAGCCAACTTCCCTCCCGATAATCGCCGCCGGGCGCATATTTGCTAGCCCACTCCTCTACCTCTTGCTGCGACTTAGGTGTCCTTTGCCGATAGGCTCCTTCAACCTTCTGACTGTATTCAGCTAATGACTTCTCTCTAGACATTCTACTAACCTCCTTTTTCTAAATTGGGGTACCCTTGGGTTTTCTGATGTCATAAAGGCACCTGCTCCGCTTTTCCATGACCGATATGTGGTTGAGCACTAACTCTTTTAATGCACCACGCTCTTTGAACTTGTGTAATATCCTGCTCACTGTGAGGACGGAGCAGTCAAATCTCTAGCTCTACATAATTTGATGAAGGACCCGTTATTTTAACATGATATTGCTTCCCCTATCCTACCCCAAATACGATCTGCCTCCCTAAGACGAGGGTTGGCAGCCAGAGGCTGACTTGGGGGACATAGGCAACTATCAATAAAACAGGGATGGCAGCCAAGAGGATGAAAGGCAGTAGCGGCCTGATCAGCGAATGAAACGGTATGCCACCTATCCTAGCCCCAAGGAAAAGGGCATCGGCGAAGGGAGGGGTAGTCAGTGCTATCCCCATGGCCAGGACTATCATCGTTCCCATATGGATGAGATTGAACCCCATATCCAAAAACAATGGCATTAGTAGCGGTGTAACTACCAGCATAATGCTGATGTTTTCGATAAACATCCCCAAGACCAAGAGCAATATGATTACCATAAGCAATAGCACATATGGGTTATCAGTGACTCCCATGGCGAATGTTGCGATAGCATGGCCGGCACCTTGTTGCACTAAAGTCCTGGTGAAGATTATGGCAAAGACAACTAATATGAACAGCATTCCGCAAGCGCCAAGCGTCTCTGAGATAGCCTTCCAGGCGCTCCTAAATTTCAACTTCCGATAAACAAAAACCCCGATAAGGATGCTATAGACAACGGCCACGGCGGCAGCTTCGGTTGGGGTGAATATCCCTCCATAAATCCCTCCCAAGATGATGACTGGGGTAAGCAGGGCAGGGAAAGCAGAGAAGGTTCTTTGTCCCACCTCTTTCAAATATCCGGTTACTCCTTTAATGGTTTCTTCCTCAGCTTGCGGGACCGGCTGCATCCATTTGCCGCTGGTGAAATAAATGACTATTAAGTAACCTATAGCCAGCATGATTCCAGGAATCACCGTGGCCAAGAAGAGTGCCGCTATCGATTGCTGAGCTACAAAGGCGTAGAGGAGCACTGGAATGCTGGGGGGAATCATGTATCCCAGAAAGCCAGAGGCACATATTACGGCAGTGGAATATCGGCGGTCATATCCGTATTTTTCCATCCGGGGAATCATGACTGCCCCCGTGGCAGCAATTGAGGCTAACCCTGAACCAGTAAGGGCAGCAAACATGAGAGAAGTAACGACACAAACTGCTGCCAGTCCTCCCCTCAGTTTTCCTACCAAGACATATGCCAGACGCATCAGCGGGTCTGCTATCCCTCCATGGCTTATTATATAACCACCGAAGATGAAGAGAGAGACCGCTACCAGGACAGGGCTATTGGCCGCGAAGAAGGCGACTGAGGGAGCGAAGGCAAGGGGTAGATCGAGGAGGACCACTATTACCAGCGTGCCGGCAAAAAAGCAAAAGAAGATAGGCAACCCCAGGAATATTAGCAACATAAATACCAGAATGCCGAGTACTAGTACTATTCCCTCCAAGTTACCTCCTTGTTCGTGGATGCCTTCCTCTTTAATTTGGCGGCGTCCTTGATCACAATAGCCAGGTAGTGACCAGTCGCTAATGCAGCCCCAACAAATAGGGCACTCTTGGGCCAGCCGAGATGAAATCCTGAGGCGGGGGCATATCCCGGTGTCCCCCACGAATACACCATATAATCATAACTCAGATAGGTGAAGATACCAAAGAGTATGAGGCAGATAAGTTGTATGCCAAGGTTGATGATATCCACCGTCAGCTTTTTGCGAATAATAAGAGGGAGCACCTCAACGACGAGGTGCTCCCGTCGCCGGGTAGTTAACGCCATCATAATGAAGGCAAATGCGACAAAAATATATCTAGCCGTTTCCTCCATCCACGCCATAGGTAAAGCGATCTCGCGGTAGATTACCTGCGCGAAGATGAGAGAAGTTATCGCCAATAGAAAGATGGCACCAATGACCTCTTCACTACGGGCTACTATCCATGATGCCACCTTCTGTATCGCAGTTATTTTTGAGAGCAATTGCATTCCTCCGGCAAAGTTTGGTCATTGAGTTTATCAACCGCGCATGCGTGCTACCTCAGCAACAATCTGGTCCAGCATGTTTTGACCGGGATAGAGATCGTCCAGCGCCGGATTCATCAGAGGCCATATTTCTTCCTCTGGTCGCATATACTCTATGAAGGCCGTTTTCATCTCCGGTGTAGCGTCTATAAACTCAACACCGAAGCCTTCTAACCGCACCCCCACCTCCAAGGCAAACATCGAAGCTTTGCTCTTGGAGAAATGCTCGGCCTGTTTAGCTGCCTTCCAAATTGCATCCTGGAGGTCCCCGGGTAAAGAATTCCAAACCTCCAGATTGATGTTGGTTGAGTTAAGGTCAATTTGATGGTAGAGTATGCTGTAGTAACTTTGCACTTCGTAAAAGCGGTAGTCATGAAAGTCTAGCAAGGCAACGTCTATCCCGTCAACTACCCCTTTTTCGGCAGCAGAGTAGACCTCATCCCAGTCTACCGGGGTGGCTAAAGCCCCCAGACCGTTGACAGTGGCAATGGCAAGTGGAGTGGGCATGGATCTTACTTTCATACCCGCAAGGTCTGCCGGGCTGCGAATAGGATGCTGACTGTTGGAGATGCCACGGAAGCCACCGGAAGTCTGAAACAATGCTTTGGCTCCTAACGACTCCCAAATATCATTGAATATCCGCTCTATTATTCCACCACCGTAAGCTAACTGGTCCGCCTCTCTGTACGAGGCCATCAAATAGGGCAAAAGGAAAACATCAAACGCAGGGTGAATGCTACCGTAGGGATAACTAAACCCTATCTTAAAATCACCCCGATTAACACCCTCCGTTACCTCCACCAGGCTGCCCAACGCACCGCCATGGAAGAGCGTCAGTTTTATTCGACCATCTGAATAGAGATAGACTAAGTCGGCAAAGAGTTCATGGGCTTCACCATGGGGGGTATCCTGAGGGAACGTCTGAGGAAGGTTCCACTCATATTCGGGCTCTACGGCTACCGGTACGCCTGGTGATGGTGATGGTTCTGGTGCGCTTGGAGCACACGCTACCACCATCGGCACAACCAACATCAGGGCTAGGAAGATACTACCTAGCAAAATTAGTATTTTTTTCCTTGTCATTATTAACTCCTTCCTAAAGATTATTTTGAGCCCTCTTCCTTTCTCATGGTACTACATAAAACTCACCTCCCTCTTTATTCTGTGTCGGCTTCACATCTGACACTACTTCCTGAAAAACTATCTTTCTTATATATCATCCTCAGCAAAACTTGTTGAGAAGAATTACGTATACGATAACATATCAGCTAACTTAGAGGCATTATAACATCAAAATCCTCTTTGTCAAGTTTAAGTCTCTTCCAATACAAGATGAGCCTGGAGGGGGTATCGATTTCTAATACAAGATGAGCCTGAAGGACTAAGGCAGCTCGTTTATGATTGGGACATGCTGCTAATCATGAACGACAGACAATTACCGATGGTAGAGCAAGTCAAGCAATTTCTGGAGGGGCGTGAGAAGGTAGAGTTCAGGGGTCTAACGGCTCAAGAGAAATACCACTGGATAGAGGAGTACCGAGAAAACGCTTGACGGGGTAGAGGGTAAAAACAAGGCGATAATTGCTCGGTTTGATATAGAGATAGTCTTACCTTTTTTCGAAGAGCGGGGCGGGTTGACAGGTTAGAAAACGCCTCGGTTGAATTGGGGAAGTCTTGCCCTCACGGGGTAGATAGCTAGCACGATAAGTGGGGGAAATTACAGGCAAAAGTATCCTGTTTGATTAGGGATACCTTTGCCTTTTTTATGCCCATTTTAGGGGAGAGCCATTCGGCTATCCCCTTTTTTATTCTCCAGCACCGCCTCTTGAGCTGACGTCCCTGAGGGGGGGGAGTCACCATTCACCGCTATGAAAAAACGCATGGATTTTGATTCTAGAGCGTCTCTCTGTCGTTGGTAGCTCCAACCGACCCCTCTTTTTGTCTCAACCTCACTATTGATTTCTACCTCACAAATGGTTTAGTCTCAATACCAATACGGCAAGGAGGAAAAGATATGCAAGCATACTGTGTCAAATGTCGCACCAAGAGAGAGATGAAGGATCCGAAATCAATAACCATGAAGAATGGGAAGCCGGCGACCCAGGGCGTCTGTCCGACCTGTGGCACGAAAATGTTCAGAATCGGCAAGAGCTAGCTCTAATCCGATATAACAGACAGAATTCAAAAGGGCTGGATGTTCCCGGTATCGGGATGTCCAGCCCTTTTATTTTGCGAATCACACTTAATAAGCTTTTGTTAATTGCGGATTTTATTAGTAATCTTTATGGACGGGGAGTTCGAGTAGAGTCGAACTCCACCTGAATACATACTTGGTATCACTCGAAAATCCCTTACTCCAGGCACTGGTCAAGTATGGACATTGCTGAACTGGTGGTTGAGTAGAAAATAGATTAGGAATATTACTCGGTGACCTCGCTATCTTGACGAGTATAATTTGTTTATTCCTCTATTATATTGACATCGCCGTGTTCTCAACTGTTATCACTTCTGTCGCTGTCTTCACGAGAGTAACTTCAAGAAGAAAAATGTAGCCAGGCATCGGATGAACATGCACACAATATTGAGCCGGGCTATTGCAATCTCACCGTTAAACACCTCGTCACTTCGTTATCTTGTTTGGTATCTCACGGTAGAAAGTACTATAACCCTGACTGTACTGATAAAGCTCGCTTCCAATGGACGATGCAGCGCTGTAGGAATCGAGCTGTCTCCTCGCTGGTCATCTTGGCCGTCTCTACTTGGTTTAACACCACCGACCTCCTTTGCTCTTCCCTGTTCAATATCACCATCTCCTTCATGGGATGACATTTTCTCAGAACACTTGAATGGTGACAAAATCATAGAACATTAACATGAAAAAGACTCTTCTACTTATATGCAAACGGTTATTTACATGCTAAAATAGGTGCATTATCCAATTCACAAGATAAAAGACTAATAATGTAAGGAGGGGAGGTGTAATGGCTAAACAGATACCTGGCGGCTACAATGGCAAGATTCTTAGGATAAATTTATCAAACAATACTATATCTACAGAAATAATTGATGATCTGTTCTGCAGGAAATACTTAGGTGGCGCCGGATTTGTGACTTATTTTCTTTGGAAAGAATTAAATCTAAAGGTTGAGGCCCTAGGCCCTGATAACAAACTCATCTTTGCCGTTGGGCCACTGACTGGGAGTCTCTTACCTGGTAGCGGGCGTAACTGCATTGGTGCAAAATCTCCTTTGACGGGAACAATTGCCAAATCGGAGGTTGGTGAGTTTTGGGGCGCTGAATTCAAGCGTGCGGGTTACGATGCTGTTATTATTGAGGGTAAAGCAGAGAAACCGGTGTACCTTTCAATCTACAATGGTGAAGTAAGTATAAAAAATGGAAGCCATCTCTGGGGAATGAATACCAAGGAGACTCAGCAAGCTATTAGAGATGAGTTAGGTGACAGCCGTATACGAGTGGCAATGATAGGACCAGGGGGAGAGAACCTGGCATTGCAGGCTTGTATAATGAATGGCCTATATGATGCTGCTGGCCGAGGTGGGTTGGGAGCGGTAATGGGTTCAAAGAACCTGAAGGCAATTGCTGTCAGGGGACACAAAGCGCCAAAAATAGCTAGCCCGGAACGTGTGAAGGAATTGAGAGAGTGGGTATTAGCTAATATGCATTTGGTTAGTGGTGAGGCGGAATATGGTACGGGGGATGCTATGGAATTCTGGGAGGCTAATGGTAATCTACCGGTGCGAAATTGGCGGGATGGGCTGTTTCCTGGCGTAAAAAAGATAGATCCCCAGGCGATAAAGGATACAATCAGGATTGGAATGGAGGGGTGTTTTGGCTGTCCGGTACGCTGCAAAAAAATAGTCCGGGTTGAAGAACCATATGTGGTAGATTCTGATTATGGCGGACCAGAATATGAAACCCTTGCCGCATTGGGATCCAACTGTGGGATAGATAATCTCAAAGCTATCGCCAAAGGTAACGAGCTTTGTAATGCTTATTCTCTAGACACGATTTCAACAGGTAGCGTCATTGCCTTTGCAATGGAATGCTTTGAGAGAGGACTACTGAATAGCAAAGATACCGATGGTATCGAACTGAGATTTGGCAATGACGAAGCCATGCTTAAACTCATTGAGTTGATTGCCAAGCGGGAAGGAGTCGGTGGTCTGCTGGCTGATGGTGTAGCTCGCCTGGCTCAGAGAATTGGCCGGGGGTCAGAAGAGTTTGCTATGCAAGTTAAAGGGTTGGAGGCTGGGATGCATGAACCACGACTAAAACTAGGGCTCGGACTTGGTTTCATGGTTAATCCGCATGGCGCAGATCATAATTGTAACATACACGATACTTTGTATCACGCCATGGGATCAAAGTTGGAAGAGCTAAATCCCCTAGGAATACTTGAGCCCGTCCCTCGTGATGATATCGGTCCTCGTAAGGTAGCCTTGTTTAGATTTGCACAGCTTAAGGATATTGTTTTTGACTCTACGGGAGTATGTAATTTCTTGCCCTATAGTTTTGAACAACTTGCTGATGTTACCGCGGCAGTTACTGGTTGGAATACTGGTGTAATGGAGCAGTTGCGAGTAGCCGAGAGAATTCTGACTATGGCCAGGCTATTTAATATCCGGGAGGGATTTACTGCTGCTGATGATAAATTACCACGGCGTTATTTCCAACCTAAGACCGATGGAGCTTTAGCTGATAAGTCCCTTAATCCCGAAAAAATGGAAAAAGCCAAAAGTTACTACTATACCCTTATGAGTTGGGATGCACACACTGGAGTACCCGCACCTGAGAGATTAGAAGAGCTAGGCATCGTGTAACTAAGACTTCGATGAGCTACTATTTTTAGTTAAATAAGCTTGCTAAAGATAGTAGGTTGTCTGCCTGTTTTGCTCATTGCACGTATGGGGGTTCTATCCAAGGGTAATCTTAGTACTTAGGATGTTACCTTCTATAATCTAGCAGGGCTCAAGACCTCCATCATGGTTCTTACACGTTCAGGTATTTGGCCCTCTGCTAGGATAAGCTCAGTCATAAGCTGGCCTGTTCCCAGGCTCATTTGCATGCCCGCCGTGCCCATGCGCGCTGCTACATAGGTATTGTCCCATTCCGGTAGACGGCCTAGAACAGGTTGGATATAGTTGGGTGCGGGAGCATAGCCCTCAAAGTCGCCCCTGTGCTCAACTAATTTGCCTTCTTCCAGAGTAGGGAGTATGCCGATCACGGCATCCAACACTGCGTTCTTAAACTCTTCAGTTGTTAAACTGCTGTCAAAGTTCGATTGTACGTCGGGAACAGCCAGGTGGCCTACTATCACTTTACCACTAGGTTTAGGAGTAACATACTCTCTGGGAGACCAGATCATATAGGGCGGAAGCTGCCGGGGCACTTCCAGTACCAGGCATTGTTCACGGTTTATTATGATGGGTATCTCCTTTCCCAGCCAGGAAGTGCCCTGACCTGACCAGGGTCCCATGGCAATTACTACCACATCAGCCTCAACTTCGGTTCCGGTGGCGAGGAGGACAGAGGTGACCTTTGCCCCATTATGGCGGAATCCTACCACTTCACCCTGTCTGAATGTAGCTCCCATTTTCTCTGCTACCTGAGCCAAGCCAAGAGTATATCGGTACGGCTCCACCACCAGGGCAGAAACACACAGTCCTCCTCTGACTCGCGGAGTGATATCCGGGTAGATGGCTCTTACATCGTCCGCCTCAAGCCAACGAGTTTCGTAATAGCCTTCGCTCCTTAAGAAAGATTGACTCGCTTTATAAGTCTTTTCATCACTTTCCGAGAGGGCAACAAAAATCCTCGGCACTTCAGCATATTCTACGTCGAGCCCTCCTCTCTCCTTTATCTCCAGAGCTACTTCAGGCAACCGATGCCAGCCTATCCAGACAAGTTCTATCCAGGGACGTATGCTCCCCTCTGAGGCAGAAAAGAACTGATCCACGGGTTGACTCTCCGCTTGGGGTGGCTGCTCCATTAACAAGAAACGTGGTGGATAGCCCCACAGTGCCACCGATTTTCCGGAGGCTCTAGCACCAATAGAGTCCTTATCGATCACCTGAGATGGGACTCCTCGCTTGGCCAGGTGATAGGCTATAGAACAGCCTATGACGCCTGCCCCGATTATGACAACTCCCTTCTGTGCTGACATTATCACCCTCCCTTTTTATTGAAAACAGACACTATATTAAGTGCGCTTTCTCGAACAACGAGAAAGTTAGGCCTTATCTTTGGGATTAGTTTTTAACTGAGGCTGTGTATGTAAAGCCTCATGGTGTGCATTTAGTAGTTTAACTCCCTCATCATGAGAATCCCAAAGACTATCTAAAAGGTGCTCAATATTAGCAACCCAGACAGCTTTCCTCTACATTCGGAATGGGGTGATTATCCCAAACTGAATTACTACGAATATGGCTAATCCAAAAGCTACTCGCAGATTCCACGGAGTTAGTACTTCACTTATTTTGGGGGCAGAGAGGCCACCTATAAAGGCCAGAACCGCACTTACGAAAATCAAACCTAGTGCAAGCATAAGTTCCGCCCTCTCAGTGATTGCAAAAGTCGTCTTGATGTTTTGCCGTAGATAAGACCAATACGATGGTTTGTGCCGCTGAGAAATAATACCCTTCCCCATACCCCCATTCTACCACTTAACATATACTTTGACATCTCCTACTTTAAGAGTATAATCCACACAAAAGGGGGGTGCTATGACGAATGTAATGACAAAGATTAAAACTAGTATCATTGATTACCTAATTTTCACGGCAGAGTGCCCCAGTTGTGGTGCACATCAGATATTAAACGCCGACACTCTACGCAAGGGTTCGACTGTTTGCACTCCATGTAATAAGGTAATCCGATTTCAGCTACCCCCTCAGGTTCTTGGGTCCCTAAGTCAGAACCTGAGTAATTTTCACAAACAACTGCAAAAAGGTGGTCTTTCTCTACATTTTGTGCATAAGCCTGAATCCACGATTGAGATTCCAAACCCCAAACCTTCAACTGACACATAAATTGCCCCCTAACCCTTAGTCAAGTATATAATCACCCAAAGATAAAGGAAAAGAAAGAGAGGTTGGGGCTAACTTATAGTGATGGATGCATAAACAAAGCACGATATGAACAGGAATTAAATAATCTAAGAAAACAAGAATCCGGAATACAGAAACAACTCAACAATCTTGATCCAGAGATTAGAATGAAAGCCCAAAACCTAGAGAAACTCATTAGAGAGGCACAGAGATTGATTGGTAACGGGAAGATTCATATATCAAGTTTCGGTATCTACGGTTTGCCGAATGATAGTAATACGGTCATAGGGTTTGGATATAACAGTCCATGGC
>SDBU01009192.1_pt1 | contig 11120 bp, 3 predicted proteins | sample 2277071 | NCBI WGS metagenome assembly SDBU01 (sample SAMN10397929, study PRJNA504765) | marine sediment metagenome | isolation source: marine sediment core GS08_GC12, 126 cmbsf | place: Arctic Ocean: Gakkel Ridge, Loki's castle | collected 2008 | reverse complement strand
CGTTTTCGTTTGGGAGATAATCCAGAACCAAGTCTGTTACATCCTTCGCTACCGTTCTGATGGAATTCTCCAGCGCCGAGCTTATCTGAACCTGTGCCATGTACCGAGCCCAGTCTCCGGCAATGTTGGGTCTTCGACCAAGTAGGCCGGAAAAATCATTTTCATCAGCCGTAAGCTGGCCGTTCAAGATGTAGAAATTCAAGACAACTTTCTGCTCGCTCATTGGAGCGGGCTTATGGAAGCGATGTATCAAACAAGGTATTTGTCGGCCGGCTCGCGAGATAAATTGCGAGGGTTCTGTACCATCATGGATCCAGCCATATCCGGGATAGCACACCCGAGGTCGATGACCCAGTATGCTCCCTGGGCGGGACGAACAATATACGATATAAACATCGGCCCATACCTTGGTTGTAGAGTTAATATATCTCCGGCTCACAAAATCATCCGCAAAGTTCTTCTCCATATATTCCTTGGTAGTATTAGGAATGGACAAATCTTTGCCGACCCAGTTGCCAATTTGCGAGGGGAAAGAACTCAGAGGTACGGGCAGCGTGATGGCGGTATCAACGATGCGCTTCAAGCCGGCTGCCAGAACACGATAAGTTATGCCGGCGGATACCAAAAGCACAACGGCCAAAGTCCATACGAACCATAGCGGAGTTTTACCTGTTGCCGCTCGCGTCGAACAGTTATATCCAATCGGATACATCAAAAGATATAGCCTTAAAGTAGTATTCTAAAGCTAAAAAAAAAGTAATGTTCCTTCCGCCACGATGGTACACCGCTCTCCGCTGAAAAAGAAACTAAAGAAACTTTGGAATGCCTCCTCCTTAAGGCGACAAGCAATATTATTGTACATTTTCGGTTGTTTTTATCAAGAGCATAATTCCAAAAAGGCAAAAAGCTGCATGTGTCCACAAACCCCCTACAATAGCCGAAAAATCAGCCAAATTTCACATTTTGGGCCGTTTATCGGTCATTAAGTTAACTTCATTGATTCGGAAAAAACCATGGTGTTCCCAAGCGGACTTACGGAGAGCGAAAAAAGCTGTTAGTCCTGAATTAGCCGAAGCCCTGAGCCCGTTCGGCTACGCTCAGGGTAAACTCCGTCGAAGGGGAAGCATCCGGCCTTAGCGAAGAATAATCACATTATAGGGGCTTGAGACTCTTCGCTCCATTTTGCAGAACTCATATTTATCATTTAAAAAGGGGCCCATACCGAATCAATCGGTATAGGCCCCGAACTAATACAAACCTTACTCAGCTCAGTTGCCGACCGTGCTGCTGACGAGCCGTGCTTGCCCAAACAGGCTGGGATTTTGCCAGGAATCATCGTCGTCGCTATGCCAACGCATAAGGGTTTGGCGACCGCCGGCAGAGTCATTGTCATTGATCTGCACTTCGAATCCGATGATGTTGTTGGGGGCAATTCCACTATTGGGAATTTCAACGCCATCAGCGTCAACGAGCGGTGTCTGGTCCTCCGACGGGTAAATCTGCAGCGCTTCCAGCGGGAAGGATGCTTCTATGTTGTAGCCCGAATCGGTTAGCAATACCTTGAATACCGCCCCGTCGACAGGTACACTGCTATCGATGTCCGCTATCACGACGTCGTCCACAGTGATACGGATCTGGTTGTCGTTGACGCCGTCGTAGGTGTCGCCGTGGCTGTAGTCGCCGTCGAAGTAGATCTCGACGCCATCGCCCTGCCAGTCTGAGAACTCGTAGTCAATGACACTGTCTTGAACTTCCACGAAGATGTAGAAGTTGTTGTCATCGAACATAGCCTTGAAAGTGGCAGACAGGTCGGCCGCGTCCTCAGGGGTTTCACTGTTGGCATTGACCATGTCGGTAATCAGGCATCTGGTCTCGTTGACGTCATTCCAGACGGCGTCCCACTGGCCATCGATGATCGGTGCGACGGACGTCTTTGGAACAATCACGTGATCGGGGTCAAGGGAAACTACTGCTGATATGGGATGGCCGACCCAGATGTCGTCGATGTAGAGTATCCCGGAGGCATTCAGTTGCGGATTGTCCGGGTCACCGAGACCAATGGAGAGCTTACTGACAGCCGCCACGTTCACGCCCTGATCTGCGATTGCTTGCAGGTCGATAGGCCATTCCGTATAGGTTGCTGTCTGTGCTGCATCTGGATCATCGTGGTAGACTGTCGCAGTTGCGCCGGTGCTGTCGGCTACCGTCACATACATCGGCTCAGGAGTGTTGGTGAGTATCCCGATATCCTGGCTCGTCCACTGTTGAGTAACCGTCCCGGTGATCTGGACGTCGGAGAGTTCAGCCTGGCACGTTAGAGCAACATCATGGCTGCTCAAGGGCAAGCCTATATACACATCTAAAGCCATTGGGATCAGTTCTGGGGTGCCCAGCGGCTCCCAGATAGTTCCGTCAGTTGAATACCAGGCAGTGAACATGCCTCCCGCGGCACGCTCCAATTTCACCCACACCGGTGCGTTAATCCCGTCGGCGTTATCCTGGGCGGTATCAGCGCCTGCGGTAACACGACGCTGGAAGGCAACTCCACTACCGGCGTGGATGACCACCATGGCATGCGCCGAGTCTGCATCCAGCGTATCGCGAATCATCACTCCGGTCTTGGCATATTGATGGGTGTTATCGATGCTGAGTATTTTCGCTTGAATCGTCCCTGCGCCTGATAACCGCTTGTAGGCGAAGTGGAACCCATCGGACGTTTCAAAGATATCTGCACCGGAGGCGGTCATCGTGTAGGTGCCAAGCCCCTCTACGAAGCTGCCGACAGAAGCTGGATGGCCTCGGAACCACAGCGTCAGGGTATCGGCCCCGTTGACCGTCCAGTCTTGAGGCGTATCCCAGGTCCGCTCGGCCTCTGAATATGCTGCGACGCCGTTGTGGTCGTAAAAGAGTGGCATCGCCTGGTTGCCGCCGTGAACGATCGTTGTCTCAGCATAATGCTCGTCCAGATTCCAATCCGGAGCAGGATAACCTACTGTGGCGCCGTTTGTCGGGACGCCGTATCCGTCTACCCACGTGAACCATATCTCGTCGGGCGGATAGTCGTTGTAGTCCTCAAAATCGTCCACGATAAAGAACTCGGGTGTCGTAAAGTTCCAGATATCGCCTTGCCACGTTGTGGTGGTCTCGGCCTCATTGACCTCATTGATCTTCCAGTAGTAAGTCTGTCCAAAGTCAAGAGGAGCGGGCTGATAGAGGCTCTCGCTCACTGTAGCGGCAAGCGCCGTACCATCAATGACGGCCTGCTCATCGTTGCTGAGATACACCTCGTGCGAGTCGGCCTCTCTTCCCGGTCGCCAACCAAGGACGGCATCCAGCGCCACGTCGAATTCTCCCAAAGCCGGCTGCGGCTCTCTGGCATGGACAGGCAGATGGTAGATGCGGACTTCGCTCAGACCAGCCGACGGTATCGTCGTCCAATGGGTGTTGGCGGTCAACCGGATGTACTGCGTCACCAGACCGCCAAGGTCGATGGTGGTGTTGTGGGCCAGGCCGGCCTGGCCGGGGCTCTGGGCAAATTCGTAATCGCCCAGTGCCGTCCACTCAACGCCATCGACAGAGTGCTCGATGGTGACATCCTTGAACCCGAAGCCCAGGATGTTCTCGAAATACACGTTGTAGTTCCAAACCCACATCTCGGTGAGCTTGTAGGCCCTGTCGAACTCGTACTGGATCCAGATCGGCCCGGGCCCTCCAATAGCGCTCTGCCACATGTCTGTCGATTCCATCGAGTGCAGGTCATCGGCATCCAGCCCGGAGTCGTTGATCGTGTCGGCCGGATCGGTCCCTTCGGCAGAGCTGGAAGCCGTGGCGGTGATGTTCGCGATCGGATAGGCAAAGGGCTCAACCGTAAAGCTCCAGACATTGCCTTTGAAGATGGTGGAATCCGGGGGTGCATTGACCTCATCGACCCGCCAGTAGTAAGTCGTGTCAAAATCAAGGCGTTGGGGCAGAGTATAGCTGTTGGCATCCTGAGCGATACCACCAATTCCATCATTGGCATCGTTGAAGGTATCACTGAAGTAAACTTTGTGTCCGTTGGTTGGGGCTGCAAATTCTCCCGGCTTCCAGCTAAGAACCACATCCCGCGGCACATCTGTTGCCCCGACAGCCGGGCTCGGCCTGGCGGCCTTCACCGGCGGACCACCTTTCCACTCAAACAGCTCCATTATATCCTCTGCTGTCAAGGCTCGGCTGTAAATGCGGGCCTCGTCGATGCTGCCGATAAACGTTTCATCGTTCGTAGAATCAACGCAACCGATCGACACGGGGGTGTCGTCCGCGGTATCTATAAAAGTAATATCCCCAGTTTCAACTTCCTCGCCATTGATATACTGCACTGCGGCGCCGTTGTCCCAGGTCACTGCCACATGAATCCACTCATTCGGATAGGCGGCGATGAGTCCATTATTCCACCACAAACCCGTACCACCTTCGGCACTATCGGCTCGAAACAAGAGATCGCCGTCTGAGTTGGTCTGCCAGAACCACTTGACAGTGGTGCCGGGATCCCAGCCAAGACGTTTACCGATGATGCCCTGCTGTTCGATGCTATGCCCCTGACCCTCCCAGTTGATCCAGGCGGCCAGCGTCATGGCATTGTTCTCGGCCGTGGGATCGACAGGGCCGACCACGATTCTTTCACCGCCCGTGTCAAAACGCACAGCACCTTCCTTGTAGCCGGCAACCCACTCCACGTCACCATTAAATGTGCCATCATTGCCATTGCCCGTGGCATCGGCGGCCGTGGTACCAGAGCCCTCGTCAAACGGCCAGTAGCCAACCATGTCTGTGGTAATATCAGCTTTCGCCACGCTCGCAGCCAGCCCCAGCGCCAGAACAACAGAAACCAACAAAATCAATTTTCTACACATAATAGTTTTCTTTCAAAAAAGAGTTAAAATAAATAACTGTGCTTTGGCCACTCGCCTCCGCGAAGCGCTTTGGCGGAGCGGGGCACACCAAAATCCCGACTTATCGGGATTGCTTACGAGAAATATCGAAAATTAAAAATCGCAAATCATAAATTGTTTATGTTTGCCCAGGATGAGTCTTACGACCTGAGACTACCTCCTTCCTTCAAAAACCCTCAGCGCAAAGCACAAGGTTCTTATTAAGACTTTGTGCCTCGCTCAATAACCTTCCAGTCAAGCTAATTTGCACAAAAATTATGGAGACTTCGCCTACTGGAAAAACCAAAAATCCACAGGCTCTACTCATACTATTTATACCATATTCCCTGTTTTCTCGTCAAGGGAAATATTATTAAGTCTTAGAGGATTTTGGAACTAAACCGCGTAAAAGTGGATAAGTTCTGTATTTGCAAGGCCATACATGGATTCTGGGGGAAGATTTACGAAGAAAGTTAAGTTGCGGCGACTATGTCCCCAAACCAAGCGTGGCCCATTATGAACACAGACCCACGCCCGATGTTTCGGGCGTGGGTCTGTTTAATCACCTTCGATCAGTATTCAATAGGAAACCTGATCGACAAAACTCCCAGAGATTACGGAGCCTCATGGGACAAGTTGGACGTTGTCGATGTAAAACTTCGTTACCGAAGCGCCATCCAGGTTCGTGACCAGCATCAGCTCAAACCACCCGATGGTATCGTCCACTCCGGCCATCGCCGACGTCAGAGCATCAGGAATCACCCAGGTGTACGTGTAGGGCTGTCCATCCCGTATGAGGGCCTGCGCGCCGAGTTCGTTCCAGCCGATGGGGTCTTCACCGTTGATGACCATCTGGACTTCCATCCATCCCGTGGTCAAGTCGGCATCGAAGGCGGTTACATCCGCCGTGATCGTCGTGCCCGTGGTTCCCATTAATGCCTGATGAGGCTTGAGGTCCAGCACGGCGTCGATGTGCCAGCCCCCGGGGCCATCGACCTGCATGGCCTCCGTGCCGGTGGTCGCACCGGTCGGGCTGTTCGAGAGCGTGAAATCGTCTCCCGCGAACCAGCCATCAAGGCCGCCTTCAAAATCGCCTACCACAGTGGCTGTGATCTGAACCTCATAGAATATTTGGACGTTGTCGATGTACAACTTCGTTACCGATGCGCCATCCAGGTTCGTGACCAGCATCAGCTCAAACCACCCGATGGTATCGTCCACTCCGGCCATCGCCGACGCCAGAGCATCAGGAATCACCCACGTGTACGTGTGGGGCTGTCCATCCCGTATGAGGGCCTGCATGCCGAGCTCTTGCCAGCCGATGGGGTCTTCACCGTTGATGACCATCTGGACTTCCATCCATCCCGTGGTCAAGTCGGCATCGAAAGCGGTTACATCCGCCGTGATCATCGTGCCCGTGGCCAGTGATGCCTGATGAGGCTTGAGGTCCAGCACGGCGTCGATGTGCCAGCCCCCGGGGCCATCGACCTGCATCGCCTCTGTGCCGGTGGTCGCACCGGTCGGGCTGTTCGAGAGCGTGAAATCGTCTCCCGCGAACCAGCCATCAAGGCCGCCTTCAAAATCGCCTACCACAACGGATTCCACTATTGGACTTCCACCAAGTGGGATATAGTCGCCTTCGTAAAGTCTAATGCCATCTACCCAAAATTCACCAACTCCAAAAGCTATGTGGAATGTGACGACCCCAGGACTCGTGTCCGCTGCAAAAACAGGAGTTGTTACGCTATATTCCGCCCATTCTTCAGTCATGGTGAAGACCTGGTCACCATATCCCGACCATGGGTCTGCTCCCAGTTCCGGCTTGATACGGAAATCCAGTGTACCTTCCTTGCACTTGAGAAAGGCCGAAACAGTGTACTTCTTGCCTTCTTCAAAAACAAATCCTCCCTGGCTCAGGCCATAATCCCAGTCATTTGCACCTGCTGAGTTAACCGTAATATGCAGAGCAGAGTCTCCCTCAATCGGATCTTCGGGGACTACTGCGCCCACCAATTCTGTAACCACTTCTTCGGTAGCGTCGCCCCAGAAACCCCACGGGTCAATAACACCGTCCTCAAAGCCACCGTTAGTCAGCAGATTGGTTCCGGGTGGTATGAGTATGGGTATGGGATGGCCGACCGAGATGTCGTCGATGTAGAGTGTACCGAAGGCATTCAGTTGCGGATTGTCCGGGTCACCCACACCGATGGAGAGCTTACTGACAGCCGCCACGTCCACGCCCTGGTCTACGAACTTTTGCAGGTCGATAGGCCATTCCGTATAGGTTACTATCTGTGCTGCACTTGGATCATCGTGGTATTCTGTCGCAGTTGCACCAGTGCTGTCGGTTATAGCCACATACATCGGCTCAGGAGTGTTGTTGAGTATCCCGACATTCTGGTTCGTCCATTGCTGACTAACCGCGCCGGTGATGACGACGTCGGAGAATTCAGCCTGGCACGTTTGAGTAATATCATTGCTGGTCAAGGGCAAACCTATATACACATCTAAAGCCATTGGGATCAGCTCTGGAATGCCCAGCTGCAGCCAGGTAGTTCCGTCAGTTGAATACCAGCCAGTGAACATGCCTCCCGTGCTGCGCTCCAATTTCACCCACACCGGTGCGTTAATCCCGTCGACGTTATCCTGGGCGGTAGTAGCGCCTATGGTAACACGACGCTGGAAGGCAACTCCACTGCCGGCGTGTATGACCACCATGGCCTGCGCCGAATCTGCATCCAGCGTATCGCGGATCATCACTCCGGTCTTGGCATATTGGTGGGTGTTATCGATGCTGAGTACCTGCGCTTGAATCGTCCCTGCGCCTGATAACCGCTTGTAGGCGAAGTGGAACGCATCGGACGTGTCCCAGATATCTCCAGTGGGGGCGGCCATCGTGTAGCTGCCAACCTGCCCCTCTACGAAACTGGCGGTATAAGCCGGATTGCCTCGGAACCACAGCGTCAGGGTATCGGCCCCGTTGACCGTCCAGTCTTGAGGCGTACCCCAGGTCCGCTCGGCCTCTGAATATGCTGCGACGCCGTTGTGGTCGTAAAAGAGTGGCATCGCCTGGTCGCCGCCGTGAACTATAGTTGTCTCAGCGTAATGCTCGCCAGCACCCCAATCCGGAGCAGGATAACCTACCATGGCGCCGTTTTCCGGGATGCCGTATCCGTCTATCCACGTGGACCATATCTCGTCTGGTGGATAGTCGTTGTAGTCCTCAAAATCCTCCACGCCAAAGTACTCTATGGTGGAAAAGTTCCAAACGTCACCTTCCCAGGCTCTGGTGCTCGCAGCCTCATTGACCTCATTGACCTTCCAGTAGTAAGTCTGTCCAAAGTCAAGAGGAGCGGGCTGATAGAGGTTCTCGCTCACTGTAGCGTCAAGCGCCGTACCATCAATGACGGCCTGCTCGTCGTTGCTGAGATACACCTCGTGCGAGACGGCCTCTCTTCCCGGTCGCCAGCCAAGGACGGCATCCAGCGCCACGTCGGATTCTCCCGAAGCCGGCTGCGGCTCTCTGGCATAGACAGGCAGATGGTAGATGCGGACTTCGCTCAGACCAGCCGAAGCCTGTCCCGTCGCCCAATTGGTGTTGGCGGTCAACCGGATGTACTGCGCCGTCAGGCCGCCAAGGTCGATGGTGATGTTGTGAGCCTGGCCTGGCTGGCCGGGGTTCTGGGGAAATTCGTAATCGCCCAGTGCCGTCCACTCAACGCCATCGACAGAGTGCTCGATGGTGACATCTTTGAACCCGAAGCCCAGGAAGTTCTCGAACTGTATGTTGTAGTTCCAAACCAACATCTCGGTGAGCTTGTAGGCCATGTCGAACTCGTACTGGATCCAGACCGGCTCGGGTCCTGCAGAATCACTCTGCCACATGTCCGCCGCTTCCATCGAGTGCAGGTCGTTGGCATCCAGCCCGGAGCCGTTGATAGTGTCGGCCGGATCGAAACCGTCGGCAGAACTGGAAGCCGTGACGGTAATATTCGCAATCGGATAAACAAAAGGCTCGACGGTGAAGCTCCAGACGGGGCCTTTGAAGACGGTGGAGTCCGGCGGCGCATTGACTTCATCGACCCGCCAGTAATAGGTCTGGCCGAATTCGAGAAGGCCGTCGGGATCGTAAGTTGTACCCGCTTGGCTCGCCGTACTGACGGTGGCATTATTGACATCATCAAAGACGGTGCCGAAGTACACATCGTGCGTCTCGGCAATTGAGCTCGGTCCCCAACTCAGGACCACATCTTGAGGTACGTCATCAATGCCGTCTTCAGGACTGGGGTTCTTAGCCGTAAGTGTTGGTTTGAAACCAGGTTCGACATAGTCGCCTTCGTACCATCTTGCGCCATCTACCCAGAAATCACCGGGTTCATACTGTATGTGGAATGTGATGCTCCCCGGATCCACATCCTCAGTAAAAACAGGAGTTGTTACGCTATATTCCGCCCATTCTTCAGTAATGATGTAGGTCTGGGAACCATATCCCTCCCACGGGTCTGCTCCACGTTCCGGCTTGAAACCGATCTCCACGGTACCTGACTTGGATTTCATAAAGACCGAAAGAGTGTAATACTTGCCATTTTCAAAAACATGGGGTGGACTGTGCTGCAGACCGGCATCCCAGGCATTTGCACCTGCTTCGGTAACCACAATATGCAAGGCATACGTTCCCTCAATCATATCTTCGGGAACCGCTGCGTCCACCAATTCTGTAACCACTTCTGAGGTAACGCTACCGTATGTGCCCCACGGGTCCATGACACCGTCCTCAAAGCCACCGTTATCCAGTAGATTTACGACGTCTTGTGCGTGGCTTGTACTGAATCCCACGAGTCCTATCAACAAAACTGCTGTCAACCAAACTATTCGATTTTTCATAATACTTACTCCTCATTATCATCCCTTAGGGATTAACTCAATTGACTTTCCTCATTCAGAGGGTAGTAGGCAACCGGCTCGGCAAGTACCGTGCCGGCAGCAAAACACAATACCAAAAAGAAGAAACTAAAAAATCAATTTATTAGACATCGTAATTCTCCTATTTAAAAAGGTTTAAAATAAAAACGGCCGATAACAATTATTACACTCAGTACATTATCTGCCTATGATGAGTCTTACGACTTGATACTACCTCCTTCCTTCAAAAACCGTCAGCGCGAAGCACGAGGTTCTTATTAAGACTTTGTGCTTCGCTCAATAACCTTCCAGTCGAGCTAATTTGCACAAAAATTATGTAGATTTCACCTATTGGAAAAGCCAAAAATCCACAGGCTCTACTCATACTATTTGTACCATATTCCCTATCTTCTCGTCAAGAAAAATATTATTAAGTCTTAGAGGATTTTGGTTCTAAACTGCGAAGAAAACGCACAAGTTCCGTGTATATAAGCAATTACAAATATTAAATTGGGCGAAATTTAACCAGAATTTCGATGCGCATCAGGGAATACGATACCCGGCAATGGCAGCTTGTTTTGCAGTTGCTCATATCATAGTTCAGGGCAGGATAATGCTGGTCCTGACATTTCTGCCCGGCCTGGTTCCTGGCTGGCTTTTTATCCGGGCAAAGTCACTGTTGGCACCAATTTTATTCCACAGTATGGGGCAGACAGGTGGATGGGCTTTGGCCTACGCTGTTCTTTAGTCAAAGTTCACTTCAAATCAATTGTTGACGTCACAATTCCCACTTGCAAACTCAGCGATTCTCTATAATATATCAGTATGCAAAAACTACTCAACAAGATAGTATGCGGCGACTGTATAGAGGTTCTGGGTAAGGTTGACGAGCCTTTTGCCGACCTTATCTTTGCCGACCCGCCTTTTAATATCGGCTACAAGTACGATAAATACTACGATAAGGTCAAAAAGAAAAACTACATCGCCTGGACAAAAGACTGGATGAGCGTCTGCAAAAAAGTCTTAAAGCCGCACGGCTCGTTCTACATAGCCATAGGCGATGATTACGCCGCGAATGTAAAAATCATAGCTGATGAATTAGGCCTTTTTATGCGCAACTGGCTTATATGGCATTATACTTTCGGCCAACAGACGAAAAATAAATTCGCACGGGCGCACACCCACATTTTTTATTTTGTTAATGACAATAAAAATTTCACATTTAATGACCACGCCATCCGGGTCCTCTCAGACCGACAGTTAATTTATAACGACAAACGGGCCAATCCGACAGGCAAAATGCCTAAC
>SDBU01009191.1_pt1 | contig 11121 bp, 8 predicted proteins | sample 2277071 | NCBI WGS metagenome assembly SDBU01 (sample SAMN10397929, study PRJNA504765) | marine sediment metagenome | isolation source: marine sediment core GS08_GC12, 126 cmbsf | place: Arctic Ocean: Gakkel Ridge, Loki's castle | collected 2008 | reverse complement strand
GCGCACTACCAGGGTAAAGCTTGGTCATGCTGTTTTGTGCCAGGGCTTCCGTAATCCTGCAGTGTTAGCCAAGATGGCCTCTACCCTGGACGAGGTTTCCCGTGGCAGGTTTATTTTCTCAATTGGGGCTGGGTACTTTGAGCGTGAATTCCAGGCTTATGGTATTCCCTGGAGTGAACATGATGAGCTTATTGAGCAAGCAGAGGAACAGATCAAGATTATCAAGGCTTTATGGACTCAGGATAGGGTGGATTTCGATGGCAAGTATTATCACCTGGTTGGGGGAGTCCTGGTACCAAAGCCAGTGCAGAAACCTTGCCCTCCTATTTGGTATGGTGGAAACTCAGAAAAATCAAGGCAGCTTGTGGCCAGGCTAAGGGAGGTCGATTGCTGGTTTATAAGTGGAAGTTCGCTGGAGGAAACCAGACAGAAAATATCCGATATGAAGAGACGGTTAGAGGGAAGGAAGATAGAGTATGCTACCTACGCCTTTACACTGGTCACCCAGACTGAACGAGAGGGAGAAGACCTGGTCAAGAAACTTGCTGCGGATAAACCGTCTACGGTTAACTGGGCACTAAAGCCAGGACTAGTAGGACCTCCGGCTAAAATAGTAGAGCGCATTCATGAACTTGAGGAGGCGGGAATCAATCATATTACGTTGATGTTCTCGTCAACCTTAAATGACTTGAGGGTTTTCTCTGAGCAGATAATGAGGTGTTTGCTCTAACTACTGCCCTCAAAATTCAAAAAGGGGTCCAATTCATTGCTCAGGGGTAAGAGAGGATAACCCACCTTGACAACTCATAAATAAAGTGTATAATTCCTAATGAGTAATGTGTAGAACTCTTATCCTTAGTAGTATGTAGAACTAAAACAAAATAGAGGTAAGTTGCCCGGACCAAGGGTGACGGGGAGGTGCATTTGCTAAAGTCCGGCAGAGTATGACCATCTGAAAAAAAAAGGAGGTATAACAATGAAAAAATTATGGCTAATTCTATTATTGATTGTGGTGGTGGGTGCTTTGATTTTCGGCGGTTGTGCCAAGCCAGCCCCGGCACCAGCGCCAGCACCACAGGGCCCACAAGAAATTCTCATAGGCTCCCCTGTATCGTTAACGGGCATGTATGCCGGTTTCGGCCAAGGCGGTATATTTGGGGAGCAAGCGGCTGTTGATGATATCAACAAGCTAGGCGGAGTATATGTAGCAGAGTTCGGGCGTAAAATACCCCTCAAACTTATAATCGCCGATTCAGAGAGCGACCCGATAAAGGCAGGGACCCTTGCCGAAGACATGATTCTCCGCGATAAGATACACTTCCTGGTACCACCTATGGAACCGCCGCCGATGCGCTCCCCCATAGCTATTATAGCTGACCGCTATAAGATTCCACAGATTACTGGACATGGTCCTGTGGAACCCTGGCTGGGTATGCGAATGGAGGTTGACCCACCCTGGCAATACACCTGGACGACCTCTTTTCATATAGGTATGCCTTACCCAGAGGGAGATTTTCGGAATGGTAAGCTAGGATATACCATATTTGATACATGGATGACCATGCTGGATCAGTTCGGTGACCAGACCAACAAAGTAGCGGGGGTCTTCGCCTCGGATGACCCGGACGGCGTAGGCTGGTACGGATTATTTCCTACAGCACTGGAAGAAGCAGGCTATACAGTTATCGGTGTAGACAAAAAATTGGGCCTGACTCCTTTTGGAACTACGGACTATACGTCCGTGATAAATGAGTGGAAGGCTAATGATGTTCAGATACTCTGGGGCAATTCTCCGTCCCCTCATTTTGCGCCAATTTGGAGACAGTCAAAGCAGCTGGGCTTCCAGCCCAAGATGGTTGGCGCGGCAAGAGCAGCACTCTACTATGTTGATGTAGTCTCCTGGGGTGGTGACCTGCCAAACGGTGTCGGTATAGAGATATGGTGGGACCCATCATATAGAGATTCCCCCGGTATTGGTGACACAACGCCACGATCGCTGGCTGCCAGATGGACTGCAGCGACAGGTGAACCGGTAAACCCGGCCATAGGATGGAGCTACCCGCATATCCAAATCCTGGTTGATGCCATTGAAAGAGCCGGCACACTTGACGCAGAGGCAGTTAATAAAGCTATCGGTGAAACTGATATAATGGGAATTAACCATCGGGTGGTGTTTGACCCAGAGACCCATGCTAGCGCTGTGCCACTCAGCTATGGTCAGTGGTTCAAGACGGACACGCCAGATAAATGGGAACTCAAGATAATCTATTCCTCGCACGACTTCCTGGATGTGTCAGCCGAAGCGGTGTTCCCCATTCCTTACGATTAAACCAGGGTATAAAATAGAGTTATCGTCAAGTGTGCCGCCCTATTTGATGCCATCAGAAGAGACGGCACACTTGACGGAGATAAGGTTAATAAAGTTATAGGGGAAACCGGTATGGTGATAATGAGTCATCATATCGGTTTCTACCAAAAAGGGGTATGATTGGCGGTTGCTGCTAAGTGATAGAGGCTAAAAAAGCCATCCGGTCTTAACCCCGGGAAAGGTGGTGGCGTGGAAGCGTCGACTCTTTCAGTTTCTGGAATAACCAAGCGTTTTGGAGGATTAGTTGCCGTTAAAGACTTGAGTTTTGAGGTGCCGGCGGGTGAAGCCATAGGTTTGATGGGTCCCAATGGGGCTGGCAAGACAACCATATTAAATGTTATAGCTGGTGAATACAAGCCTGACTCGGGAACAATAAAGCTTAAAGGAAATGACATCACCGGTCTCCCGCCGCATAAAATTTGCCGCATGGGGGTTGCCAGAACTTATCAGATTCCTCAGCCCTTTGTGAATTTAACGGCTCTGCAAAACCTGGTGGTGGCGGCAAGATACGGCCAAGGTCTGGACAAAGACGCTGCTGAACATGAAGCTGCCAAAATACTTGATATTGTAGACCTTTCAGCAAAGAAGGACATGCTCACTAAAGATCTGGTAGCCATAACTCTCAAAAGGCTTGAATTAGCCAGAGTCCTAGTCACCAATCCGACACTGGTTTTGCTCGATGAAGTGGCTGCGGGCTTAACCGAAGCGGAAATCCCGCAGATATTAGACATCCTGAAAGAAGTGCGCGCCATGGGCATAACATTTATCTTAATCGAACACGTTATGAAAGTAATGATGGAGGCAGTTGATAGGATTATAGTGGTGGACAAAGGCGTGAAAATCGCCGAAGGCGTGCCGGATGAGGTAATGGAAGATAAAAAGGTAATTGAAGCCTACTTCGGTTAGTGGCATCGATAGATTTGTTTTAAAATAAGTATGGGAAAATAGAGACAGTAAATGCCTGAAGAAACATTACTGAAAGTTAGTAATATAGATACATTCTATGGCAGTTTTCAAGCCCTGTGGGATGTATCATTAGCCGTTAAACCGGGAGAAATTGTGGCTATTATTGGCGCCAATGGCTCAGGTAAATCCACCCTCCTCAATACCATATCGGGTATAATGCATCCGGCCAGGGGCAGTATTGAATTTGAGGGGAAGAGCATCACCACTTTGGAACCTTTCCAAATAGTGGCTCTCGGCATTTCCCAGGTCCCAGAAGGCAGAAGAGTTTTCCCCAATATGACCGTGTTAGAAAATATCATAATAGGCTCATACAATCGTAAAGCGAGGTCCCTGAGGGAACAAAACCTCAAAAAAGTTTACGAGCTCTTCCCCATATTAGAAAAGAGGAAAAATCAACTGTCTAAAACGCTAAGCGGAGGGGAGCAACAAATGTTGGCGATAGGGCGCGGATTAATGTCAAACCCAAAACTTATGCTTTTTGATGAACTGTCTCTTGGCCTTGCCGCCATAATCCTTAATGAACTGTATGAGGCCCTGAGAGAAATTAGAGCAAGGGGTATTACCGTCATCCTTGTTGAGCAGAACGTAAGGCGAAGCCTCAAAGAAGCCGACAGAGCCTATATTATGGAAGCCGGGCATATTGTTTTAAGCGGGAATGTGGCGGACCTTAGGGAGGAAGAGAAGGTTAAAAAAGCCTACTTTGGTGCATGAAGTTGCTTAGGATGTGTTACAAATGACCGGTCTAGCTGACATATTTACTCCCCTGATGATGGGTATTCTATTAGGCGGATTATACACATTAATTGCCCTGGGTCTTTCGTTAGTTTTCGGGGTCATGAAGCTGATAAACGTAGCCCACGGAGACCTGGTCATATTCGGCAGCTACTTTGCTTATACAGCCATGACCATCCTGGGGATAGACCCTATTCTAAGCTTAGTCATAGGTATGCCCCTATTGTTTGTAATCGGCTTCGGTATTCAAAAATATCTCATGAGCCGAGCTTTTGAAATATCACTGGAAGCCCCATTGATAATTGCTTTTGGGATTTCTCTAATATTTCAAAATGTTGAACAGATTCTCTGGTCTCCGCTGTCAAGGGGTTTAACAACATCTTATGCTCTTGAAAGTTTCAGTGTTGGCGACTTTCATATCCCGCTGGTATATCTGCTCGATTTTATTGCCGGTTTAGCCGTGATGCTTCTCCTCCGTGAATTCCTGAGGAGGACTTATCTGGGCAAGGCTATTAATGCCGCATCTCAGGATGGGAGAGCAGCTCAACTGATGGGCATAAACACCAACCGCATCTATGCCTTCGCCTTCGGTATCGCCATGGCAACGGCGGCTATAGCCGGTGTGTTCCTTGGATTAACTTTTCCGTTTACCCCGGTATCAGGAGTCTCCTTCCTCATCATCGCCTTTGGCGTGGTCATATTAGGCGGTTTAGGCAGCGTACTGGGGACATTTATCGGGGGCATGATTTTGGGATTAGCTCAAACTCTTGGTGGCTATTTCCTCGGTGCTGCCGCTCAGATGCTTGTTGTTTACGTCATGGTGCTTGTAGTATTGGGCATCAGGCCACAAGGCATATTCGGTCGTTAGGAGGAACATGAGAATTACCCTTTCTCGATTGAGAGGAGGATTGATACCGTTAGTAGCGGTCATGGTCTTGCTGGCGTTATTTCCGATAATAGGCGTGCCCCACGCCTGGCTCCTTTACCTCTATCTCTTTTTTATATACCTGGCTATAGCCAATATGTGGAATTTGCTTGCTGGCTACTCCGGCCTGATATCCCTGTGCCAGCCGGCGTTCATTGGGCTGGCCGGGTACACCCTGGTAATAGTCACCTGGTCCGGGTTCCCTCCTTATCTGGGCGTAATAGCTGGAGCTATAGTAGCGGCAGTCTTTGCTATACTCATATCTATTCCTGTCTTCAGGCTGAAAGGTATCTATTTCGCTATCGGGACACTAGTTGTACCTGAAGCACTGAGGATGGTATTTTATCTCTGGAGACCCATCGGAGGGGAGCTTTACGGTGGGGGGGCGGGCTATATGATAAAAGGGGTGACCGGGGTTTCCCTGACGAATATTTACTGGCCGGCTTTAGTTATCGGGATGGGCTCAATTTTCCTTATGCGCTCAATCCTACGTTCAAAACTGGGATTGGGGCTGGCGGCAATTCGCGATAATGATAACACTGCCGCCAGTTCCGGGGTAGATGTTTTCAAATTAAAGTTATACTCCTTCGTTATTGGCGCCGTCGTAACGGGATTAGCCGGAAGCGTCTTCTACATTTACCAGGGATATATAGAGCCGGCCAGTGCCTTCAACATACGGTGGACAATGACACTGATACTGGCCACCGTCATAGGGGGCATAAGCACTGAAGAGGGACCGGTTATTGGCGCAGTTATCGTTACCCTTATGCACTTCTTGCTAGCCAGGTACGCCGGAATCAGCCTGCTCCTACAGGGCATCGTACTGGTCGGCATAATGCTACTGGCACCGCACGGCATTATGGGCTTCATACGTAAGACACGAATTCACCGCTCCCTGTTACAACTGGTTGCCAGGCGATAAACCAGGCGTGAAATCTTTTGTAGGTGGGCTGAGAAGTCCACGTGAACTTCTGAGCCCCCATGTTTTAGCACAGGGTATCCCAGTCTCTTCAGGCTCTGGTTGAGAAGATTAACCGGAATGAGTTAAGGGGCGTGATAGATGATGTTGATACACTAAGGTTAAACAGGCTAATCCTACTGAAAAAAAGGAGGCAAAGAATTATGTCTGGGAATTTAGTTAGTGCGCTAGCCGATTTGAAGGAAACGGAAGCTCTAGAAATCGCCCGAAATAGATTGGGTGCCGGCGATGACCCCTTAAATATCCTGAGTGACGCCAGACGCGCCCTGGAAACCGTTGGCAAGCGTTTTGCCAGTGGTGAATATTTCATCCCGGATCTGGTATATTCCGGTGAGATCTTGAAGGAAATAACCGATATGGTTAAGCCGAAACTGGTAAAGGCCGCCGAGGTTAAGCGTCTGGGTAAGATTATCATAGGCACTGTAGCCGGAGACATACATGATATCGGCAAAGACATCGTAGTCTTTATGCTCGATGTTAACGGCTTCGAGGTTTATGACCTCGGCGTGGATGTCCCGGCACAGAAATTTGTGGACAAGATAAAGGAGACTAATGCCAGTATCGTAGGGTTAAGCGGATTTTTGACCCTGGCTTTTGATTCGATGAAGGAGACGATAGAAGCCATAAGAGCTGCTGACCTGCGAGATAAAGTGAAGATTATGATTGGTGGCGGTCAGATAGATGATGAGGTTAGGAAGCATACTCAAGCTGATGCCTATGGTAGAGATGCCATGGCCGGAGTATCCCTGGCCAAAGAATGGGTAGAGGGTAAATAGAAATGCAAAAGAAATGGGAGGAATTATCGTCAGAAGAGAAATCGGAGGAGATGTTTAAATCATGGCTTTCGCCTAAGGACGTAAAGTTTGTGAGCCCGGAAGCTGAGAAGGGGTACAAAGAAAGAATAACGAGAGTAAAAAATGCTATTCAATTGAAGAAAGTGCCCGATAGGGTGCCTGTTTTTCCATTTACCGGGTTTTTCCCCTGTTTTTATGCCGGAGTAACCCCTGAAGAAGCAATGTATGACTACGACAAACTCTATATGGCGTGGAAAAAATATGCCCTGGACTTTGAGCCAGATATGCAGCTTGGCGCATTCTATCCCTGCTCGGGAAAGATCTTTGAAATTCTTGACTACAAGTTATATGTATGGCCTGGCCATGGAGTTTCCCCTCATCATACATACCAGTGCATTGAGGGAGAAAACGTTAAGGCAGATGAATATGATGCCTTGATTCAGGACCCCTCCGATTTCTTCAGGAGCGTCTACCTGCCGCGCATATTTACAGCCTTAGAGCCCTTTAGAAAGCTTCCTCCTCTCACTGACATACTTGAAATGCCATTCACAGGCGGTAATCTCCTGCCATATGGTATGTCAGATGTTCAAGACGCATTTGGTGCTCTTCTGGAAGCCGGGCGTGAAGCCCTGAGATGGGGGGAGGTTCTCGGTACATTCGATAATGAGATGGCAGAATCAGGCTATCCAAACTTATTTGGCGGATTTACAAAGGCACCTTTTGACACAATTGGGGACACTCTCAGAGGAACCAAAGGGATAATGTTGGATATGTACAGGCAACCTGATAAGCTCCTTGAAGCCCTCGAAGCAATAACGCCTTTATTGATTAAGACAGGGGTATCCTCTTCAAGGGCAGCCGGAAGGCCTCTAGTGTTTATACCCCTGCATAAAGGCGCTGATGGTTTCCTCTCCGATGAGCAGTATGAGATCTTCTACTGGCCTACCTTTAGAAAGGTCCTCATGGGCTTAATTGATGAGGGGCTTGTACCATTTTCTTATGTTGAGGGGGGCTATAATTCACGCCTGGAGATTATAAAGGATTTACCCAGGGGTAAGGTTATATGGTCGTTTGACCTTACAAATATGGTTAAAGCGAAGGAAATATTAGGTGACACGGCGTGCATAGGAGGCAACGTGCCAATCGTACTGTTGAACATAGGCACACCCGAGAAAGTGAAGGGTTACTGCAAGAAACTCATAGATACTGTTGGCAAAGACGGTGGTTTTATAATGACCAGCGGGGCTGTGATTGATGAGGCAAAGCCCGAAAATGTTAAGGCGATGATAGATTTCACCAAAGAATACGGCGTATACCAATAAGATTATAAGTAATACAAAATAGGCAGCTAGCCCAACAGGTATAGCAGATAACTCCCAGGCACTGGCAAACCGGGGAGGATTGCTTGACTTTCCCGGCATTCACTGTATACTAAGTCAGAGGAAATAACAGGAGGGAGAAATTGACTTACTCTACAAAAGACGAACAGGTTTTTACCAATTGTACTGTTGGCGGACCGGTTAATGTTTATGTCAAAGACGGAAAAATAACCCGCGTTGAACCCTTGCAACTCAGTCCTGACGATGCCGAATCCTGGGTCATCGAGGCGCGTGGGAAAAAGTTTTCTCCTCCAAGAGCGGCGAAGGTTTCCCCGTATACGCTGGCTGAGAGATCAAGAATCTACTCATCCAGCCGGATTCTTTACCCCCTTAAAAGGGTGGATTTCAACCCCGAGGGAGATAGGAACCCTGAAAATAGAGGTAAATCAGGTTATGTGCAAATCAGCTGGGATGAAGCCTTAGATATTCTCACCCACGAGATAGAGCGTATCAATCGCACCTATGGGCCGGGAGCCATTTTAAGCACGCCTTCATCACACCATAACTGGGGAAACATAGGATACAGACACAGCGCCTACTTGAGGTTTATGGGAATCCTCGGCTACACCTGCGCTGACCACAACCCGGACAGCTGGGAAGGCTGGCATTGGGGTGCGATGCATACCTGGGGGTTTGCCTCGAGGCTGGGGATTTCAGAACAATACGACCTTCTGGAAGACGCCTTAAAAAACTGTGAAATGATGGTTTTCTGGTCCACTGACCCTGCAGCCACCACCGGAATATATGCCGGGGAAGAGTCAACCATGAGGCGTTTCTGGCTGAAAGAGTTGGGGGTGAAAATGGTTTTTATAGACCCCTACTACAACTCCACCGCGGTGAACTTTGCTGATAAATGGTTTGCGCCAAGGCCTGGAACCGATGCAGCCCTAGCCGCAGCCATCGCCCATGTTTGGCTCACCGAAAACCTGTACGATAAAGAGTATATTAAAGAACGTACCCACGGCTTTGAGAAGTGGCGAGATTATATTCTAGGCAAGGAGGACGGCGTTCCCAAGAACCCGGAATGGGCAGAGAAGGAGACGGAAATACCGGCCCGAGAGATTAAAGCCCTGGCCAGGGACTGGGCAAAAAAGAAAACCATGCTGGCAACTGGAGGGCTTGGAGGAGGAGCCTGCAGGACCGCCTACGCCACGGAATGGGCGAGAATGATGGTCCTGCTACAGGCAATGCAGGGTCTGGGTAAACCGGGCATCAACATCTGGGCAACGACTGCCGGCGTCCCGTACAATGCCGAATTTTTCTTTCCAGGATATGCTGAGGGGGGAATTTCGGGCGACCCGCTAAACAGCGCCGCCCACTTCAAATTGCTCTCACAAGGGCTACCACAGCATCCGGTAAGGTCGGCGATAAACGACCCCGGCGGACAGCATATACCCAGACTTATAATTCCCGAATGCATTTTAGAGCCACCCCAAGAGTGGCGGGGAAAGGGCTTCTGCGGAGCCTCTACTGAAACTCAATTCAAGAAGTACAAGTATCCTGAAGACGGGTTTTCCGAGGTGAAAATGTTCTGGCGGTACGGCGGCGCCTACATCGGCACCATGAACAACACCAACCGATGGGTTAAAATGTATCAAAGCCCCAAGCTGGAATTTGTCGTTAACCAGTCCATTTACCTGGAAGGGGAGGCTATATTTGCCGACCTGGTGCTTCCTGCCTGCACCAACTTTGAAAGATGGGACATCGGCGAGTGGGCTAACTGTTCAGGCTACATACCCCACTCATCCTGTGGATGCAACCACCGGATAATCGTCCTGCAAAAGAAGTGTATTGAGCCTCTCGGAGAATCCAAGTCAGACTATGACATATTTGCCATGGTAGCTAAGAGGCTGGGATTCTATGATAAGTTCACCGAGGGAGGCAAGACAGATTTAGACTGGGTTAAAGGAATGTTTGAAGTAACCGACATACCCAAGCACATCTCATGGGAAGAGTTCGAGAAAAAAGGCTACTTTGTTGTTCCTCTGCCGAAAGACTATAAGTCAACACCAGCCCTGAGATGGTTTGCTGAACGCAGGCACCGGGATACGCCGGACTGGGGTCCGGTTGGCGGAGCGATAGAAGGATTGCCCGATAAAGAAGGAAATCTAGCCACCCAAACAGGGAAAATAGAGTTTGACTCGGAGAGTCTCAAACGCTTCGACCCGAACGACCCTGAGAGGCCAACCATTCCCAAGTATATTCCTTCGTGGGAAGGCCATCATACCAAGGAACTTTACTCCAAATATCCTCTGCAGCTAATTTCACCTCATCCAAGATATAGCTTCCACACCATGTATGACGGGAAGGAAAGTTGGATGAATGAAATACCAGAACACAGGGTTAAGAAGGAAGACGGATATTACTACTGGGTGATTCGGCTAAACCCGAAGGATGCCGAGAAGAGAGGTATAAAAGACAGTGACATAGTTAAAGCCTACAATGATAGAGGAGCTGTCCTATGTGCTGCTCAGGTTACAGAACGCGTTCCCCCCGGAGTAGTTCATTCCTATGAGTCCTGCGCTATCTACGAGCCAATCGGAGAGCCTGGGGAATCACCGGATAGAGGTGGAACTATTAACCTGCTGACACCTCACCGTTTCATGTCTAAGAACGCTTGCGGGATGGCTCCAAACTCATGTCTGATTGAAATAGAAGAATGGAGGGCATAAACATGGCTAAGTGGGGTATGGTAATCGAGATATCAAGGTGCACCGCCTGCTATTGCTGTTTCACCGCCTGTAAAGACGAATACTGGGATAACAATTATTCTCCCTATTCCGCGGCTCAGCCGAAGCATGGACAATTCTGGATGAACATTGAGAAGAAGGAACGCGGGGTATACCCCTACATAAAAGTCGCTTATATGCCGGTTCCCTGCATGCAGTGCGCCGATGCGCCGTGCATTAAGGCTGCCAAGGATGGTGCGGTATACCAAAGACCTGACGGGATAGTGATAATAGACCCGCAGAAAGCTG
>SDBU01009189.1_pt1 | contig 11123 bp, 25 predicted proteins | sample 2277071 | NCBI WGS metagenome assembly SDBU01 (sample SAMN10397929, study PRJNA504765) | marine sediment metagenome | isolation source: marine sediment core GS08_GC12, 126 cmbsf | place: Arctic Ocean: Gakkel Ridge, Loki's castle | collected 2008 | reverse complement strand
GGCGAGGGGTGAACACTTGAAGCAGATGATGGATGAGGCGTATGTTCGGACAGACCTGCCAAACAAGTGTGATTTTGAGTACCTGAATGAATTATTGGTTGAGATAATGGAAGAGGTTTATGGGGTGACAGAATAAAAAGGAGAAATTATGGACATAAGTAAAGAATATATTAAGATGTGCAAGGAAGCAAAGGAGATACAATCACTACGGAAAAGGAAACCTAAATATATAAGACCAGAATGGGAAGGTTCCATTGGGCTAACCAAGGATGGTCATAATTTTATCGATGAAGACGATACGCCTGATTGGGAAGGACTTACTTATTTTAATACAGTAGATAATGAGGGATCTGTAGGAATTTGGGATGAGAGGATAGCAGATGAATTTGGTGTAACTATAAAATGTAATGCTATCTGGCTCCCTCGTCAAGACCAATTACAGGAGATGTTATTAGATTTTGACGATCCTCTGAATAGATTTATGACCTCGGTTTGTTATAGCACCCTAGTTTGTAATTTTGCACAGTTTTGTGGTGTTTTAGATGAGGACGCTGAGGGAAGGAGCAATTGTGATATCCGGAAAGAGTCGCTAGAAGTATTGTGGCTTGCTTTTGTAATGGCGGAAAAATATAGGAAAGTGTGGAATGGTGACAAGTGGATAAAGGACGATGATATAGATTTTGGGAAACCTAAACGTCTTTTGCCATGGGAGGTTGAGTAAGATAATGATAAGCCAACAAGCCAGAAGCAGAAAAAAAAAGAAGGAAGATAGGCAGGCTCAGTTAGCATATTGGGAACAGCATAGGTATTGTGAGGTATGTAAGGCTCATGGAGTCGGAATGATAGATGCTATTCAGGTTCACGAAATCTTATATAAGAGTCAGGGTGGGAAGTGTGTACCGGACAATATGATCGCACTTTGTCAACATCACCACGATTGTGCTCATTTCAAACAGAATAAATGGCTCTATAGAAGCGACTTATTGAAGATAAAGAATAGGGGATAATAATTTTAATTTTATGTGCAATGGTGGGTGGGGTGCTAAAAATAAAATGAAAGTTCTATGACAATCTTGCTCCCACCCTGCAATTTTTATGTAGTGGATAAAATGCTAACAAGTAGTTATAATCCTTAACAAAATTATGCTTTTATCCCTATGAAATTTCATTGTGAAGAAGAGGATGCTACAAATGACATGAGAAATTTTATATTGCGTTTGCTCCTCTTCAGCCATAATATAATTGTGATAGGGTTGGATGCTAAAATCTAATTGAATACCTACAAAAATGCTGCTTCAACTCTATTCAAAAAAAAGGAGAAAAGATGTATAGTATCGACTGGGCAACAAAGAAAGAACTAAGGGTTTATGATATCAAGAAGGACAAGATGAAGAAGGTATCTCCAACAATATCAGAATTTAGTAAGTTCCTTTCCAAGATAAAGAAGCCTACTTCGTTTTATCTTGAAGAGGGCGGAGGTGATTCTTTCAAGTTATTAGCAAGAAGAGCAGGACATAAAGTTTTTACTATTCCGGGTAAGAAAACAAAGGAATATCGAGACAATTTGGGAATGGAGAAATCTGAAGAAGTAGATGCTATAATAATTGGACAGATAGCAAAGAATAATCCAGAGCAATTTTACCAGTTTAATGAAATGGATGCTTTGACAGCCAGAATCAGTATCTTATTTAAGGAAAGAGCAGATACAGAAGAGACTCTGGTAAGGCAGAAGAATAGGTTATTTGCCCTAAAAAATAGACTAGAGTTAATCAATCTTGATGGCTACAAGGAGAAGGTAATTGAAAAAAAAGAAGATATTATCAAGGTTTTGCAGGAAGAATTTAAGTTACAGACAAAATTATTGGGCAAGGAATTGGCAAAGCATCCATTATGGATTGAGTATTTGAAAAATATTAAAGGGGTCGGGCCAGCAGTAGGAGCTGGATTGATAGCTAGAATAAAAAGGGCTTCAAGGTTTACTAATAAGTATAGCCTGAGACATTTTGCAGGAATGATAACCAAAAAGGGTGATCAGCAGTTTGACCATAAACTAAAGAAGACATTATATTTCTTTACAGAAGGAGTCATCAAGCAGAGAGTTCCTGTTTGGCGTGAATTATATGATAATATGAAAGAATTTTACAAGACAAGACATTCTGATTGGAGTAAGGGGAAGGTCAATAATTATGCAAAGAAGTTCGTTCAGACTAAGTTTTTGGATTCTGTTTTTGAGAATATGCTAAAGATAGAGGGGAAATATTAGAAAAGACTTGACAAACTTTTTATTTGTGATATACTATAAGTGGGATGATTAATCTGCTCTGTGGCGTAATAGCCAAATTGTTGGGAATCTGCCACTCCCTACATCCACCAAATTATAAGATTCAGGCTGACGAACCTAAGCGTTGGTGATTAGATGTGAAAGCAGAATAGGTGAAAGCCCTATGCAGAGCAGAAAATTAAAGGAGAGAGAAAATGACTGACTTTCTGAGAATAGACATAAGCAAAAGTGAGTTCCATTTTGGTAGGGACAGAAAAATGTTCACTAGCAGAAATGAAGCAGAGGATTATCTGGTATTGGAATATGGAGTCACAAAAGAGAGAGCTAAGAGGATTATAGACTATGGAGCAATTCAGGGAGGAATCTACTTAGATGCAGTAATAGAAAAACCTAGAATTATAAATGACGGAACGGTAGGAGTGGAAAATGAGTGAAATAAGAGAAGATATAATAAATTTAATCGTTTTTTTGAAAAAAGAAGTAAAAGAGACACAATGGTTATCAGATGATCCAGATTATAATAGTGGTGTAGAAAGTGGTTTGTGGATATCGATTGATAAATTAGAATCATTAGAAAGGAATTGGGGTGATGAATAAACTTTGCAATATCATATTTGATAAATTCAATCAGTCTGGCTATGAGTGCTATCTGGTTGGCGGAGCAGTCAGGGATTTTCTAATGAAAGTAGTAGAACCAAAGGACTATGATTTTGCTACCAATGCCAGACCAGAGGAAATTCTGAATCTGGTGGGTGGAAAGAAGGTTGGTTTTGCTACCATTCTAGTTGAGATTGCTGGTAAAAAGGTAGAGATTTCTACTTATAGAAAGAAAGAGCAATATTTTGCGGATAGCAGGACTCCGATTGTGGAATTTGGAGATATAATTGAAGAGGATTTAGGCAGAAGAGATTTCACGATAAATGCTATGGCAATGGGTCTGGGTGGATTGATTGATCCTTGTAGTAGCGGTAGAAGGGATGTAAATAACAAGATAATCAGACTGACAAATGATGATGAGTCAGTTCTGACTGATGATCCGTTAAGGATGCTGAGGGCTATTAGGTTCGTATCTAAATTGGGATTCGACATAGACTCTACTCTGGGTGAGAAAATCTGGAGTAATGCTGAAAGTATTCTATATATCAGTAGGGAACGATGGCTTATGGAAATGGACAAAATCCTGATGGGCAAGCATGTCAGGAAGGCTCTTGAGTATTTGAATAAAGATATGCTTGCTACTTACATGATTCCTGAAATTAACGCTACAATCAATCTTCATCAGGGTAATGCTGGCTATCATCACAAGAACGTTTGGGAACATATTAAAATGGTAATAGAAAAATGTCCTGAAAACAAGAATTTGAGATGGGCTGCCCTGCTTCATGATTTGGGGAAGGGCAACACCAGAAGTCTTGATGAAGACAATAAGATTCACTTCTACAAACATGAACTAGTATCTACTAAACTAGCAAATGACATCTGTGACAGATTCAAAATATCAAATAAAGACAGAAAAGAGATTATCTTTTTAGTGGCAAATCATATGAAGATTATGACTTATACTGATAAGTGGAAGGATAGTGCAGTCAGGAGATTTGTTATAAATGCAGGAGAATATCTTGGTAATTTACTAGCTCTAGCAAGGGCAGATATTACGAGCATGAATCCAAAAGTAATCAAGATGTGTCTGGACAATGTTCAATCTCTTGAGGACAGGATAGCCAAATTGAAAGCAGAAAAGAAGGCTGAACCCAGATTGATTAGCAGGGAGAAGTTTAAGGAACTAGTAGAGTTTTCTGAACTTAGGGATACAGACATAGGACTTATGAAGATGATAGTTGAGCAGGGAATAGCTGACGGAGAAATTGAAGAAGATTTTCTAGTTGAGGATTTGTATAATTATTGTGAAGAAAGAATAGAAATTAGGAGGATATAAATGAATATAATAAGAATGTTCACCAGATTGATAGATTTACTGATGGGTGACGACACTCACTATGAGGGTCATTGCAGATTCAGGAATGAAGAGAATTATAGAGAAAGCGACAGCAACAGTCCAGAATGAGGGACAGCAAGGGTCGTTTCGTGAAGGGAAGTAAGCAGACATTCCTGTCAAGGTTGAAGATAAGAAATTCCCTGATTAATAAGATTGGCACAAGAGCAAGGCGTTGGAAGGGCAATCAGGCAGGATATGTAGCGAAGCACTCTTGGATAGTAAAGCATTATGGGAATGCTATCCGGTGTGAGGATGAGGATTGCACGTTCAAGAATCCAAGTAGGTATGAATGGGCAAATATCAGTGGAAAATACTTGAGAAGCAGGTCGGATTATAGACAATTATGTCCTTCGTGCCATAGAAAGTTCGACAGGAAGAAGGTAGATAAACTTTAGAAGGGGGGAAAAGGATGAGAGATGAAGAGAAAATAATAGTTATCTTAGCAAAAACACTAGAGCTGGCTAAGGAGACTTTGCCTGATAGTTGGAAATGGAAATATTGTTGGGATGAGATGACTAGTGAAGAACAGAAAGAAGTTAAAAGGGTAGCGATTGAAATAGATAAAGCACTAGAATTTCATAAGGAGAGGAAAAATGAGAAAGATAACAATAAAACAGGAAGATGATGGCTCGCTCACCACAGTCGTTGAAGTGGAGTTCGCTAATGAAATAAAGAAGATAGGATATAGGGCAATTTGTGATCTGGCTCCTGATTTAATGGAATATTTTGATATGGAGGAATGAAAAATGAAGTTACTATTAATCGTAGGAATTGTTGTAATTGCAGGATTATTCTTTGGTTATGGGCTTGGTAATAATGATGAATTAACAGGCAATGAATTGATTAAAGTTTACTTGTCCAATCAAGTGGAGTTTACCTATGATGTTAGCAGATTGATAGATTGGGCATATGATAATGGGTATGGATTAAGTTTTGGGGAGGCATGGAGGTCTCAGGAAACACAAGAAATATATTATGAGCAGGGAAAGACTAAGACTCTGAATTCAAAACATAAGGAGAGGTTGGCAGTTGACTTCAATCTATTCATTGGTGATGGTTATTTTAAGTATACTGATAATCCAGAGGACTATAGACCGCTTGGAGAATATTGGGAGTCGTTGAGGAAAGGAAATAAGTGGGGTGGAAGGTTCGGAGTGAAGAAAGAAGATTATGATAAAGAGGTCGGTTGGGATACAGGACATTTTGAGAGGAAAGGAGAATAAGATGTGGATGAAATTTGGAATGGTAGTATGTATTGTTGTAGGTATAATTTTTCTTATTATGGAAGAAATTAGTGGTGGAGAGTTTCTTATAGTATTGGTATTGTGCATCGGATTTGAAGAGATAGTGAATATAATAAAAGGAGAGAAATAAAATGGCAAAAGTAACAAGAGAGAATAAAGGTTTTCAGGATGTGATTATCAGACTTGAAAGCATAAAAGAACTTATGGTTCTAGTGGCAGCATTGGGTCATATGAATAATAAGTCCTATGGTGATTCAATAAGAGAGTTGAGATGGGGTGGGATAATTCAAGAAGATATTCATCCTGCTGGAACTGAAATTTTTGAAGAACTGTCCAATATACTGGAAGAGGAGACATAAAATGGCATACCTTCATATTCCGAATTTGTACAAGGATCCTAGAATTTTAATGATGAGGGAGTGTTTTGCACTTGAGAAGCTCCACGGAACAAGTTCTCATATAAGTTTCAGGGTAGACAGAACCATTGGAAATGGAATGGACAATGATAATTTCAATGTTTCGGAAGATAAGTTTTTAAGATTCTTTTCCGGTGGCTGCAAGCACGAGACTTTCAGGGCATTATTTCCGGAAGACAAATGGTGGGTTGACTATTTTATTGAGCACGATTTTGATGACATAACAATATATGGAGAATCATACGGTGGAAAGTGCCAGGGAATGAGCAAGACATATGGGGATAAGCTCAGGTTTATTGCTTTTGAGGTTAAGATTGGAAATTCATGGTTATCAGTTCCCAACGCATGGGAGGTAGCAACTAAGGCAGGGCTTGAGTTTGTCCCCTTCAAGAAGATAAAATGCACTGTAAAGGCATTGGACAGGGAAAGAGACAGAGATTCAGTGGTGGCAGTTAGAAGGGGTTGCGGAAAACAGAAGAGGGAGGGAATAGTTATCAGACCGCTTGAGGAGTTGACCTTTAATAATGATGCTAGAATGATAGTGAAACACAAGGGAGAAGAATTTCAGGAGAGAAAGAAGCAGCCAAAAGTAAGTCCAGATACATTAAAGGTAATGAAGGAAGCGGACAAGGTAGCTGATGAGTGGGTAACAAGAATGAGATTGAATCATGTCCTTGATAAACTAAGGTATCTAGGTGAGCGTGATATCGGAATGGAGGTAACTGGGGTTGTAATCAAAGCCATGATAGAAGATATTAAACGAGAAGCGAAGGATGAGATAGTAGAGAACAAGAAGGTGTGGACTGCCATCGGCAGAAACACGGCAAAGATGTTCAAGAAATATTTGCAGGAGAAGATATGAAATATTTTTATAATGAAAGAATCCCTGGAACTGGTCTGACGGTAATGTTGTGGGGACATAAAAAAAAGGAAGGTAAGGAAATGGAAGAAGAAGTAAGCAATGAACATGAAATATGGCTATGTCCTCCAGGATGGGTAGTTCAAGGGACAGTAATCGCTAGAAATTGGGAGCACCTACAACAACTTTTTACCAAAGATTTTCATATAGTAAGAACAATGAAGACTGTTGTTAAAGAAGATCGCTATAAATTAGAGGATTAATAATGGAGAAAATATGAACAACAGACACAACAGCAAGAAGGGAATACGAAAAGATTTAGGTGGTACATATGTCAGGTCAAAAATGGAGGCAAACTATTTACGATATCTGAATCTCATGCAGATAAAATGGGAATATGAAAAAGAGACATTCTATTTTGAGGGCATAAAAAGAGGGACAGTCTGCTACACTCCTGATATATATCTGCCTGAATCAGACCAATGGATTGAACTGAAGGGCTGGCTTAATCAGAGAAGCAAGGTAGCAATCAAACGATTCAAGAAATTCTATCCGAATGAGTTTGCAAAATTGGGAATGGTGATGAGCAACACAACCGCAAAGAGTAGTCAGGGATCAGTAGAATATCTGAGAGATTTGGGGATAAAGACAATTGATGATTATGGAAAATTGGAGAGGCGAATTAAGAAATTGATAAAATATTGGGAGTAGGGTCTTGACTTTTTATTTATTTCTGATATACTATAAGTAGTAAAAGGAGAAAAAATGGAACTGATCCAAAAGAGAATAGTTTTGCCTAGTTCAAGCAGTATATTGACCATGTTCGGAATATGGGACATCCACTGTGCATCAAAGGGTTGTGATATTGGAAAGCTGAAAAAATGTGTAACAAGGATAGGTGATACTGACAATTCAGTATGGATAAATGGTGGGGACAATGGTGAGTCTATTCCGAAGAGTGACAGGAGATTTGATCAGGATAATCTGAGACCTGAATATGCTGCAAATATAAACAGGTTGGGACAAATGGAGGCTGATGAACTGGTGGACATATTCAATCCGATACGGGACAAGCTGATAGGATGTTTAGAAGGAAATCACGAAGATGCTTACCGGAAGAGATTCAATATGGATATGACTTGGGAGTTGTGCAAGAGATTGAACGTCCCTCATCTATCTAGTATGGCGCTAATCAGGCTGACGGTCACTTGGGGAAAAGATGGACATACAAGTAATATTGATATTCTGGCTATGCACGGATATGGTGGTGGAAGGAAATGGGGTGGGAAGTTGCAGAAGATATCGGATATAGCGAGTGGGATAAAGGCTGATATCTATATGATGGGACATCTTCATTCTCAGGCGGCAATAAAGGAGGTAGAACTTAGCTTGCCAATAAAGGGTGAGCTGAAATTGCTGGAAAAAGAGAGGCTTGGAATTCTAGTGCCATCATTCTATAGGACATATGCAGAGGGGGTTGATAGCTATGCTTCCAAGATGTGCTATTCTCCAAGTGTATTGGGAATGAGTAAGACTGAGATAAGTTTGGAAACAGAAAAGGGTGTTCATAAGGTCAGATTGACGACAATGATATAATAGTCAGGTCAAAAGAGACTGGAGGTGATTGTGTTCGCCAAATAATAAGAGGATTAACATTATCTGAGGGGGTAGAATGGTCTGCTCCCTCAGAAGAGAGGGGATAAGAAATGAAGGTCAAGATATTTTATACAGGAGAAGGGGTAATTGAGGATATAATCAATGAATGGTTTTCAGAACATAAAGATACTGAAATTTTTGATATAATGATTTCTTCTGTGATGTATGGTAGAGCAGTATATGTATTCTATGAAGAGGGTAAGAAAGATGGTATAGGATTCAATTAATAATAAATGCTCTGTGCTGTTCTGGGAAACAGTGGAAACAGTAACCTTCAGTATCAGGCGAGAATACCCACTGACTGCAGAAGGTGGGGCCTTTAGCGAGGCTTTTCAAGAAAGATACAGGGAACGGACACAATAAAGCAGGTTTGAATCCTGCCAGAGCATTTATAATAAAAGGAGATTAAGATGGATATATTTTTAGGCGAAACTGGACTAGATCAATCGTGGCAAGATGATTTTCCAAAAACTATTAAATGTAGTAAGTATGGTGGAGAAGCAAGGATAATGTTTGTAGCTGCTGAAGGAATAGAGGATAAATATATCAGCAGTCTTCATAACAATGGCGGAAAGGGTGACTACTGGTTCCATGATGCATGCTCAACAGCAGTATATCTATGCAGAGATTGTTTTGAAGCCAGTGCTCTAGTAGATCAAGGATAATAAATAAAAAGGAGAGAATAAGTGAAAGTACATGTACAATGTGAACGAGATAATTTACCGATGAGGTTGAGCAATAATGAATGATAAAGAAATAGAGGAAAGACAAAAGAAGTTTCGCAGAGAAGCAGAGGCAACAATAAAGACCAACATAGATAGTGTTTTATCAATTAAGAGCTACAAATGGATGGCTTTCAGGAAAGATTCTGGTCAGGTATTTGCTTGGTTGCGAAGCAAGGACATGAGAACAGAACTGCCAAAATTAGGAGGAGAATTTGATATATTCAAAAAAGTAAGACACAAGGTATGCAGAAAGGGGTTGGTTCTGGAACATGAGGAAGGTTTCAATAAAGAGATAGAGAAGGATTTCTGATAAAGGAGTATGAATGATTACTTATATAATATTGATAGTAATAATAGCAATGGGAATCATAGAAGAGCTAGTCTGTAAGAATCTTGAGGAGAATAGGGGTATCTTGTATGGTTGCTTCACAGTATCAAGGGGTATATATATCATAATTAAGGGTGTCTGTAATGTCGTCAAAAATATAGTAGCTTATATGGCTACAAAAAAAGGAGAATAGAATGTCAGAAACAAATGGTAAATTGAAGGAAAAACAGGCAAAGGTAGTAAAAGAAGTAGAGAAGGAATGGGAAAATGAACAATGGAATAAATACAAGGAAGAAATTAAAGGTATAGTTGGTGAATTGAAGGACGAGGTAGAGGATTTAGGGGTCAAATTGGAGCTTATGACTGAGGACAGAGACAGTCTAAATATTGAACTTGAAAAGATTAGAACTGGTGAACGAAATTTGATGAGGGAAATACAAAGAAAAAAAGCGTAGGGGCAGAAGGGGAGAAAGAGAAACCTGAGACTGCCCCTCTTAAAGAGGAGAAACTTGAGATTGACCAAACTGGAGAAGAAAGGAAAAGTGGAAAAGATACTTATTGTAGATTTATTAGACCTTCTTGTAATTTCTATAAGAGGAGCTTGTGGTGTTTTAATTGTAAAGAGAGTTTTGATGCTAAGATACCAATGGGTATGAATTACAGGAAAGCCAAGAAAGCAGGTATTATTACTTGTATTAATTGTGGCGTTGGAAAGACAAAAGAACGATGGTGGTATGCCCTAAACATCAATGGGGTTCCTATATAAAATAAGGAGAATAAATGACACAAGAATTAGCAGAAAAAGAATCTATTGAGGTAGACAAGAGAATTCACGACTTAAAGCAGAAGGTAAATAACTACTTTATAGAGCTGGGAAAAGACCTCAAGTTAATGAGAGATAAGAGATTATATGAGAGCTTGGGGTTTGAGACGTTTGAGGCGTATATAGCTCAACCTACGCTTGGATTTAAGAGAGCCTCTGTATATTCTTTTATAGGAATCATAGAAGATTATGTTGAGGGAAAATCAATGTCTGTCCAGGCAGATATAGCAGGTATTGATTGGACGAAATTAGATAGGGTGAGACAATTTAAGGATACAAAAGAATTTCCTGAATGGATTGAGAAGGCACGAACATTAAGCAAATCAGACTTGATAGAGGAGGTCAAGGAGGCAAAAGCAAATAATAACAAGCTAGTACCCCTGTCAAAAGTAATAAATGATGACTCCTACGAAAAGAGAAAGTGTATTGGTTGCGGGGAAGTAAAGTACCTCACTTTCAGGACAATCGAACTGAAGGGTTTCAAGGTAAGCATCAAGAGGGAAGTAGAATGTTGTGATAATTGTGCATCTGAATTACTGGATATAATAGTGAGTGAGATAGATAGTTTTGAGGAAACAGACAATGATTGATGATAGAAATAAGATAGCAACAAGCCAATCAATAAGAATAAGGAGGACAAGTAGAATGGAGGAGGCATTACTTGAAATTCAAAGCACTTTAAGATATAAGGTGAAAATGGAGGAACAATGGAAGAGGCAGAACTTTTCAACAGGAAAGCAAAAAAGATAGATTACTGGGTAGTAAAAGAGGTGAGTGAGGGAAGGACAGAAAATA
>SDBU01009188.1_pt1 | contig 11123 bp, 5 predicted proteins | sample 2277071 | NCBI WGS metagenome assembly SDBU01 (sample SAMN10397929, study PRJNA504765) | marine sediment metagenome | isolation source: marine sediment core GS08_GC12, 126 cmbsf | place: Arctic Ocean: Gakkel Ridge, Loki's castle | collected 2008 | reverse complement strand
ATACAATCTGAACTACATCAAACTGGACGGCACCGTGGGTTGCATGGTCAACGGCGCGGGCCTGGCCATGGCCACCATGGACATTATCAAGTACCACGGTGGCGAACCGGCCAATTTCCTCGACGTGGGTGGAGTGGCCAACGCCGAGACGGTGGCCAACGGCTTCCGGATCCTGCTCGGTGACCCCAACGTCAAGGCGGTGCTGGTGAACATCTTCGGCGGCATCGTCCGGGGGGACCGCATCGCCGGGGGCATCATCGAGGCCATGGAGCAGGTGAAAGTGCAAGTACCGGTGGTGGTCCGTATGGAGGGCACCAATGCCGAGCAGGCCCGGGAGATGCTGGCCGACTCCTCCCTGGATTTTATCGTAGCCACAACATTAGGTGACGCCGCCCGTAAGGCCGTGGCAGCCGCTAAGGGAGGCCAGGCATGAGCATATTGGTTGATAAGGACACCCGGCTGTTGGTCCAAGGGATCACCGGCGCCGAAGGCAGCTTCCACACGGCCCAGATGGTGGAGTACGGCACCCAGGTGGTGGCCGGTGTCACCCCCGGCAAGGGTGGGCAGGCCGACGCCAACAATATCCCCATTTACAACACCGTGGCCCAGGCCAAGCAGTCCCGGGAGGCCAATGCAGCAGTGATCTTCGTGCCGCCGCCCTTCGCCGCCGATGCCATCCTGGAGTCCATCGCCGCCGGGCTGGACCTGGTGGTGTGCATCACCGAAGGGATCCCCACCGCCGACATGGTGAAGGTCAAGCTGGCCCTTGATAAAAGCGACACCCGGTTGATTGGTCCCAACTGCCCCGGCATCATCACACCCGGTGAGTGCAAGATCGGCATCATGCCGGGCTTTATCCACGCCCCCGGGAAGGTGGGAGTGATCTCCCGTAGCGGCACCCTGACCTACGAGGCTGTGGACCAGCTCACCAAGCTGGGCCTGGGCCAGTCCAGCGCCATCGGGGTGGGCGGCGACCCGATCATCGGCTCCACCTTCCTGGACCTGCTCAAGCTGTTTGCCGCGGACGACGATACCGAAGCGGTGGTGCTGATCGGCGAGATCGGCGGCTCGGCCGAGGAAGAGGCCGCCACCTGGATCACGGAGACCGGGTTCACCAAGCCGGTGGTGGCCTTTATCGCCGGCCAGACCGCCCCGCCCGGGCGGCGCATGGGCCATGCCGGAGCGATCATCTCCGGGGGACAGGGCACCGCCCAGAGCAAGATGGACACCCTGCGCCAGGCCGGTATCCAGGTGTGCGACAGCCCGGCCAAGATCGGGGAGACGGTTAAGCAGGCGTTGGGATAGTAGCAGTGGCAGGGGCAGTTGCCGGAGGGCCGGGCGACCAGGACTGATTGGGCGGTCTAGTGCCGCCAAAGGCTAACTAATGACTCGCTTATGCCCATCTTAGACCCATCAACGACCCATCAACGACCCACCTTATACCCATCCAATACCTAGCAAAAGGCCATTAAAAGGCTACTGCCTGTCGACGGGGGAGGTGAGCCAATAGGGGAAATGCAAAATGCAAAGTGCAAATTGGGAGGAATTAGAACATAAGGCATTAAGAATACAGGGGTTAATATCTGTTTGATACCGGAACCGGACCTCACCCCAGACACTTCGTGTCGTCCCCTCTCCCAACCTACACGAAACGAGCCTGAGGGAGAGGGGAATATGCTACTTGCTTTTCAAAGAGCGGGGGGAGGAAGCGGTCTGTGATCCGTCTACGCCGGATTACGCCGGACAAGTCAGCCCTCAGCGATCCGCCGGTCCCCCCAATTTTCAATCGACAATATACAATCTACAATTCCTCCTGTCGTTCGCCTGGTGCGCCCCGCCTTTGGCGGGACAAATCCCGCAGGAAGCGGGGCGAACCTCACCCCGACACTGCGTGTCTGCCCCTCTCCCCGCCACCGCCTTTGGCGGGACAAGCATGCTGCGGGACAGGCCTGAAGGCGAGGGGCTTGAAGAGAACCATTCGCCCGGTGCGCGGAAGAGCAGGGTTTGCCGCTAAGTACGCTAAGCCTGGCCTGACCATCGTTGACCGGTTTGATAATAGCCGGATTCAGATTTTTGTGCCTTCCCAGCCCAAAAATCCTAACTTTGGCAGGATTAAAGTCCTACCAGGAATAGCACCGTGCTCAGAAAAACGACCTTTATTGGACTGCTATTAGCCATAAGCATGCCGGCCCAGGCCCAAGTGCTCGTGTCAGATTCTCTTGCCCTGGTTGCGCTTTACGACAGCACCGATGGCGCCAACTGGACCAACACCTGGGATCTGAATACACCGGTGGACACCTGGCACGGCGTGACGGTGAGTGGCGGGCGGGTGACAGCGTTGTATTTAAATACTAATAACCTCAGCGGTCCAATTCCGGCCGAACTGGGGAATCTGGCCAATCTCACATATCTCGATCTTGGTTCCAACCAGCTCAGCGGTTTCATCCCGGCCGAACTGGGGAGTCTGGCCAATCTCACACAGCTCTGGCTTCATTATAACCAGCTTACCGGTTCCATCCCGGTCGAACTGGGGAACCTAACCAATCTCACAGGTCTCGGTCTTGGTTCCAACCAGCTCAGCAGTTCCATTCCAGCCGAACTGGGGAACCTGGCCAATCTCACAGGTCTCTATCTTTATACAAACCAGCTCAACGGTTCTATCCCGACCGAACTGGGGAACCTGGCCAATCTTCAGCTGCTTTATCTTGAGGGCAACCAGCTTACCGGTTCCATCCCATTCGAACTGGGGAACCTGGCCAATCTCACAGGTCTCGGTCTTGGTTCCAACCAGCTCAGCGGTCCCATCCCGGCCGAACTGGGGAACTTGCCCAATCTCATAAGTCTCAATCTTAGTTTAAACCTTCTCACCGGTTCCATCCCGGCCGAATTGGGGAACCTGGCCAATCTCACATATCTCGATCTTTATAACAACCAACTCACCGGTTCCATCCCGGCTCAATTGGGGAACCTGGCTAATCTAACATCTTTCCATCTTACTGACACCCAGATCAGTGGCTCCATCCCGGCGGAACTGGGGAACCTGGCCAATCTCACAATTCTGAACCTTGAAGACAACCAGCTCAGCGGTTCCATCCCGGCCGAACTGGGAAATCTGGTCAATCTCACATATCTCGATCTTCGTGGCAACCAGCTCAGCGGTTCCATCCCGGCCGAAATGGGAAATCTGGCCAATCTCACAATTCTCGATCTTTATGGCAACCAGCTCACCGGTTCTATCCCGGTCGAAATGGGGAACTTGTCCAATCTCACAGGCCTCAATCTTTATGGCAACCAGCTCACCGGTTCTATCCCGGCCGAAATGGGGAACCTGGCCAATCTCACTGCTCTCTGGCTTCATAACAACCAGCTCACCGGTTCCATCCCGGTCGAACTGGCGAACCTGGCCAATCTCACCCGTCTCTATCTTGATTCCAACCAGCTGACCGGGCCCATCCCGGCCGAACTGGGGAACCTGACCAATCTCACAGGCCTCGGTCTTTATTCCAACCAGCTCACCGGTTCTATCCCGGCCGAACTGGGGAACCTGACCAATCTCACTTTTCTCTGGCTTCATGACAACCAGCTCAGTGGTTCCATCCCGGCCGAACTGGGGAATCTGGTCAATCTCACAGGTCTCAGTCTTAGTTCCAACCAGCTCAGCGGTTCCATCCCGGCCGAACTGGGGAGTCTGGCCAATCTCACAGAGCTCTATCTTGGTTCCAACCAGCTCAGCGGTTCCATCCCGGCGGAACTGGGGAACCTGGCCAATCTCACAATTCTGAACCTTGAAGACAACCAGCTCACCGGTTCCATCCCGGCCGAAATGGGGAACTTGACAAATCTCGGATTTCTCAGTTTTTTTTCCAATCAGCTTAGCGGTTCCATCCCTGCCGAACTGGGGAACCTGGACAGTCTCACACATCTCAATCTTTATTCCAACCAGCTCACCGGGTCCATCCCCACCGAACTGGGGAACCTGGCCAATCTCACATATCTCATTCTTCCTAACAACCAGCTCAGCGGGTCCATCCCCACCGAACTGGGGAACCTGGCCAATCTCACATATCTCATTCTTCCTAACAACCAGCTCAGCGGTTCCATCCCGGCCGAACTGGGGAACCTGGCCAATCTCACACTTCTCTATCTTTCTGGAAACCAGCTCAGCGGCTCCATCCCTGCTGAATTAGGAAACCTGGTCAATCTCACAGAGCTCAATCTTGACTCCAACCAGTTCAGCGGGTTGCCCGATTTAAGCACGCTGACAGCCCTCACGATCCTGTATGTACAAAACAACCGCCTGACCTTCGAGGACCTGGAGCCCAATATGGGTGTGGCGTCCACCAGCTTCACCTACGCCCCCCAGGACAGCGTAGGCAGTGTAATAGATGCTACCGCCTATGTAGGCTCGAGCCGCACGCTTTCAGTCTCGGTGGGCGGCACGGCAAACGTTTACCAGTGGATGAAAAACGGTGTTGATATACCAGGCGCCACCGGCGACACCGTGAACATTTCCCCGGTCACGTACCCCGATTCGGGGAACTACATCCTTCGTATTACCAATACCTTAGTTCCCGATCTCACGCTTCACAGCCGGCCCATCAGGCTGAAAGTAGTTGAGTATCAGGAACCGGTTCTAACAGCCGTACCCGATAGTACGGTCCAGGAGGATGACACTTTAAGAATTGTGCTTCATGGAAGTAACATCTTTGGCGATCCCTTATCCTATGGGGCAACGAGTGATACCAGCGCGGTGCCAACTACGGTTGAGGACTCGCTGCTGACAATTATTCCTAAGCCGCAATGGAACGGTGTGGCTAGTATCTTTGTCACGGTAAGCGATGGACAGACGACCGTGAGGGATACATTTGCGGTTACGGTGGAGCCGGTGAACGATCCGCCGGGGCCGTTCGCACTCCTTGAGCCGCCGGCCGATACGCTCATTTACCGCGCCGACTCCGCCATCTGGGATACGGTGATCTTCCGTTGGGAGAGGGCCTTGGATATGGAAGGAGATAGCGTTACTTATCATTTCACCGATGCTTCCGAACGTCCTCTGTTTGAGGCCCAGTCTAAAGCCGACACGACCCTTTACCTTATTCCGGGGATTGATGTCTTAGGCATCAACTATGCCTTTGTGGATACTTTCAAAATTGTCTGGAGCGTTACCGCCCACGACGGGAACGATTCTACGGTGGCAACCAATCGGCCCTACACGTTTTTGTTGGTAATCGACTACAGCAACTTGAGCATTGAAGAAGATGGATCTCTGCCTAAGGAATTCGCCCTGCACCAGAACTACCCCAACCCTTTCAATCCCACAACCACCATCGCTTTCGACCTGCCCCAGGCGGCGGTTGTGACCTTGACGGTGTATGACATCCTGGGGCGGGAGATAGCCCGGCTGGAGAACAGGCAAATGGGGGCCGGCTACCATCAAGCCACCTGGAACGGCCGTGCCAATGATGGGCGGGAAGCGCCAACCGGCATTTACTTTGCTCGAATAAGAACCGCTGAGTACAGTCAGACCATCAAGATGTTGCTGTTGAAATAGTCTGGATACAGGATACTTGTTACTAGATATTGGATATTTGATATTTGATATTGGATGGGACCCCGCCAACGGCGGGGCTCATAACCCGTAACTCGTAACTAGAGACTAGAAACAAGTATTTAGGGGCCGGGGGCTTGGCTGCCGGTAGGCGCCTACTCCACCTCCAGCATGATCGGGTCGCCCAGGCCCAGCTGCGTCAAGGGCTCAAGCTGGGTGGCGGCGTCGCCCACCACCAGGTATATCATGCGGTCCGCAGGCAGGTATTTCCGGGCCAGTTCTTTGTGGCGCTCCAGGGTCATGGTCTGGATGTTCCGCTCATGGTCCTTGACGTAGTCGTCTGGCAGGTCATATCGGGCGATGGTGTTGAGCATCCACAGGAGGTTGCCCAGGGTCTCGAAGAAACGGGCGTTGGACTTGATGAGGGCGTCCTGGGTGAAGGTGAGGTCCTCCTCGGAAATGCCCTGGGTATACTTCTCTATCTCCTCCTTGAAGATCACCAGGGACTCGTATGTAGTGTTGGACTGCACCGCCGCAGAGGCGGTGAAAGCACCGGGATAGCGCGTTCCCGAAAACCCGGACCGGGCACCGTAGGTGTAGCCCTTTTCTTCCCGCAGGATCATGTTGAGAACCCCGCTGAAGCTGCCTCCCAGCTTGTAGTTCATGACCACGGCCGGATGGAATTCTGGATCGGTGTAGGGCAGGGCCAGGTAACCAATGCGGATCTGCGACTGCTTGGCATCGGGCACGTCCACGAAATACAGGGCCGACTTTTCAATGGTTGGCGTGGGTGGCATCTCCGGGAAAGTCACCTCCTTGGCCCCCCATTTCTCCGCCAGGGAGTTGAATTTCTTGATGGCGTTCCTCTGGCCAATATTGCCCACGATGGAGACGTAGGCCACCGCCGGGGAAAAGGTCGTCGCATAGTAGGCCTTGAGGTCGTCGATAGTGATCCCGCCGACCGACTCCGTCGTGCCCAGGGTAGAGTTGGACAAGATGTGGCCCTCGCCGTACAGCAGTCTGTTGAACACATCCCTGGAAATCACCGCCGGGTTGGCCTGGTTGCGGTGTATCTGTTCCACCGTTTGCTTGATGATGCGGTCGAACTCCTTCTGGTCCCAGCGGGGCTCCAGGAGAATTTCCTCCACCAGGGCGTAGACTGCGTCGAACTTCGACTCCAGACAGTTGGCCTGAATGACGATCCGTTCCCTGCCGGTGAACATGCTGATGCTGGCCCCCAGATCATCGATAGCCTCTTCCAGTTCCAGGGGTGTCCTGTTCCTGGTTCCTTCCATCAACATGTCCGTGATCAGGTTGGCTACGCCGATCTTGTCAGGGGTATCGAGCAGGAGACCGCCACTGAGGGTGACGGAGAACCGCACCAGGGGGAGTTCGCTGTGCCTGATGCCTGAGATAGTAAGACCACTATCGTACTGGTGGTGCCATATCTTTGGCAGTGCGAGGGTAGGATCGGGGCCGAAGAGCGGCTGCACCGAGCGGTCGAAGCTGGAGGGGGTTTTCTGCGACACCTCCTCGGCTGCCGATTCTTGCTTTTCAGCAGTCCGGGCCATGATCGGTTCCTCCACTACCGGGAACCGGGTGGAGCCTTGGGCTACCTGATCCTTTTTCCCCTTGGGCACAAAGCTGGTGAGGACGTAGGGCTGGTCCTTGATGTAGGTTTCGTAGACCCGTAGGACATCTTCCCGGGTCACGTCCAAGTAGTTCTGGATGTCCTGGACGATGAAATCGGGAGACCCGGTGTATTCGCTGTAGAAGGCCAGCCGGAACGACTTGCCCAGGATGCTGGCGATGCCATTATAGAAATTAGTTTCGGTCTTGGCCTTGATGCGAGCCAGGTCCCGGTCCGTAAAGCTCTCGGTCTCGAAGCGCTCGAAGGATTCGTGGATGGCCTGCTCCACCTGTGTGAGGCCGGCATCGGGAAATGTCCGTATGCTGAAGCGGATGACACCCGCGATCTCGTTGCTCCCCTGCCAGCCACTTACGCTTGGGGCCAGCTTCCGCTCTTCCACGATAACCTTATATAACGGCGCCTTCTTGCCCTCGGTGAGCAGTTGGGCCAGGAGGGACAGGGCGTAGGCATCCAGGTGGTACTCCTGGACCGTGGGGAACACCATGTTCAGTTCCGGGGACTTGGCGAAATTGTCTTCGTGGTAGACCTTTTTGGTCTCATCCAGGGCCACCAGCCAGGGTTCCGGGTCAGTCACCGGTGGCGAAGACTCGATCTCCCCAAAATACTTCTCCACCCACTGGAAGGTCTGGGCGCGGTCGTAGTCTCCGGCGATGACCAGGGTGGCGTTGTTGGGGCCGTACCAGGTCTTGTGAAAGTCGATGACGTCCTGAAGGGTGGCCTTACGCAGATCATCCAATGAACCGATGACCTGCCAGTTGTAGGGGTGATCCTCGGGGTACAGTGTCTTGTCGATGACGTAGCTGGTGTGGCCGTAGGGTCGATTGTCATAACTTTGTCGTTTCTCGTTCTGGACCACATCCTGCTGGTTTTCGAACGCCTCCCGGGTAACTGTGCCCAACAGGTAACCCATACGGTCTGATTCCATCCACAGCACCATCTCCAAGGCATTCCTGGGCATAATCTCGAAGTAGACAGTGCCATCTTCAAAGGTGAAGGCATTATCGGTACCGCCGGCACTTAATGTAAGACGGTCAAACTCACCCTCCGGGATGTGTTCGGACCCATCAAAGAAAAAATGCTCGAACAGATGAGCGAAGCCCGTTCGGCCGGGCTCCTCACGGTTAGAGCCCACGTGGTACACGATGGCCACCGATACAATCGGGTCGGAGCGGTCTTCGTGCAGGATTACCTCCAACCCGTTGTCCAGGGTGTATTTTTCGAAGTCGATCTGCAGCGCCGGCCGGCCGCAGGCGGCCAACAGCAGCACGATAGCAGTGAATACCGCCCGTTTCAGTCGTTCACGCATCATAGTTTTTTCCCATCGTAATCAATTAGTGGTATCGGATGCTCGAGGAGGCCGTCGGCTATCCCTGTTCCCGGCTGAAACTTCCGGCCAACAGGTCCCGGGTGTCGCGCAGGCTCTGCACCTGGACCTTGGCGCCGCCCAGCACCGGCATGAAATTTGTGTCGCCCACCCAGCGCGGCACCACATGCAGATGGACGTGCTCCTTGATCCCGGCCCCGGCGGCGACACCCAGGTTGGCCCCGAAGTTGAAGCCCCCGGCCTGCATTTCACGGCGCAGGACCTTCATGGCCCGGGTGGACAGATCCAGCAGCTCCAGCCGTACGTCGGGAGCCAGGTCGTCCAGCTCGGACAGATGCTCATAAGGCGCCACCAGCAGGTGGCCATTGTTGTAGGGATACAGGTTCATCATCACGAAGGCCTTTTCGCCGCGATGAACCACCAGGTTTTCGGCGTCGTCGCCGGCCGCCGGCTTGTCACAGAAAATGCACCCGGCCCCGGCCTTGGGAGCGCGGATATACTCCATCCGCCAGGGAGCCCACAGCCGATCCATTTTCAAGCCGGCTACTCTTCCTTATCCGCCTGGGTGGCCTGGATGACTCGCTGTTCCTCGTCGTGTGGCATCCGCACGTAGCTGAAAAAACGTTGCGTATGAAGGCCCCGGCCCCCGGTCATTGACCTGAGGGCGGTGGCGTAATGCCCCAAAGATCCCAACGGTACGTGTGCTTTGACCTTTTGCAGGTGGCCTTCGGTTTCCATGCCCAGCACTTTCCCCCGGCGGGAGGAGATGTCGCCCATGATATCACCCATGAATTCCTCCGGCACCGAAACCTCGATCTCGTAGATAGGCTCCAGCAAGGCTGGTCTGGCTTGCCGGAAGGCCTCTTTAAAGGCCCCCCGGCCGGCGGTCTGAAAGGCGATGTCCTTGGAGTCTACCGGGTGTTGTTTGCCGTCGTAAACCACGGCTTTAGCGTCGACGCAGCGGTAACCGGCCAGCACTCCATCGGTAACCGCGGCCATTACACCCTTTTCGATTGATGGGATGAACACCCGGTCGATGGCCATGCCCTTGATCTGTGACTCGAACAGGATGCCGGAGCCGGGCGGCAACGGTTCCACGAACATCCAGACCTCGGCAAACTGGCCGGCCCCACCGGATTGCTTTTTATGCCGGTATTTGGACTCACCGCGACTGGAAATAGTTTCCAGATAAGGCACCTTGGGCTCGGCCAATTCCACATCCACCCCGAAGCGCTGTTTGAGCCGCTGCACCACCGTCTCCAGGTGCAGCTCGCCCTGTCCCGAGATGATGGTCTGTTTTACTTCAGGGTCATACTCAAACACGAAGGTCGGGTCTTCCTCATGGAGGGTGGACAGACCGGTGCTGATCTTGTCCTCATCGCCCTTGGCCCGGGGCATGATGGCCGCCCGTTCCTTGTGCTCCGGCAGAATAATTCGCGGCAGCACCACCGGCTTGTGCGGGTCGCACAGGGTGTCACCGGTATGGGAGTGCTTCAGTTTCACCACGGCGGCGATATCGCCGGGCACCACTTCGCCCAGCTCGTTGCGCTTCTTGCCGTTCATGCTGTAGATAGTGCCCATCCGCTCCCGGGCCTGCTGGGAGTTGTTGAGCAGGTCAATGCCCGTTTTTACGGTTCCCGAGTAGACCCGGAAGAATGACAGTTCGCCCAGGTGGGCCTCGCTGACGGTCTTGAAAATGAAAGCGCTGATGGAACCGTCCCTGGAAGCTGGTATAGAGACTTCCTGTTCACTGTCGGCAGCAGCTAGGCCCTTAACCTGGCCGGCGTCGGCTGCACAGGGTGCATACTTGGCGAATAAGTCCATCATCCGGCGCACCCCGATGTTGCCCAGGCCGGCGATGGGGAACAAGGGGATCAGGGTCCCGGCCAGGATCGCTCCCCGCAGGCCACCCCGCAGGTCATCCTCGGAAAGTTCGTCCTGCTCAAAAAATTTCTCCAACAAGGTATCGTCCGACTCGGCCACCAGTTCGATCAGCTCAGCGTGATAAGTGTTGATCCGGTCGCTCCAATCCGCCGGCAGTTCGCCGGCCTGGTACTGGCCGGAGCCATCGGTCCGGTATGAATGTAGTTCCTTGCGTAGAACATCGGCCACCTGGTTGAAATTGGGTCCGGGATTCACCGGCCAGCCCAAGGGAAACACGCGGGGTCCAAAGCGCTCCCGGGCCTGGGCCAGCAAATCGTCAAATCTGGTGTTTTCTCGATCGAGCATATTCACCGCCAGCAGCCGGGGAAGGCCGTAGTCGGCGGCCGCCCTCCACACCTGCTCGGTGCCGACCTCAATTCCGGCCACCCCACTGATCAGCACCAGGGAGAAATCGGCCACCCGCAGGGCACCCTGTACCTCACCGAAGAAGTCGGCATAGCCCGGTGTGTCGAGGAGGTTTATTTTCTTTTCCTGCCAGGGCAGATTCAGGACGGACGAATTAATGGAAATCTGACGTTCGATCTCATCGTCATGGTAATCGGAGACAGTGCTGCCGCTCTCGATGGAGCCGATACGGTTGACTTCTCCAGCGTTGAAAAGCATGGCATCCGCCAAGATGGTCTTGCCGACGGTACCATGCCCGGTCAAGGCGCAGG
>SDBU01009187.1_pt1 | contig 11124 bp, 15 predicted proteins | sample 2277071 | NCBI WGS metagenome assembly SDBU01 (sample SAMN10397929, study PRJNA504765) | marine sediment metagenome | isolation source: marine sediment core GS08_GC12, 126 cmbsf | place: Arctic Ocean: Gakkel Ridge, Loki's castle | collected 2008 | reverse complement strand
TCGGAGTCCAGCTTGTAAATAATCAGGTTGCTGGCAAGCACAAAGATATTAGTGCCGTTTGAAATTAAATTACCAGTGTCAATCGTGTAAGTCTTATGAACAGTGGCAACCAGGAACGTACCGCCTAATTGGGCCTGCGCCCTTACGTTGTTCCCCAAATCTTTAATCGCTATGTTATATAATGTAGCGGGGTCTCCGCCTATCTGGAATTGAAGACCACCTGCAATCACTACACCGGCATCCTGCGAACCTAAAACCATATCGTTATCGACAACGACCGTATAGACGCCTTCCATATCGGTAAACTCTGTTTTCGCTCCGGTCTCCGCCGAAAGTTGTACGATGTTATTTGCATCGCCCGTGCCGCCGACGACATAGACGTTATCGTCCGAATCTATCGCCATATCGTATGCAGTGGTGGAACTTGTTGCAACCGACCAGACCTCCGAGCCGTCCGACAAATCGAATTTCCACACTCTATCCCCATCGGTATAGACATATAAAAAAGCATCATCGCTCGACAGTGCCAGGCCGGTACAGGTCGTGCCTGTAAAGGCAGTGGTCGGAACAACGACCGTCGTGTCTAACGTCAGGCCGTTCGTAATAGACGTTACACAATTTGCGGATATGATATTAGTGCCGACATACATCGTACCATCGGTAGTCTGTACCATCCTGCCGACGCCGGCAGCGGTAGCTATGTCTTGAATGACGGTCTCAGTACCGTCGAAAGTCTCGGCAGTATAAGCATTTTCGATAAGTATCTCATTGACGTCCGCACTGCCGGAAAGCACAGTATGGTCTCCGTCAAAATTAGTAGAACCCGTTACCTTGACGGTTTGTCCGTTCTTAAATGGATGGGTAGTCATTGGCAGGGCCGTTATCCCGCCGCCTACATCCCTGGCGTTACCGCTTAAAAACTTCAATGTCCGGTCGGTTACTGGAATACCCCAAACGTGTCCGTTCTCCGATATGTACATCAATTTATAAGTACCATCGGCAATCAGTCCGGCAACCACATCAGTTATCGTTGTCGTGTCCACCTGTGTCAGACCGATTAACTGTTTCGCCCACGCTATGACGTCCTGTTCTCTTTCATAGGTCATAGTCAGCAGCGTACCATCGGCCAGGGTACACCAAAAGATTGAATCGGGGTTTCTTTGATGGGCGATAGATGTTATTCCACCAGTGGTAATGTCTTTTGCTAACGCAGTCAGGTCGGGCGTTACGAATTTTTGTCGTTCGTCGCTGAAGGTTAGTTCTCTGACTTTACGGCCCACGTAATCGACAAATAAAACCACGTCCCCCACCTCCAAGGGCTGGATGTTCCTGCAACCTCTCGCAGTCTGCGCACGTATATCGAAATTGTTAGGCGTCAAGGCTGCATCAATCGTGGTAGCTCGTATCCGCCACTCAACGCCGGAATCACCTACCATCAAGGCCTCTAAAGAAGCAACCCACCGGATAGAATTAGATGTCGGAATATCGAGAGAAAACGCATCGGCATCGTTCGTACCTTCGTCGAAGTTCTCAAATTCACCCACCCTGCTGAGCCATACCCGTCTCGGATTGTTGGAAGTGCCTGCATAGATAACCCGCTCTCCAAAGAACGTTACCGACCTCGGATAACCTCTCGCTCCACTCCAGGCGCCTTCGGCCCATCTGTTAGTGGCATCGGTCGAAGCCACTTTGGAAAGTACGGTAATACCCGCTATGGTCGGAGACGCTACCGTATCTACTCTGACAATCCCTTCCAGAATCGGAGAGTTTACCGTCAAGTCGCACTCCACCGTACCCGCCGTGTATGACGTTACGTTCATTCTATATTGAACGCCCCTGGTAGATTCAATCTCGGTTTTCTGGACATTTCTTGAACCGACTTTGTTTGTTATTACAGATGTATAAGTTCTGAAATCTTCCCAATTTTCGCCGTCTTCGTTTCTCTGAAGTACGATTGTCGCATCCCAGTTTCCGTGAGTATTGAAAGTAAAAGAACCGAATACATCTATTGCTGTATCGACCACACCCGTCGAAGTCGCCGAGCCTTTTATAACAGTTGCTTCTCTCTTTTGGGTAAGTTTCCAAATGGAGCCGACGTGTCCGTCTTCAAATGTCGCAGCCGAAGCGGTCAGCGTACCGATAGCATCTTTATCTGTAACGGACGATGTTAAAGTTTTTCCGTCTTCGACGGCAATATCGTTTCTCTCCAGGAACGGGCCGGTCGTAAAGATAATCTTGTTAAGCTCGAAATCGGTTACAGCCACCCTTGTCAGTTTTCTCTGCGCATAGTTGGAATGTACGAGCCACATCGTGTCCGCTATTTGCTTATATTGCAATTGCGGCAGGTCGGCAACAAGGTACGGGGTCAGGACTTCCTCGGGCGCGCCGACAACGGCGCCGTTGAAATAGAACCTTCCGTATAAATCACCGAGTTCAACCAGATATGCGATAGTCGCCGAGTAGATAAAAGGTATCAGGCGTATGCCTTGCGGAGAGTTTTTGGCAGTGGCAATATATTCCGTTCCCGGTCTTCTTGTAGCGGGGCCATAGATAAGCGGCAGAAGGTTTTCAATGATTCTACAGCTCGAATCATACTTCGCTACATCCGAACGGGTATCGACCAAAGGGTCAACATAGCCTGAATTGAAGCTAATTCGGGGCAAATTTAACATTTATTCACCGTCTCCGTAAATATTTAGAACCTGACTTCCTTCCGCGGATAACACATCGATGTCGGCTGCCGTACTAAGTACATCCTGAAATTCTCCGACACCGCAAGGTTTATCCACCCAGGTCATATTTTGGTCTTCCGCCGTATCGAAGTCCGTCATTAAATCGCCGTCGTGGTGCATCCGAACGCCCTCAAAAACAAGGTCTGCGTAATAAAGATAATACATCGCCGAATCTTCGTGAGTCATCTCCTGTTCTAAATAAACCAGAACGACATCACTTATCACAAGGTCGGTTGCCGGAGTTGACCTGTAGTACCCGACGTTTCGCACTTCGGGTAAAGGTTGACGCTGGATACCCCTGCCAGTCCCGTCCGGCTGGAAGGCAGCGAAGACCAACTGATTGTCTGGATACCAACCAAATTTAACTTCAAAAGACATTAGATTAAGTGTCCGAAAAGGTCTATCGTAACCGTACAAGCACCACCGGCAGCGGTTGTAATCTCCATAGCAAAAACTTGTGCCGCCGTGAAAAGACTTTGAACAACTGTAGTGGCGTTAGGAACAACGGTAAGTCTCAACGATTGTGTTGCATAACTGGCGGTAATACCCGTCAGGGTTTGATCTCCAAGATATTCTTCGCAAGCCCCGCCTGTTTTACCGAAGGTAATTACAGCGGCAAGGGCATCTGCCGAAAAGGTGTGCATATCTATATGGTCAACAATCAACGACTTTCCTGTCGGCACTGTATAAAGACTTTTTTCCGTACCGGCAGCAGCGTTCAAATTACAGGCTGCAGTGCTGCTCAATAACGCTATGGTTTTCTCTTTCGCATCGACGCTCATATTTGTTTCTCCTTAATTACTTCCAAGTTTAGAATTGATACGCCCGCCCCTGGTCGCCCTCACGTCATTCCAGGTTTCGCTATCGGCTCGGCCTGTTGTATTCGTTTCCTGGCGGTCTAACGCCCGAACCGAAGGCATCAACTTTGCAATCGCTCTGTCAATTTTAGTTTGAATATCTTTATCGCCACCGGCCAGCGGGCCGATGAGCTTATCAGCCAGAAGCAAAACAAAGACTTCGACAAACAAAGGGTCGAACTTCGACGGGTCTGTAATTTTCCTGATGTATCTTATCTGGCAGGTATTATCGTTAGTCAACAGACGCAGACCTTCGATAGCAAAAGAATGTCTGGTCTTTTGACCTGGCACATCATCGTAAAATGACTTAAAGCGCAGGAAGTCTTCCGGTAGTATGAACTGAATATCCCACTCGAAAGCAGGGACATCGGTGTCCTGCGAAAGTGTCGCCCTGGCCGAAGCGAACCGCCAGTAGTGTGAACGTATCAGGGAATCCCTGGTCATCTCGAAGTGTGTACGACACTGAATCGCTTCCGGTTTACTATCGGAAGCATCCTCAAAATTGTTGATTCGTTGTGCGCCTATCCGGCCTAAAGCTGCATTGCATATAATTGTATTTGAAGTCGCCATTTTATGTCCCTTTCACTTTAACCTGAAACTCCAGTTCGGCATTGTCATCGTTATTAACCAGCCACGCCAAACTGGTAGCTTGGTCTTGTGTCAATTTTAGGTTCTTTATGCGCACGCTGTCGCCATTGGTTCTCGTAGGTCTGCCTTTGTGTGGAAGACACATTCTTCGCTTACTTCTGCCATAGTTAAATCCTTACAAAAATACTTTTTTCAAAGGTTTGTTTCCTTTTGGTTCTCGTTTGCTGCGGATTAGCGACCGAACGACTTCCGAACGACTTACACCTTTTGCCCGTGCAAGTGTATCCACCTTGCGTCGATCTCCGTCAGTTAACGTAATTGATACCGGCCGTTTGTTAGGCATACTTCTGTTATAAAAATAATAGGATATTTGTCAATCTGAATATGAGCATAACCTACCGTAAATAAGGGGTTTACAGAGCAGGACATACTTATAGGTCAGGATTTTACCGACTTGGTGGTATTGAAAATGAGGATTATATACTCAGTTTTATACTTGAGTATAAGAAGTGAAAAAAACTGTTAAATCTTTCGATTAAATTCGTTGCTGATACTTTGTTTCTTTACGGGTCTTCCGCCTTGTATTTCGAGAGCGGTATAAACCAGCTTACAGCACTTCGAGAATGTTAAATCTTTATCCTGCTCTTTGAAGTGTTGCACCATCTTTGCCATTGATAACTTTTTGCCGGTGTCTTTGTATTTCCTGCACCATCCCATCAATCTATCCATCACGGAATTGTAGTCGTTGTCGATAAGCTCCGGCAGTTCTGGCAAATCTACATCCAAATACTTCTTTGCCAGGTCTCTGACATCCGATATTCTTCGCCGGTAATTGTCGTACTTTCCGATGAACTCTTTGTTGTCCTGCCAGCAGTAAGCATATTTGTTCAGCAGGCCCTTGATACCTTCGGCGTAAGTATCGAGCATATCCGCTATACTCGGCGAAGTCGTTCCCGCATACTTCGGCTCGGACGGCCTGTCGATACCAGACAACGGCCCGAACGCATAGCACTGGTCAGGCGGCCAGAAACAACTGCAAGGTTTAATCGGTTTTGATTTCATCGACGATTTTTTGGCAGTTAAGACAATCAGGTACGACGAAGGTGTGATATTCCTTACCACATTCTTTGCAAATTACGATTCGTAAAGCGCATTCCGACCTGTCAATTTTCTCAAGCTCGTCAGCAGCGAAAGTGCATAACCATTTTAAGTCTGCCGGAACAATATCATCTTTGGCCCAAGCCCTCAATTCGATTATTTTGTTCGTGTAGTCTTTCATCTTATCTCCAAAAAGAAAACCCATCGAAGCGGACTCCAGCAGTGGAAAGGTGGACACCAAACCACCGCCGTCAAGCCGTCCCAAACTATTTAGTTTTTAAGCAACTTCAAACATTCCCTGTATGCCACCTGTTTTGTCCGGCCTATCTTCGCCTACACCTACACCGAAACCTGCAACATTAACCAGATTCATAATCTGTTCGGCAGTAATTACGTTTCCGTTAAACTCAATTGATAATATTGCAGCCCAACTTACAAATTCTCCACGACTTCGGATGTCCATAGATTTGCCTTGTATCCGCAAGGGTTCGGTACGTCTGCGGGGTGTTGCGAAAGTTTTGAAATTATGATTTAGAAGTGGTGTAAACTCATTCATAATATGAAAAGCGTTACGAGCTAAAGTCATATTCACACCTTCGATGCTTCGGCAGGCTGATACCATAGCTTTTTTGAAAGCTCTGGAAGGCATACCGAAACCGTATTTATGTTTTGATGGGTCGCCATCAGGTAATCTCATACCACCTTCTTTATCCAGCCAGTACAAACTATCTCTGTATTCTTGTTCTGGGTCTTTGGCTGGTTTGGCCTGCTTTGCTTTTTTCTTCATTTTGTCTAATATTTGTCTCTGGATTTTCTCTGAGAATCTATGCACTATTATCGGAGTTTTTCCAACAATACGAATTTGGCAATGTTTTTTATTGATTGCCGGTATTTCAATTACATTTGCTTCTTTTTTCTTCATTTTCCTATCCTTCCTAAACTTGACTGACTTGACCTAACATAACACAACCTAACACAACTAAACGTAACCTGACAAAACGCAACTCAACCAAACTTAACGTAACCCGACTCGACTGACCTGACTCAACATAACGCAACAGAACTGAACTTAACCCAACTGAACGAAACTGACCTGACCTAACTCAACGCAACTCAACTAAACTGAACTAAACCGAACGCAACTCAACGCAACTGACCTGACAAAACATAACTCAACTTAACAAAACGTAACACAACTGAACTTAACTAAACACGACCAAATTTAGATTCTTACAGCGTTTATCGCACTAACGACTGCACTAAATTCCTTATAGGCTTTTATACGTTGTTTGACTTCTCTTAACTCGTCCAGTAATTGCTCTTTGTACTGCCGGTCTAAATCTTCATCGCTTCTTATTTCTTCAATTGTCAAATAAACGTTACTTTCTTCATCTTCAGTTATTTCACTCGCTGCTACGTAAGCCCTTACAAAATTCTCGGTATTTTCTTCCTCATCTTCAACTTCTGCAACAATTAAAAACCGCAAGATTTGACGAGCCTGGATGTCCCGATACTCTTTTGCAGCTTGTGTATCGTCCCACTCGAAACAATCGTGCAAAGGAGAACGGCTCTTACTTGCCTCGATAACCAGCAGTTGCGGAGTAATGCCACCACGCTTCTTTCTGATGTTCGCAATATACTCGACAGCGACTTCTGCTGTCGGCGCTCCCTTGGGTTTTCGTTTCCATCTGCATACTTTCATTTTTCTGCTCCATATAAAAAACCCATCGAAGTGGACTCCAGCACTGGCCTGGCGCGGCCAAAGATGGTCTCCGATGGGCTGATTTTCGCTTAATGCCAGAGTCCATACTTTGCAATATACACTATACCGGTGCAGATGTCAAGCAGTAAATGGCCTTTTCAAGCAAATGGGCAAAAATTGCTCATTTCAATGGCTATTGTCGCCGACTACAAGGGTTAATCCAACCTCACAGCATACCCGTAAGGCTGTGTAGGGCTTGCGTACGAACGTTTTAATGCTCAAATGGCAGTACAAGGGCATATATTCCCGAATATCGAGCTGTTCAGCGATTATACCAGCCGTGCAGGCCATTTAAGAAAAAAGCGGACTCCAACCGGCAGGTAAAGAATCCGCTTCGGGTCGGTTCCCAACGAAGGAACCCTATAGGAAAGATAAATGCTCAGTTCTTGCTTACCAAAAACTTCTGGTTCGTAAGGGTTCTGTTCGTTCTGTAAAGAGAATATTTGTGGTCGTAAAGCTGCTCACGCTTCTGTTGTTTAATCAGCTCTCTCAATAACCACTTGCGTTCGGCCCGCCGCTGGCCCCTGGACTTTTTATCTGGATGTTTCATACCATTGGTGAATGTTGTCCTATATTCCGATGACGGCTCGGTTCAACGGGTTCGCTCGACTTTACCTTGGATTTCGTCAAGGTTTCCCTGTTTTTATGGGCGTCATTTATCCACGAGATTAGCTGCTCGGTCAATCGCTCACGCAAGTCAGAATCGAAATCAGTCGAATTGACAAGTAGCTCGTGCTGACTGCGAATAGATGCCGGAACCTGTAGCTTCGAAAGCTGCTTCGCTATCATCGGAGATAAAGAATTGTAATCACGCTCGGCGTTCAATCGCTGCATCTTCAAAACGTCAAGCTGACGCTGTGAAATGTCCGAAGGAATACCTTCACGCTCATATCCTAACTTTGTTAACTTGTCCATCTCGTCAGTAGCTTCGGCACTGCGAACAGCTTGAACCTCAATGTCTTTGTTCTCTTTGACATTGATAGCTTCGCCCATCGCCTTTGTCGTCTTAGAACTCAATTGAACCACAATCTCAGTACCGTCTTCGGCCATTTGATGCCCTGGCTCAGGTGAAGCTATCTTGAATAACTTCGTAACACGCTCCTGAGCGGCCCTGCGACCTAATGTCCCCGGTTTGGTGTGATATAAATGGTCTTTGTCAGAAAGAACCTTGTTAAGCTCAGTCTGAGCCTGCTCAACAGTCAAATTTTCGTCAGACATTAGTAACCTCCTTTAATGCAATACCAGAACCGTAACCAACCCCCTGCTCGGTTTCTTTTTCTATGACGTGATTGGTAATCATCCAACATAGACAAGTCAATCGAGTCTCGATACGCTCCTGTAACCAACCCGCAAAACCAGACTTCGGACGGGGAAAATCCGTCAGGTAACGATGCTCCGCTATGGCCTGCTCCAATGTCAAATTACCGGCAGAACTTAACTTCAAAATCAAAGGCTCTTTGTCTATGAAAATCTTTACTTCCTCTGTCATAAGTTTACTCCTTAATTAGTCTTGTTTTCTATCAAGTATAACCATAAATTGAACGGCCATATAAACTTCTCGGTGGGTAGTACATACCAGAGCCACCGCCCCTTTGGGGGGTGAAGCCTTTTCGGAAGGCCTACCCCACCTCTTGCCTATGAATTTTATCTCTTTCTCTTTCAAGTTTTCGTTTCGCCAGCATATTTGCCATCTCTCTCAGGTCTTCTGATTCTTCTTCGGTGAACTCACGAGTAGATTCACCGGCTTGCTGCTCACGTTCCCATATCGTACGCTCGGAGAACATTGCGAAGAACTTACCTTGCAGCTCACTGCATCGGATAGCACTGGCAAGGTCTTTCTTCTTGACGCCCTTGATACGCGTGTCTTCCAGGTCGGAGAGTACCTTGTCTGTCGTCAGGTAGTTGCGGCTCATGTTTTCAGCCTGCAACTGCTGTATCCGCTCGCGTATCTTTGGCCGTCTCTGTAGCTTCCAAGACGTGCTCCTGGCCGTATGCTCGCTGTATCCGGCTTCTTTCGCACTGGCAGTACCGTTCGAGTAGGTGTCGCTGCCGATAGTCGTGTAATATATACAATACGAATCTTCTTTCAATGATAACTCTTTCATCTGTTTATCTCCTTTGATTATTGGCTTTCAATGCGGCAGCAGTGTCAATCAGGAAGTCGCCGCAGGATTCGACTAAAAGTCCCATCTTATCGTATATTTTTCTACCTTCGGTCAACTGCGTTTCCAAGTCCATCGTCTGTTGCACATTGGCCAGCTCGCTTATGAGTACCTTCAACTGGTTCAGCATTACCACCGGTTCACCTGGCGAACAGTATTGACCTTTGTTGTCCCTGGCCCGCTTCGGGTCTCTGTTTTGATACATCAATAAGTACATCCGGCACATCCGTTCAGCAAACAAGGTGTCTGTCCATTCAGTAAACTTACCGGCAACACCTAATACCGTCTTCTGCTCGGTCAATAACTCTCCAGTCCGTACAGCAGCATCCAGGGCCACCTTCGTCAGCTTGATAGCTTCGTTGTGTAAGGCTATTATATCAGCCTTAATCGATAATTTCGCCTGCTTACTCATCACGCCCTAACAATATATCATCGGTATTCAGTAATAGTGCTTCGTTTCGCTCAAGTGCCAGGCATTCCGAACAAACTATCTCCACCTGCCTGTCAGGCCCCTGTCGCATCTGACCTTCGTTAGCGGCAATCCACTTATGACAGTCCGTACAAAAGTCCAGTTTTCCCATATCTACCTCAACACTTCTAAAACCATATTCCAATCAGCTAATCGAAGCACCTGTTTAGCAACCACGTAAGTCGCCGCTGCACCTAATAAATACCCGCAAGCCTTCAGTACAATTGCTAACGTTGCCGCCGAAATCATTACCCTACCATAGTTTACTTTCATAACTTTCCCCATACCGGCCAAAGGCTGCTCAGCAAAATCCACAAGGAAATGCACCTTCGACCGGTTATATGTAAAAATGCTTGAATCGTGAATTTCACTGAGCGTATTCATATCTTACCATATCCTTATAGCCTTGTCAAGCAAATTTATGCACTTTGAACCGCCAACGTCGAACACACCATCGACATATTACCTCTTTGCGATTCAAGCCCAAATCGTCAGTGTGGAACCGCTGACAGAAGGGACACCAAACCCGTATCTGCCGGTCAGTAACAAAGCCTTTGAGTATCGGAATTTTATCCTTCATTAAGTAAAAACCTCATTTTTGGCTCAATTCTCCATTCTTTTATGGTTTTCTGCTCCAATTCACTCTTAAAGTAACCTTCAATCACTAATCCAAGCCCGACTATTTCTACTTTAATGCTATCGTCCACAAACACTTATATACCTATCTGCCTTCTTTGTTGCTTATGGTTTCTTGCAACAGCAGTTTCTTTCCTGGTCTTAACTACCCTCAGTGTAACAGTGCGTAAGTATGACTAACTATGTGTAAGTATGAGGTATTAGCTCAATAATCCATCCTTATACATACTTATACATACTTACTATATATCTTTATTACATATTACCCTCAGATAGTTTCCAAAGGTATTGCCCCGACGAAAACCCATCTTTGCGTGCAACGACCTTAATTTTCGTCTTTGCTGCATACATTAACCTCTTATTAAACCCATCGTCTTCGGCATCTGCGAATATAGCTTCTGAGCTAATTTCGCCGCTTCCAAGTTTCTTTTTCAGCCAATCTGCCGCTTCATCTGTGCGTGTATATGGCCCTTCGTCCTGTTGGTCTATATTACCGGTGTACGGGTCTTTTTCGATTACGATGAATCCGTCGATTATCCTAAACTTGTGGCCTGTCGGGTCGATACTGTAATTAGCTTTGATGGGGCTGAATATCCTCAACGCTGAATCGTCTTTATCTAACGAGATACCCCACGTTGACCTTGACAATGTAGTGAAAGCAGTCGAGCCGAGTCCACGATGGATATGTTGCAGGTCAACCTTTTTGTTTAGGTGATTGATTATCAGAACGGTCAGATTATAGGTGTCTGCCAGCCTTGCTAACGGGCCGAGAGCCGAGCGGACTTCTGCGTTGCTGTTGGCATTTGCACTGCCGAGATGG
>SDBU01009186.1_pt1 | contig 11124 bp, 6 predicted proteins | sample 2277071 | NCBI WGS metagenome assembly SDBU01 (sample SAMN10397929, study PRJNA504765) | marine sediment metagenome | isolation source: marine sediment core GS08_GC12, 126 cmbsf | place: Arctic Ocean: Gakkel Ridge, Loki's castle | collected 2008 | reverse complement strand
GGTGCCCGTCCATTCAGACTCCGGCTCGGCCACTACCAGCGTAAGCCTCGGCGTGTCCTGGACCGCCGTGCCATCGGCCGGGAAGGGGACAATCGGAACGCTCGCACCGCGGTCGAACTCCTTCTTCACGAGCGACCGCATGGCCGGCCTTACCTCGCTGTCTTCATCGAGAGAGGCCCGCCTGTCGCTCACGACCTTCTTCAGGGTCGGCTGGTGGCTGATCTTGAATCCATCTGAGCTTACGCGCCGGATGAAGTACGACTTGTCTTGCAGCGCAAGAGCTGCGTTGTCCACAGAGGTCGTGTCCACCTCCGGCTCGCCGAGTGCGAAGCGCAGTTCGGGCAGGTGCGCCACCTTGTCCACCTGGCCGCCCGAAGACTCGAAGAAGATGGTTGTACCGACGCGGCGATGGATGCTCTGCAAGGCGCCCTTGCTGTCCGCGTCGAGTGCCCGGGCGTGTGACTGATCCCCTGAGATATCGGAGTCGATAGCGGCCACGAGCCGCGATTCGCCCAGTTGGCCGAGCACCACACTCCGGAACTCGGGCACCTCCAGGGGGGCAGAGCCCAGCGTAATCAACGGCTCACGTCGCGCGTCAGTGAAGCCCGTCCGGTAGGCCCAAGAAATCCACTGTGCCAGCATTGCCAGCGTCCCTCGCGTCTGCTGGTACTGCACCAGAGCTTGCCATTTCCTCTGAAAGACCGACAAGGTCGCTGGATGGAATGGGTAGCACGCCTCGAAGCGGCTGCGCAGGTATTCCCTGGCCTTGGCCTCCGTCGTGGCGCTGTCCACGGCCGTCCATTCGGGCGGAAGCTGCGCCCGGCGCTCGAAACACCAGTCGGCGTACGCCTTCGAGACGTTTCGGCGCGTGCGCTCACTGCCGAGGCTCTCGAACAGACGGCGTCGGACGACTTCGCTGATCTCTGTCTCGTCGTTAGCGATGAGATCTTTAGCAACGCGGCGGACCACCTTCGTGATCTTCTCTTGCCACTGCATGTCCCGGTCGGTCATCTCGACCTGACTTCGCGGCAGGCTGATTACCGCCGCGCCGTGGGTCGTGGCCGTCGTGGCAACGGTCAGGTTTTGAAGGAACGCGTAGAAGCCGTCGGCCATGCCGCGATGGCGATTCAGGAAGTTGAGCACCTCGTCGAAGAGCAGCAGCACCGGTCCGTTGGCGGCCCCAAAGACCTTGCCCAGCGCCTCAGTCCCCGGTGGCGTGGTCTTGGCCGCCGCGCCGAGTTCCTGCACGCCCTTATCCCCGGCAATCTGGCGCGCAACGTCGATCCAGGGAGTTTCCCTGCCTTCCTGCGGGTCCCAGGCATTGCCCACGAAGACGGCCACCTTCGCTGAGGGGTTTGCAGACAGACCCGCCTCAGACAGCAGTCCGGCCACGCCAGGGAACTCCTTTCCCTTCGCGCCGGCTCTGGCCAGATGGTAGAGGGCAGTCAGCGTGTGCGTTTTGCCGCCGCCAAACTGGGTGATGAGGGTCAGGACTGGTGAGGTGTTCGCCGTCTGACCTGCAAGCCGCCGGAGCACCATGCCAGTGTGTTCCCTCAAAGCACGGGTGAAACAGGTGCGCGCAAAGAACTGATCGGGCTTCTTGTAGTCATCCGGAGCTGTCCCCGCCACCACCTGCTCCATGTGGATGGCGAACTCGCTGGGGTCGAAGGACCGACCCTCGCGGACCTCTTTGCGCGGCGTAGCGATCTTGTACCAGGGCTGCATGGATGGGCTCTCCTCTATGGTCTTCTCATGCGGTCGAATAGCTCGACTGCAGAACGCTTCAGGCGAATCAGGTTTGCGTAGGCAATGTGCTCGTATCCTCGCTCGCCTGAGTACATTCGGTAGCGAACACCGTCCGTGACGATCACGTCGCGCAGCACGCCGAGGCCTTCGACGTACCCCTTGGCTTGCTCCAAAGCGCCCTCGACCCCGGCGCCCAAACGCTTCGCTTCGATCACGAACAGGCTGTTGTCCGGAACGCGAGGCAGCGCAGAGAACACCGTCACGTCGATATTCCGCCATTTCACGGCGACCCGCTCTGGCGGCCAACCCAGTGCGCGCAAGAAGGGAACCACCAGATGGGCTATCAGCTCATCCTCAGCGGGGTAGGCCCCCCAGGCCTGCTGGTCCGCGTAGATCGGCACGAGATCTTTTGCCTCAGCCACGACGAGTCGCAACGTCTCTGGCACATCGGCCTCCTCCAAGGGCAGCTCTTCCGGGGGAAGTGCGGGCAGAGGAGCCGTTTGCCAGCGGGTTGGTGGAGAACTCAAGAACCTGTTCACGTAGTCCAGGATCTCCTCGTTCTGCACCCTGGTGAAACGCATTGGGCTTGCGCCGAAGACCGGCGTCCCGAAGTCGTGCTCTGACGGCAGCTCGCACCACCGCACGCGGCGCGCATGCTGCAAGTCCCATCCGTTCACGTCGTCGAACTGCTCCAGATATTCGTAGCCTCCAACGACCAGACCGATAGCGCGCATGGTCGAGAGCCCCGTTCGAAGCAGGATGACGTCGCCGTCCTTGGCCTCCTGTGCGAAGCGCCCCACGAAGCCCTTCAACGCGAAGTCATACGCATAGCGGTCCCCCGACCACGGGCCGGGATCTCCGGGGCCGATGAGGGCGACGCCGTACTTCAGGAACAGGTCCGCATATGGCCTGCTCGCCGGTCCGCCACCCACCTGCCAGACGTTTCGTATCTTCTTCGTCACTACCACACTGGGTTACCTCGGCAGCACCCAAAGCACGACATTCGGGGCACATGCTGGTGCCGCCTGGGGGCCTCCCGCGCCACGTGAATGGCGAACTCGCTGGGGTCGAAGGACCGACCCTCACGGACCTCCTTGCGGGGCGTTGCGATCTTGTACCACGGTTGCATCGAGAACTACCTCCAAGTCCATGGTTCTTGGATTCTCGTAGATGGGCCGTCTGCCAAACTCTTCGACCCCCAGACCGGTGTAGGCGACAGACTTGATGCCCTACGTTGGGTGCTGAGTAGGCCAGTCTCTGATCTTCAGTGCCACTCGATAAGCCATATGATTATATGAAGAAGCAAGAACCGCCCAGGCGTACAAACACAGCAAGCTCACTAGGAGGCCCAGAGTTGCGCACGCGATTGCGCCAGCAGTTGGCAAGAGATGCCATCGGGCCACATTGTATGTCGCCCCTATCGTTATGAGTAAACCATTAATGCAGCTTGCTCTCATAATCCGTGCACGGCTCCGATTGTAATCGAAGACTTGTCTTATACCAGCGTCTGAGGAAAGGATCTTGAGCCTCACGACATCCCATTCGGCGGTTATATTCGTCAGAGGCACATCTCGTTGGGCGAATTCTCTAATCACATGCTGACGGATTCTATGCTCTAGCCTACGGAATAGGAGACGATCAATGGCTCTGTCCACGGCGATTCCGATGACGTATATGAACGCAAGAAGAGGCAGCCAGACAACAGGGCGCGATAAGGTGTCCAAATTGATCGCTTCCGGCCCCACAAACGCCATCAAGATCAACATCATCCACACCGCCGCTTGCAGCCCGATGATCACAAGTTCAGCGAACAACGCAGTCATGCTCATTGTCATGCCTCCAATGAGGCAGGTCTTTCTGTCTTACCGAGGTGCTGCCAGAAGCATAGCATCCAACAGACGTTTCTCCTCGCTACCCTTTGGGTAGAGGGCCGACAGGCCGTTGGCAAGGCGCAGGAAGTCGGGGCTGCGGTCCTGCTCGGCCCTGAGCAAGGCGCGCAAGGCGGCAGTGCGTCCGCCAGCCTGGAGCAACATCGCTGCGTGGACGCGGTCAAGCGTGGTGGCCTCGCGCTGTGTCTTCAGGTCTTCGTCGGATACTAATGCGCCGCGTCGCTTGCGCTTCTTTCGCCCGCGTATCTCAGGCGCTGCCCCTTCAGCTACCTCCGGGAAGAGCACCACCTGCACGGGACCGTGCGGTTGCTCCTCGATCCAGTCGGCCGCAGCCTGCGCGCCTGCCTCGCCGAAGAGCTGTTTCGCCCTCGCGCTTACCGGGAGCAGGTGCACTACGCCCTTCTTGGTCTCGATGATCCGGTCTTCCCAGTCCTCCAGATGGATGCCGAGGGGCTGAGCGAAGCGCCGCACCACGTCGTAGATGAGCGCATACCGCGTTGGCTTCGTCCTGGGCGCTTCGTCTTCACCTTCCTCACCCTCTTGGGCACTCGACTTCTCGTTGCCCGTGCTCTGGAGTGTCCAGAGAAAGAGGGCGGTGAGGCGGGCGTCTTCCTCGAGCGCGCCGGCGAGCCCGTTGCGGGCGCGCGCCTCGGCCGTGCCGAGGATATGTTCCAGCGCCGTCCGCCCGACGGTCTCCCAGACGTGGGCGAGGTAGCCGCGTTCGTGCGGTTCGGCTGCCTCCGGATTCCCGCCCAGCGGGATCACATTCCCTGCCGCATCCTCGACACGCGAGTATCGGCTGAAGATCTCGAGCGCCGGGCCGATGCAGGCAAACACGAGGTCCGCACCGCGAAGTCCCTCGCCCTGGAGTCGCTCCATCCAGTCGCCGGCCCGCTCGGGCAGCTCCCGCAGGACGTCCGCCCAGTCGCCGACCGGGGCATCGTCCGGGCGCGGGCGACAGACAAGGTGGACACTGGTTGCCAGTGCTGCCGACTCCCTCGCGCGGGGACGGTGTGGCATCTCGGTAGCTATGGGCCAAGAGGCACTGACAGCAAAGCCCCCAGACACCATGCCGCCCAAAAGCGCCTCCCACCCCTCAGTCGTCTGATGAGCGAAGACGACCGTCCCGATGCCGTCAGGTGCCATCACGCGCTTGCCTTCGCGAAACGCTCTGGCCATGGCGCTCTCGAAGAAGTCCCGGCCCTTCCGCTCTCCGCCCACGAGCTTGGACTCATCCTGGACAATCTCCTGTCTCTTGGGCGTCAGTGCGTTGCTGGGGTCGAATGGGTCTGCAGGGAGACTGTTACTCAACAGCATCCTCTTCATCCATACGAAGAAGAAGTCCGAAAGATCCGCATAGGGTATGGCATCGTAGTAGGGGGGATCGGTGAACCAGACGGCCGCTGACTCAGTCGGAAGCGAGACGGCAGCCGCATCGGCGCATTCCGTGCCTCCGGGGAAGTAGGAGAACCCCAGAGCAGCCTGAATGGTCGTTGCGGTCCTCCCGTAGGCGCTGTGGAACGAGCCACTTGCCTCACCTGTCGGCACTGATTCTGCCCAGTCCCAGAAGGGGCGAACGCGCTTGCTGCCCAGCAAGTTCACCGGACACTCAGCGTCACGTTTCCAGGGTACACCTGCATTGCCGAGGTCGCTGGTCTTGCCGATGGCCAGAGCCAGCAGACCCCGAACGGCAGGAGCCATGGCGGAGCCGCTCGCCCTGATGCTCTCTGACAACTCCATCAGTGCGAGTTTCTGCCGAGCCGAGAACATGTCGCACCATTGCAGCACGCCGTAGCGCTGGACGCGGAAGCCCAGCGTGCCAATTGGCGGCAAGGGTTCATCCGGCACCGGGCATAGGTCCTTCTTGCCGCCCTTTTCCCACTCGTCCAGGATTCCCTTGAGCCGCTTCTGCGCCTTCCAGACGGCCTGATAGTCACGCTCGGTGGCCACCCGGTAGTGGCGGCCTTGTACGCCTGGATGCAGAGTCACCACGGCTGTCATCCGCCCGCCTCCGGTGCGTTCTCCCTTCTTGTCGAAGACGACGTCCGCGCCGCCGCGCTGCTCGGCCAGTTGCGCCCGCACTCGCTCTGGCGGCAACACCATATTGCACGCAACGCACGTGGCCTTGGCCCTCGTCACCGTTCCGCCAGGCACCCCCTTGTCCGTCTTGGGCTCGAACACCTCGAACTCAATGCGCGGCGGCTGGCCAACCTGACGCACGACACGAGGCCGCAGTGCCTTGCGCCGGTTCTTCTTCTTGGAGAGCCAGAAGGATCGCATCAATGGCATCTCGGCCCCGCAGTTGGGCGACTCGCACCGCACCGTCCGTGCCCAAAGGTAGGCGATGGGCGTCGCGCCGTCCGGGTCCTTCGGGTAGAACTCGGCCAGCTCCTTCTCGGCTTTGTGCTTGATCTCCTTGCCGACCCGTCGCAATTCATCGGCCAGGTCAGGCCCATGGCGCGGAATGTCCTCCAGCATAACCTTCAAGATCAGGCAGGCGACGGGGTTCAGGTCACTGGCAAACGCATCACAGCCCAAGCGTAGGGCCTCCAGGGGGATCGAGCCGCCGCCGGCGAAGGGGTCCACCACCAGCGGCGTCTCCTCGGGGTGGGCCGCCTTGACCAGTTCACGGCCAGCCCGCAGGTAGACGGGATGCGCCGAGTTGTCCCAGTTGGCGAAGTTCCCGATGAACTTGAGGATTGCGCGTTGAAGGTCAGCATCCTTCGAGCCCATGCTCATCAGCGGCCTGAGCGCCTCCCGCGCCTTCGGCTTGAACTCGTCAGGGCAGTGGGGATCGCATGGATCAGGGAGTAAGAGGCCCAGCAGTACAGCTCGGCAAGCTGCCAGCGGCCGCCTCGCCCACCAGAGATGGAGCGTGGACGGATGCCCATGCCGGATGGACTTCTCCCGCGCCGAGTGCTTCGACACCACAGCAATCGGGAAATCCACCTCAATCAGCCGCTTGCACTCCTTCGGGATCACTCTGGGGGAGTCTCCGTTTGGGCTTCGTCGGCCGGACGAATGATGTCTTTTATGAACCTCATCACCGTGGGGGCGAAGCTGACGGCCCCCTTGCGAATCTCCATTCGAAGCGTCCTGTTCAGGAGGTCACAAGCGCAACGCATGGCCTCGCGAGCGTCGGCGTCCACATCCTGCTCTGTTGGGTCGATCATGTAGTGCAAGTACTTGTTCCTGACCCGTCGTAGCGTGTTGAAGGACGAACGTAGCTCTGAGTCCAGGTTGCCCAGCGCATCGAGGACCTGTATGCGACGGTTCTGGCTCAGTCTCATGAAGTCTCGACCGTAGAGCAACGACTGCTGCCTCTCGTCGACCGGAGTGCTGCCAATCCTGAAGGCCACCATCTGGTGGCGCCACACCGCCAGCATCTCGCCAACGAAGCCCGCCTGTGCGATGCACGCAACAGGCATCTTGAGCACGTAACACCTCTTGGCATCCAGAAGCGGCCGGACTATGTGCTGCATCACAAAAGGATGGTTCGGCACGATCACAGGCTGGGTGCACTGTGCTGAGCACTCAGCGCACCGCTCGCGCATCACCTCAACTACCGGTTCCTTCTCCGGAGCCTCAACGCAACTCCGCAGGAACTGAACCGCCACCTCCTTCTCATCGCCGGGCGACTCCTGCTCCAGCGCGAATCCAGGGAATTCGTGTTCGAGAGCCGGGATGAGCAGCGGCCTCAGGGAAGCCTCGAAAGTCTTATCAGCCACGTACTGTCCCCCGCAGATGAGCCATGAAGGGACGCCCGTGCCGGATGGACTTCTCCCTTGCCGAGTGCTTCGACACCACGGCAATCGGGAAATCCACCTCAATCAGTCGCTTACATTCCTTCGGAATCAAGACTGCTCACTCCTTCCGCGTTCCGCCTAAGGTGCAGTTTCCCTCTTCGTCGAAATACGGGACCTGGTGCTCCTCGGTGTAGCCAAAACGGTAGTAGACCTGGGACACGAGCCGCCAAGCCACGTCGCCAGGCAGATCCGACACCGCGACCTCCACCGGCGGGGGTTTCAGATGGTCATCTGGAAACGGCTGCGGCCCACCAGACTGGCCCATCCTATACGTCGCACGTCGATAGCCCACAGCCTCCAATGCATAGGGCAGGAGGTAGATTCCCTTTATGTTCCGCAACTCGATCTGGAACCGGACCGAACCTTGGTGCCCCGCCAAGCCGCACACGTCCTTGACGAGCAGAGGGAACGTGGCCGCGGGTTCTACGATGGCCGCTGGATTCACAGGTTTTGGGTCGGCAGTCTGGGCCCAGTGAAACGACTCGCCGTCAGCAGCAGCCCGGTACTCAACGCACCCGTTCCTGAGCACGCGCAACTGGTCGCGGGCGCTCGCCGCTGCCTGCACTCCCAGATCAGTCACACGGACATCCGCATACGGCTTGAGCCCCCAGCCATGCCGGCGCAGCACCGGAGGGTTCTCGACGAGCTTGCGTAGAGCGGGCACCTGGCTGCCCAGGTCTGCTTGATTCACCGGCAGGGGACAAGCGAAGAGCCGATAGCATGGTCTGTCGCCTACCTCGGTGGCCAACAGCCGGTCCATATGATCCAGAAACGCCTCGGTCGTCGTGAGCTCAAGAAGCTTGGTCCCTTCGACTTGGCGGGCCATTTCGCTATCGCGCGTTCGCTCGCCTCGCAAAGATGACACTTCGGCGTGAAGCTCCGCAAGCGCGCGCTCCACACGGTCGCCTTCGAGGCACTCACGGATCTCGGCCGTCGTCATAAGCTTGTTGCCGTCTTCGTACCGCCGCCAGAAGTAGTGATGCTCCGCGTCTGGCCGTGCGCAATGCGGCTTCTGGTCGGACTCTGGTACGCGGACAATGAGGACGGTGGCCCCATCAACGTCCTTCGCACCTATGTCCAGCCTAGGCGGACGTGGATCGATTCGGGTAAGGCATCGGTCGATGATCGAACGTCTTACGCCCTCAGGTTCATCAACATTTGCGAAGCCAGCAGCGCGTCCGTTGCCGTCTTCTCGGACACCGATTATCAGATAGCCACCATCCGCATTCAGGAAAGCCGTGACGTCCTTCGCCAGCTCAGCCCTGTCGTGTGCATTGGACGTGTACGGTCGCTCCTTGTATTCCAGATTGCGGTCTTCCTCAACCGCTTCAGCAACGAGCCGCCGAAGGTCGTCGGCAGAGATAGCCTGAACGGGCTTCCCATCGAATATCATGCACCCGTCTCCGAACAAAGCACGTCACGTGGGATGCCATCTGCTGTCACTGCGCAGTCTTCCCTGAATCATAGGACGCGTCATCCTCGCGCACCGTCATCGGCCCGGTCATAGCATCCACCTTGAGCCAGTAGTGCGCCACCTTCGTGACCTCGTGCCACGGGAAGCGGGCGGGGTCCTTGACGGGCTCCTGAAGCGTGGGCTCTGCGGCACAATTGGTGACGACGTAGAGCCAGTAGCAGTCGCGGCGGTCCTCTGCAACGCGCCGCTCGTTGGGCGTAAGTAGAATCGTGCCGGTCTCCGCGCCCAGGCCCTTGACCTCGATAAGGCGCAGCTCGCCGGAGTTCACATCCAGGCTGGTGACGTCGTAGCCCAGGTTCTTCTCGTGAACGTCGTAGACCTGTCGGCCCAAGCCTTTCTCGTAGTCCATCACCACTTGCATGGCCGTAGCCTCGGTCTCCAGGTTCGGCCGCATGCGTCGGATGTCAGGGGCCTCGCGCTCGGGATGCGGCAACACGAGGACGCTCGCCATGCGCTCAACGGCCTGAAGCGTGAGCGAGCGTTCCTGCTCCAGTTCCCTGCGACGGCGCTCGCGGCGAGCCAATAGCTCGGAATGGCGGTTCTCGGCCTGGGCCAGGCGACCGTCAGCCCCGGCCACGCCCTTTTCTCTGTCCTCATTGGCCTTGCCGATCTCCTCGTCGGCCCGCTGGAGCAGTTCGGTGAGGGAAAGCTCCACGTGCTCAGCAATGCGCTCCACCTCGGCCGAGCGTTCCTGCCGGGTTTCCTCTATGAATGGACGCATGGCATGCTCGTGCAGCCACGCCGTGGCCTCGGGAGCCGACGCCACGGCAGGGAGCTCCTCGGGCGGCTTGGCCGGGGAGAAATCCCCAAGCATCCCGGGCTCGCGCAGGACGGGGGCGCCACTTCCGGCAATCTCCACTGCGAAGAGGCGCTCGTGGACCACATGCCCAAGACCGTCCACGACCCGCGCACGGTAGAAGTCGAGCCGGGAAGGCTCCGCGTGCTGCAGGGAATAGAAGCAGGCCCCCTTCGAGAAGGGCTCCTGCGCCGACTGGAACGTGTGTCGCCGGATGGCCTCGAAGAGTGGATGTCCGGGCGTCACCCATTCCAGATTGTTCTTCTCGGCGGTGTCACGGTTCGCAGAGCAGCGTGGGTACCTGTTTGCCAGAGCTGGGAGCTTCCAGTCAGGTTCGCGCTCGTACCGGCGCAACACCGTTGGCGTCCGTGCCGGTTCAAAGGCATGTGGCAGATTGTCCACGATCTTGAGTTTGAGCGGGACGTACTCGGCAGCCTCGCGGATGAAGCGGGCAATGGTTTCTGGCACCACCCGGTGCTCCTGCGCCAGGGCACGACGCTCGATCAGCATCTCCAGGTTGAGCTTCTTGGAGGCCAGCCCTTCAAGCGCGTTCTGGCAGATGTCCCGGAACTTGCGCTCGTCGACGTTCGTGAGAAGACGCTCTTCAAGATCGGCATCGCCAAGCTTGCCAGCGTAGTAGTCGCGCAGGATACGCTCAACGTGTGCTGCAGGCAAGATTTCCCCCACGACGTTGAACACGGCATCGTCATCGAGGGCGTCCCGGATTTCCTGGAGCTTCTCCAGAAGGCGCTGGAGCACGCGTCCCTCGATGGTATTCGTAGCCACGAAGTTGAAGATGAGGCAGTCCTTCCGTTGGCCGTAACGGTGGATGCGGCCCATGCGCTGCTCGAGGCGGTTCGGATTCCAGGGGATGTCGTAGTTGAAGAGAATGTTGCAGCACTGGAGGTTGATGCCTTCGCCCGCCGCCTCGGTGGCCACGAGCACCTGGATTTCTCCGTCCTTGAACTGCTGCTCCGCGTGGAGCCGCGTGCCGGGCGCATCACGTGAGCCCGATTTCATGCTGCCGTAGATGCAGCCGACCTCGAAGCCCCAGGCTTTCAGATTCTCCATGAGATAGTCGAGCGTGTCCTTGAACTCGGTGAAGATGAGGAGGCGCTGCTCTGTGTGATCGAAAAAGCCCTCCTTGTGCAGCAGGTCTCTGAGCTTTGAGAGTTTTGCCTCGGAGCCGGACTCTTCGACGGTCTGAGCCTGCTTGGCGAGTTGACGGAGTTCGGCGATCTCCTCGCGAACCTGCTCGGCGTTGCCAGCGAGCGTGATGGCCTCGAGCATCTGTTCAAGGCGTTCGCGCTCGCTTTCTTCCATCTCCTCCAATTCTTCAGGATCGGGGAGCTTTGGTGGGGCGAGGCGGACTAACTCCTGCGCGTGTTTCAGGCCGTCTTCCAGTCTCTTTGC
>SDBU01009185.1_pt1 | contig 11125 bp, 10 predicted proteins | sample 2277071 | NCBI WGS metagenome assembly SDBU01 (sample SAMN10397929, study PRJNA504765) | marine sediment metagenome | isolation source: marine sediment core GS08_GC12, 126 cmbsf | place: Arctic Ocean: Gakkel Ridge, Loki's castle | collected 2008 | reverse complement strand
GAGTATCCCGTAACCTTCTGTAGATACCACCCGCATCACTCCCCTCCAGAAATTGTCTTACTTACTCTACTGCCTGTAATTGTCCGTCGTTCATGACAGCCGCATGTCCCAATCATAAACGAGCAGCCTGAATCTCTCAGGCTCACCTTGTATTGGAAGAGATTGGGTCTTGACAAAAAGTTGATGAAAGTTGATAATCATAGAACGAACCTACCGAGAAAAGGAGGAGTAAATATGGACTTTGGATTTACTGAAGCGCAAGAGAAACTAAAAAAGGAGATTCATGACTTTTATCTTAATGAGCTGCCGGAAGACCTCAGCCCGGGGTATCCAAGTTTCAGCAAAGAAGTGCAGGGTTTTTGGAATCAACTGACAAAGAAAGCTGTGGAGAAAGGCTTCTTTGTTCCAGGCTGGCCCAAAGAATATGGTGGTCAAGGTCTGGGTCATGTTGAACAAGGTATTGTCAATGAAGAAGAGGGGCATTTTGGAATAAGGTGGCCTGCTACGTTAGCACTGCATATGCTGGCTCCTGCTCTTCTCATCTTCGGCACTGAAGAGCAAAAGAAGAAGTACGTACCTCTAATAGCTAAGGGGGAAGCGGTGGTTTTTCAGTGTTTTACTGAGCCTGATGCTGGCTCTGATGAAGCTAGTATGCAAAGCCGGGCTGTGCTTGATGGTGACGACTATGTTCTCAATGGTCAGAAGATATATATTAGTGGCACACATAAACCTGATTATCTTTATAGTCTGGTTAGAACGGAAGATACCGTACCATTGCATAGAGGGCTTAGCCTGTTTGTGATTGATGGGAATAGCCCGGGGATAACCTACCGCCCATTGTTATACATGGGTGGTGCCGGTGGACATGAAATTTTCTTTGATGATGTAAGGATACCTAAGGAGAACCTGATAGGCCAGTTAAACCGTGGTTTTTACCACGCTATGCAAGTATTTGAGTTTGAGAGAACTGGCACTGCTGCCAATGCAGGTCTTAAGCAAGACTTAGCAGAGTTTATTGAGTTCTGTAAGGAGACAAAGCGAAATGGGAAATTACTTTGGGACGACCCTCAGGTTAAAGATACGCTGGCACAGATAGCGGTTGAGCTAGAGATACACAAGCTCGCCGGCTGGGAAACACAGTGGCGGTTCTCGGTGAAGGAGAGGCTGGGCCCATTCCGCTTTGGTAATTTGACCAGTTATCACGGTAAGATCAATGGCCCGATTCACGCTAAAGCAATGCTAGATATCATGGGGCTTTATGGACAACTGAAGCAAGGTTCGAAATGGGCACCGCTTGCCGGGAGGTTAGAGAGCAGGTGGCGGTCGTCACGAAGCTTGCATGCCGGGGGCAGTTTGCAGATACAGAAACTTGTCCTCGCTGAGAGAGGACTTGGTTTACCCAGAATACCAGGTAAACTGAGACCAGTTATTGGTCAGGCACTGAAAGAACTCACTGTTACTGGTCGATGATATAAGTTGAGGCAACCATTAAGCTGAAAGGAGTAAGATTATGAACTTTGAGATGAGTGAAGACCAGCAAATGCTTAAGACGATGGCTCGTGATTTTCTGGAAGTAGAATGTCAAGAGAGTCTGGTAAGGGAGATTTGGAAGGGGGATGAAGGCTATTCTCCTAACTTGTGGCGTAAAATAGCCGAACTGGGATGGCTGGGAATGGCCTTTCCTGAACAATACGGTGGTACAGGGAGTACCATTCTTGACCTCGCTGTCCTCTATGAGGAGATGGGGAGAGCTATGTTCCCCAGTCCTCACCTTTCTACTGTAATCCTCTGCGGACTGACTATTCTGGATATTGGTAGTGAGGAGCAAAAAGCAGAATTCCTGCCTAAGATAGTTAACGGTGATTTAATCCTTGCTTTAGCATTAACCGAACCCGACTCCAGTTGGGGTGGTGAAGCCTGGGAGGCTAATGGGGTAGCTGTTCCGGCTACCGCCGATGGGGATGATTATATCATCGATGGCACCAAGCTATTTGTCCACGATGCTCAAATATCTGATTACCTCCTATGTGTAACCAGGACTGGGGATGGGGTAAAACCTGAGAATGGGATAACACTGTTCTTAGTGGATGCCAAGAGTCCGGGGATAAGCTACACTCTATTGAGAACAACAGGCGGTGACAAGCAGAGCGAGGTTGTTTTTGACAAGGTAAGGGTGCCTAAGACGAACATGGTAGGTAAACTTAATGGCGGTTGGCCTTCCATATTCAAGGCGATACAGCGAGGAGCAGTGATGTTATGCGCTGAGATGGTAGGTGCTGGCGGGAAACTTCTGGAGATGAGTGTAGATTACGCTAAAACCAGAATCCAGTTTGATGCCCCTATTGGTATTCATCAGCATGTTCAGCAGTTTTGTGTTGAGATGGTGGACAGGGTTAATGGGGCTAAAGGTGTTACGTATAAGGCAGCCTGGAAGCTGACTGAAAATTTGCCTTGCGATTATGATGTAGCGGTAGCCAAGGCGTGGACTAGTGATGCTTACGAGACAGCTGGCCTGTGTGCTCACGATGTTCATGCCGGTGTTGGCTATATGATTAAGGATCATGTCCTAGGCCTCTACTCGAGGAGAGGCAAGACTCAGCAGCTTTATCTAGGTGATAGTGCTTACTGGAGGAAGAAGGTTGCTGAGCAGCTAGATAGTTGGATTTATGAAAGGCCCAAAGGAAAGCCGCTTGGTTTTTGGAAAACGCCTATGGATAAACAAATACCAGTCTGGTCAGAAGTTTGGAAGCCAGAAAGCATTCGGGCAATATAAGGAGGGCTAAGAAGCCCAGGATTTGAAGGCAAGGGAGGGTGACTCAATTAGAGATAGCTCTCCCTTGTTTTGTTTGGTATATCGCTGGTTCATACTGTGCTAAGCTACTAGCCGAAAGGGGAGCTGATGTAGTCAAGGTTGAGCCGCCAGATGGTGGCGACTCAGCGAGAAGGATGGGCCCATTTCCGGGTGATATTCCAGGCCCGGAGGGAAATGCCAAAAATGATAAATGTGGTTGCCTCTACTAGAGACTCGAGCAGGTGGTGACAGATGGCATTACTAGATGTCGGCAAGCGAATTAAGACTCTAGCTCAGTGGATGGATGAGTCAAAACGACTGGTAGTGTTTACCGGTGCTGGTATCAGCACCGAATCGGGACTCCCTGATTTTCGTGGACCTGACGGTATTTGGACTCGTAAGGCAAAAGGTCTTCCAACCCAATGGCCAGATTTGTCTTTAGCCGAGCCAAATCCCAGTCACATGGCTATTGCCGAGCTACAAAAGCTGGGTAAATTGAATTTCCTAATCTCGCAAAATATAGATAATCTTCATTTGAAGTCAGGGATTCGCCCAGAGCTGCTGGCGGAACTGCACGGCAACGTTACCAAGCTACGATGTAGCCGTTGCGGAGCCCAAGTGGATAAGTCTACTGGTTTGGATACCTGTTCTTGCGGTGGGAAGCTGGAGCACAGTGTAGTCAATTTCGGTCAGTCTCTACCCCAGAAGGACCTATCTGATTCCTACCACCACTCACAAAACTGTGACCTATTTATTGTTGTCGGCTCCAGCCTGGTTGTTACCCCGGCTGCTGACATGCCCCGAATCGCTCTGGAATCTGGGGCTCGGCTGGTCATTATCAATAAGGGTGAAACCCCCTACGACCCAGTTGCTCATCTGCGGTTTGAAGAGCAAATTGGTGATGTTCTGCCCCCAACCATAGCTCAGTTAAAGGAACTCATGGAGCAGCCCCATACTTAGATGCACAGAGTTTCTCAGCTAACTCTTCTATATAGGGTCTGTTCTCTAGCTTGCCTCTCCAGCTCTCAGGAATCGATTCAATACCAAGATATGCCCCAGAGATGGCTCCAGTCATAGCCCCGATAGTATCAGTGTCCCCACCCAAGCTGATAGCATGAAAAACTGCCTGGGCAAAGGACTGTGGCTGAGATAAGAAGGAATATATAGCTGTAGGCACCGAGTTAAAAGCCTCAATGCCATTTCCCAGTTCAGCTACAACCTTTGACTTATCTGGATTAGTCAGATGCCGGCTTATGTTATCCAGTTTTTGCTGGTAGACCCTGTCCTGAGTATAATCAGCCAACTTTGCCAGGAAATCACTGGTATTAAGGGTTAACGACGACTCAAGGCCTGTTGCCAAGGCAATTGCATAGGCTTGTAAGGCAGCTCCCTCCTTGCCTAGCTGGTGGGCATGAGTAATCTGACTTGACTTATAGGCAACTTCCCTCAACATTACCGGGTTATCATGATAAAATACACCAATGGGGGCAATTCTCATAGCGGCACCATTTCCATAAGAACCACCACGGTATAATCCCTGAGCAGCTTCATTCCAGGCAACGCCAGCCTTTACTAATCGGAAAATGTACGGTGGTCCTGGTCCATAACCACGAAAAGGCTCAAGCTCGTAATTTTTGATAAAGCTATAAATCATATCCTTACCATCGAATCCTCCACTCTGAATTAAAGACTCAGCTACACCAATCATCATATGGGTATCATCAGTATAAATGAGCGCCCCCCGTTTTCTGGCGGCCTCTTCAATTTCTTCAGGCTTAACCTTAGCCCATCCCTCGAACGGTGCCCCCAAGGAATCACCCACACCGGTGCCAACCAAAGCACCTAGGAACTTTGATTTCAGAACTTTCTCAATCATCGGTAGCTCACTAAAAAGCTGAAAAGCCTCTCCAATACCCATATTATATACTTGAAGGGGTAATTAACACCAAATTGCATTACCGGCAGTCAGGTAATACAGGTGAACGAGTACGGCACGAGTCTATTCTAATCGAATAATGAGCCTGAATCTATCAGGCTTACCTTGTATTGGAAGAGACTACCACTTGCGTTGTCTGGCGCCATTTAGTAAAATGGATAAGCCTTTATATCAAAGTGTATCAAAAGAAGTTTGAGAAATGATAAACCGTCCTGTTCTAGTGCTAAATCAGAACTATATACCACTGAATATTTGTCGAGCCCGGCGAGCCGTAGTACTACTTTACCAAGGCAAGGCTGAGATGCTGGAGAATGGCTCAGGATTTATTCGTTCCGCCAGTGATGTTTTCCCTCTGCCTTCAGTAATCCGACTCGCTTATATGATTAAGCGCCCCCGACCCAAGAGGAAACTAACCCGCTTTGAGATTTTCAATCGTGACCAATATACTTGCCAGTATTGTGGTAAGGAAACTAACAAACTTACCTTAGACCATATCATCCCGCGATATCGTGGTGGTCAACACACCTGGGAAAATGTGGTTAGTGCCTGCGTATCCTGTAATCGTCGTAAGGCAGGTAGAACTCCCAGTGAAGCCGGGATGAGACTGCTTCGCCGCCCCACCGCCCCACGCGGTAATACCTTTTTTAATATGCCCCATCACTACCGGCAATCCCTGCAAGAGTGGCAAAAATATCTCCCCACGATGAAGACTAATTGATAATATAATACCTCAGGTCTTTTTCTCCGGCTGATGCTCACTCTCAATAGAAACCTCACTGAGAGGTAGTTCCACTGTTGTCTTATCCTCCAGCTCCACCAATATGGTTTCCTTTAGCAGATTACTCCCAATTACAGTGGCTGCCCCCGTAGGTGTAGATACTCGTTGACCCTCCTTGGGCAATTTCTCCTTCATAAGACGGTATTGTTTATGCTCGTAGGTTAAGCAGCACATTAACCGACCACAAACACCTGATATCTTCATCGGGCTAAGGGATAAATCCTGTTCCTTAGCCATTTTAATAGAAACGGGGGAGAACTCGTTTAGAAATCTAGTACAACATAGAGGGTAACCACACTTGCCAAAATCACCTACTAACTTGGCTTCATCTCTGGGTCCTACCTGACGGAGTTCCACCCGTATTTTGAAACGATTGTTTAGCTCCCGGACCAGCTCACGGAAGTCAACCCTCTTGGTAGCGCTAAACAGAAAGGTAAGGCGGCTACCATCAAGATTATATTCAGCCGATAGTAGTTTCATCGGCAGACCTAGTTTAGTGATGAGCTTGCCGCACTCAGCTAAAGCCTCCTTTTGTTTGCTGTCAAATTCTTGAGCACGCTCAATATCCTCGGGTTCTGCCTTACGCACTACCGATTTAATTGAGCCAGTTACCTGACTAGCTAATACCTGCTTAGGCGAAATAACTACCTGCCCCAGTTCTAAACCGCGAGTTGTCTTGACTACTGCATAGTCATTTACCTCTAGGTCAATATCCACCGGGTCAAAATAGTATACTCTACCGGCTTTTTTGAACCGTATACCAACAATCTTATTCATCTTTCTTTCTAGGTATGCTGAACATTAGCACTTCCAGCACCAGTCGTGGATTGGCATTCAGCCTAAGCTGCTGCTCAGCCTGCTGAATGCTGTTAATGATATCATTTATTTGCCCCAGAGTATAATCCCTGGACATTTCAACCAGCCTAGCCTCAAAATCGACAGCGGTAATGGTATCATTATTGCCTACCTTGACCAGTAGTAGGTCATGCCACCAGTCGAGCCATAACCTTAGAGTCTCATGAACCAATCCCCTGTTTTGGCTAAATTGAGTGGCTAGTTGGGCAGCGTAGGCGAAACGCTGTTCATAATCAGCGCTAATAATGTCAAGTAGCCTACTCATCCCCTCGGCACGTTGCTGAAGTAAGCTGTCATCAAGGCTAGCTGAGAGTGCCCAACCCAAGCAGCCGTGGGAAAGCCGAGCCAGAAGATTAGCTTTGGAGAGGTCAATGCCCCAACGACTGTTGAGGGCAGCTTCTACTTCGGCAGTCGGTGGAGGGTGCAATTCCAGTCGCTGGCAGCGAGAAATCACCGTGGCTGGCAATAGTCTATCATTTGTAGTTAGCAATATAAACATTATCTTATCTACTGGCTCTTCCAAGGTCTTAAGCAAGCAATTAGCTGCTTCGGTTGATAAGAACTCAGCCCTATCAATAATAAATACCTTATATCTGCCTTCAAAGGGAGGCAAACTAGATGAGTGTTGCATTTCTCTAATCTGGTCAATACTAATTTCTGCCCTGGGCTTAGTCCTAGTTGAGTTACTATCACCATCCAAGCCAACAACTTGAACATCGGCATGCTTGCCTGAAGCTATTTTCTGGCATGAGGCACACTCGCCACAGGGAGGCTCGGTCGCCTCGCAGTTTAACGCCTGTGCCAAGTTCAGCGCCAGGGTCATCTTGCCCACATGAGGGGGGCCAACAAAAAGATAAGCATGAGCCAGAAGTCCCTTCTCCAGGCTACGCTGAAGTAAGGACACGGCTCTGTTTTGTCCAATTACCTGCCACATTCAAAGTCTTCCTTATTTGCTCTTCGGTTATAAATCTGGTTAGAAAATCTAACCGGTAAACACTTGGCTAAGTTAAATCACACCTGGTTAGGTCATCAAAGGTCTCTCGGCGCCGAATAAGACGAGCTTTACCTTCCTTGACTAGGATAATAGCTGGCTTAAGTGCGGCGTTATAGTTGCTTGACATAGGTATACAATAGGCACCACTATCAGGTATAGCGATAATATCACCCGGTAAAACCGATGGTAGCTTAATGTCTTTGACTAATATATCGCCTGACTCACAAAACTTACCGGCAATAGTAACCTTCTCTGCTTCCTTCCCTAGCATCTTATTAGCCACCACTGCCTCATATTTAGACCCATAAAGAGCCGGGCGGATATTATCACCCATACCACCATCTACTGAGACATAACATCTAACCCCTGGTATGTCCTTAATTACACCCACCTTATATAGTGCCACCCCGGACTGTCCCACTATTGCTCTCCCTGGTTCAATGGTAAGCTGTGGTAATGCCAGCTTTAGCTCTTGGCATTTATTGATAATTCTGGGCACTATTGCCTCAGCGTAGGCAGCGATGGGCAGAGCCGGGGAGTCCAGCTCATACTGAATGGCAAATCCGCCGCCAATATTTAGCTCGCTGAATTCAAAGCCGTATTTCCTCTTCATTTCGGCAGCCAGGTTAACTGCTGACTCAATAGCCTCCTGATACGGTTCAGCCTCAAAGATGAGAGAGCCTAAGTGAAAGTGTAACCCAACAAGGTTCAGGTTAGAAGCTGACATGGCTTGAGCTACTGCCTCTTCCCAGCTGGACAGAGGAAAACCAAACTTACTGTCAATAGTACCGGTAGCAATATACTTATGAGTATGAGGGTCTACTCCGGGAGACAGACGCAGTAATATATCTGGTATATAGCCCTGTTCTTTAGCCAACTTATTTAACAGGTTTAGCTCATAGAAATTGTCCACTACGATGCGACCGACATGCCATTTCAAAGCTAGCCTAATTTCCTCGGCTGATTTGTTGTTACCGTGGAAATAGACTCTGTCTAAGGGAAAATTAACTGACCGGGCAATGCTAAGCTCGCCAGCCGAGACAACATCTAGACCTATCCCCTCCTCGTTAAGGATAAGGGCTATGGTACCGTTTATGAAGGCTTTGGCGGCGTAAATGACTGTAGTGTTAGTATAGCGTCGGCTAAACTCTGTTTTGAACTCAGCACACTTACTGTGCAAGCTAAGTTCATCAAAGAGATATAGTGGCGTGCCAAACTCAGCGGCTAGCTCTATAGTATCACAGCCACCAATTAGGAGGTGACCTTGGTTATCCACCTCAGCGGTTATTGGGAAAAGGGATAGCCTGGATATCCCTTTTTGCTTAATGCTCATCTTTTACCCAATGTTACCAGTGTTCAGCAATGAAGTCAATTTATGATTTACGACCTGCCTTTCTCGGCTAGGTTTCTCGTGGGGAAGGATAATGGAATGAGTCCTCGTCTCTTCAAAGCTGAATTATGGTTTGTGCTAGTTGACGGCGGTGGGCTTGAATCAACTGGATTTCTGGAAGGAGTAGCCCACCCCGGGTTCGGTTATAATATACTTAGGGAGGGAGGTGTCTGGCTCTATCTTCTGACGCAGGTGCGAAATGTAGATACGCACATAATCCAGGTCGTCAACATATTCCCATCCCCATACCTTTTCCAGAATTTGCTTAGGGGTAAGGATACGGCCGGCATTCTCTACCAAGAGGGCAAACAAGCGAAATTCCCGTGGGGTCAGCTTCACCCGCTCCCCATTGACCAGAATCTTTCGCTCGTCAATATCTATGGTGAGGAATCCGTCGCTGTAGGTGATTCTCTTGGTTGTATCTGTTGAAGGGGGCATCTCAGCACGACGCAATGCTGCCCGCACCCTCGCCACCAACTCTTTATTACCCACCGGTTTAGTCAGATAGTCATCAGCCCCGTAGTCAAGCCCACGCACTATGTCATCTTCGCTCTTCCGCTCTCCAGTGAGCATAATAATGGGTATGTCAGAGACCTCCCGGATGCGGTCGCAGGTCTGCCAGCCATTCATCCCTGACATGACCACATCCAGAAGCACTACATCTGGCTTCTGGTTAAACAAGAGTCGCAGACCTTCCCGGCCCCTATCAGCCTTGAGCACCTCGTATCCCTTTGGGGTAAGAACCTTTTCAACCAATCTAAGGAAGAATGGGTCATCATCAATTACCAGCACTTTCTCTCCCATTAACTATCTCCATTGAGGCTAGGGTTACCTTTTTGCCGTCGTAGCAGCATTTCAGCAATCACTTCGGGTAGCTCACGGGTATTAATGGGCTTTGGCAAGTAGGCATCACACCCAGCCTGAATGAACCTTTCCTCGTCGCCCTTCATAGCATAGGCAGTAACGGCAATAATGGGAGTTTGACTGAATGCCGGGTTTACCCTGAGCCTTCTCGTTACTTCAAGCCCGTCTATTTTAGGCAGTTGTATGTCCATTATGATAAGGTCTGGTCGCTCTCTTTTGGCTATACGCAGTGCCTGTTCCCCATCAGTTGCCTTGAGTAAAATATAATTTTGGGCGCTGAGAACCATTTCCATCAATCTCATATTTGAGGGGTTGTCTTCTACAATCAGTATTTTCTCTTTCATTGCCATTTCTCTCCCTCAAATATGGCTAATTAGATTCTGCCAGGGGCAGGGTAAAGACAAACCGACTTCCCTTTCCATATTCACTCCCCACCCAAATTTGCCCGCCATGCCTTTCTATGATTTGTTTGACCAGCGCCAGTCCCAAGCCAGTCCCACTTCTCTCCTTGGTTAAGGGATTATCTAGCTGACAGAAAGGTTCAAATATCCGTTCCTGGTCTTCCTTCTTGATGCCGATGCCATTATCAATCACGCTGACCTGACACCAATCACCATCCCTGACTGCCTCAATCTTCACCTTACCCCCCTCCGGGGTAAACTTGCTGGCATTGCCCACCAGGTTAATTAGCACCTGCCTTACTTTAGCTCTATTGGCATGAACTTGAGGAAGCCCCTCTTCTATCTCAACATCAAGACTTTGCTGTCTTGATTCAACCATGCGTCTCACGGTGCTTGTTATCGGTTTTATTACCTCACTCAGAGCAATATTTGTCAGCCTGAGTTCCATCTTACCCGACTCTATCTTAGACAGGTCAAGCACCTCATTAATCAGGTTCAGCAGGTGCTTGCTACTGCCCAGGATGTCGTCAAGGCACTGCCTCTGTTCCTTATTAATCTTTCCAGGAGCCTCATCCATTATCAATTGAGAAAAACCGATAATAACATTGAGCGGAGTGCGCAGCTCGTGGGACATATTAGCCAGGAATTCAGACTTTAGCTGGTTTACCCTTTCCACCTCCCTTGTCTTCTCTATAAGTTCCTGCTGTTGTGCCATCAGTTCCTCAGCCTGCGACTGAAGCTCCTCATTCTGGGCATCCAGTTGCTCATTCTTTTCCTGGAGGTCCTCCTCCGCCCGCTTGCGTTCGGTGATGTCGCGGTCAATGCCCCGATAGCCACAAAGCCGACCGTCAGCGTCAAAGAAGGGTACGCTGTTGGTTTCCAGCACGACCAATCGGCCATCCTTGTGCAGGTTCGTGTACTCCAGCCCCGTCAAGGGCTCCGGGGACTCCAAACCGGCTCGGAAAATTCTGGCTACACGTTCTACCTCATCCGGATGCATAAAATCGAATGGCGTCTTGCCGATGACTTCCTCCGGCTCGTATCCTAATAGATCCTTGATTTTAGGACTGGCGTAGGTGTAGATGCTATTCTGGTCTACCTCCCATATCCAGTCAC
>SDBU01009184.1_pt1 | contig 11126 bp, 9 predicted proteins | sample 2277071 | NCBI WGS metagenome assembly SDBU01 (sample SAMN10397929, study PRJNA504765) | marine sediment metagenome | isolation source: marine sediment core GS08_GC12, 126 cmbsf | place: Arctic Ocean: Gakkel Ridge, Loki's castle | collected 2008 | reverse complement strand
GTATTGCGTTGTGCGTTTTAAAGCCTTTTTGAGATACGAGATACTAGATACGATTCACGTTCCTTGTCCCTATCAGTCCCCTTATGACAGACATATTCTTTAAATCATCCTTGTCATCATGGCGTGGTGTCTCCATAATAGCAGGAAGATGGGAAAGTTGCCGATGGTTGACTATTCTCCTGAAGCCCTCCAGGCCGATATATCCTTCTCCGATATGCCAGTGTCTATCAACATGAGAGCCGAGAGGAGTTTTAGAATCATTAAGATGAATAAGATAGAGCTTTTCCAAACCGATTAATCTATCAAAATCCTCTATAGTTCCCTCCAGTCCTTTTTCCCTGGACAGGTCATATCCTGCTTCAAAAGCATGAGCTGTATCCAGACAAACGCCAATGCGATTCTTATCTTCTACGCGGTCACTTATGGCCTTAATCTGAGAAAAAGTGTGTCCTACTTCTGTTCCCTGACCAGCCGTATTTTCCAGAAGAATGATAACACCATTTCTCACTCGAGCGAATACTTCATTTATAGCCCGACTTATTCTCGCCAGAGCATCACCTTCCTCAGAGTTCCCCTTGCTGCCAAGATGAATAACAAGGTAGGCAACGGCAAGTATTCCCGTTCTTATTAAATCCTGGTGTAAGCTTTCAACCGACCTAGAATAAAGACTCTCCTCGGGAGAAGCAAGATTGGGAAGATAGGGCATATGTACAAAAACAGGATAAATTTCCCCTTTTCCCATATCTTCCTTAAACATTCTTACTTCATCCTCTTTCAAGGAGTCATTTTTCCATTGGCGAGGATTACGAGAAAACATCTGTATAGTCTGACATCCCAGCCTTCTAGCTCGCTCCGCCACTCGATGATATCCTCCCCCAATGGATATATGAAATCCAAATTTCATCCCAGTTGTCTTCCTATCTTAGGCAAAAACCTTTCTTTGATTGTAGCCAAAAATAATAGAAGAGTCAAAAATTGTCCTGAGATATCCCGTTGACAGAAAGTGAATTTATGTTATTTTAGCAATGGAGGAAAGAAGATGGCCAAAGAGCTTACTTATGTCCTTATCAATCGTTGGGTTATCTTTCTCCAATAGAGTACCTTAATAATTATCAAAAAGTGTTACCTATGTCCATCCAGTACAAACACATCCATTACAAACACTTGACTTCTCCATATTCTATGTTAAACTTAAAAGAAATGATCGACTCTCCACAACTAGAAATGTTGGTTTTGAAAGAAAAGGCAAGTAGTAAACAGGGAAATGTCCAGTATGTCAGTTCATTCATATTGATCTGTTTCTCTTGCTGGGGGAGGCTTAGAAGAGCTAGTTAATTCATACACTAATTCTAATTATCTCTTTTTTCGTGTTATGGTTTTCATGGAGATGCGAATGACTAAGAATAAGAATACGGAACCACAACTCAAGCCGACAGTCAAGGAGCTCCAAGTACTTTACCAAATAGCGAAAGTTATGAGTTCTCGATTAGGTCTGCAAGAGTTGCTGAAACTAGTTCTACGGAAAGCATTAGATGTTACAGGAGCTGATTGTGGTACTCTCAGTGTGATGGATGAGGAAGGACGTGGCTTGGTCCACAAAGTACTTGTTCCAGAGGATGTACTTGCGCTCCCTCAAAAGATAGGCGAGGGGGTCACGGGTAGAGCCGCAGAGAAGAAGAGAGCAATTCTTGTCCCGGATGTTAGAGAAAACGCCGATTATATAAGAGCTTTTCCAAGTACGAAATCGGAATTAGCCGTTCCCATGACGGATGGAAATAAGCTCATTGGAGTATTGAATCTAGAAAGCTCTGAAATCAATGGCTTCGACGGGGATGACCAAAGACTGGTGGAATCGCTGGCAAGTTGGGCGGTGGTAGGAATGCGAAACGCCAAGATGTTTGACAATGTAAATGAAGAATCAAGCCGAAGAGTTAAGGAACTTGAGATTCTTCAAAAGACGGCTGAATTAATTAGCTCTACCCTAGATCTAAAACAGGTGTTGAAGTTGGTTGTAGAGAGAGGGTTAGGGCTCATAAGAACGTTGCATCGGAATACGGAAATTCATGGCGCGATTCGTCTCAAAGAAAAAACGACCGGCAAATTGTACATAGCTGAGGCTAGTGCCAATTTTCCTAAAGGGGAAAAACGTAGGAAACTTAAAATTGGGGAGGAGGGAATTACGGGATGGGTTGCAGAAGCCCGGAATGCACTTATAGTAAATGATGTACGTAGAGAACCGTGGAGGAAATGGTACGTGCCGTCCATTCCAACTACAAAATCAGAGTTGGCTGTCCCGCTACTGTTGGATGAAAAATTAATAGGCATATTTGATCTTCAAAGTCCTAGAGTGGGTGTGTTTGATGAAGATGACAAACGTCTCATTACTTCTTTAGCTGGCCAAGTTGTAGTCGCACTTAGAAATGCTGAGCAATATCAAGCGCTTCTGGGCATTTATGATGTAGCCAAAATAATTGGCGCTTCTTCGAGCACAGAGCAGATTTTGCAGTTGGTCCTGAATAGAGGAGTGGAAAAGACCGGCGCACATTCGGCAAGTGCTCGCCTGTTAGATAGGACGAAAAAATACTTAGATCCAGTAGCCAGATGTGGAGAAGAAGTCGACAGATCTTGGACTCCGATAACAATAGGAGAAGGAGTTGTAGGTGCGGCTGCAAAAGAGAGAACGACTATTAGGGTCCCCAATGTAGACAAGGACAAAAGATATCTAGGGTTTAATCCTGCCACTAAATCTGAGCTGGCGGTGCCTATGTTAAACTCCAGGAATAAGTTAGTTGGTATTGTGAATTTTGAGCATCCACGTTTAGATGTTTTCGACCAAGATGATGAGAAATTTATTGAATCCTTAGTAGACCTCGCAGTCATAGCTATTGAAAGGCTAGAGAAAGATCAAGAATTGAGAAAAGCCAATGAACAACTAGAAGCGGCTAGCGCTATGTTCTGGCTAACAATGGTAAAAGGGAGTTGGCTCCACGAAGTCAACCAAAAATCCCATACGATAAGAGTGAAAGTTGATACAGTAAAAAACAATCCATCGATTACAAGAGAAGATTTAGTCAAGAATCTTGATGCAATAGACGACCTCGCCCGCGTGATAGCAACGGCAGCCCCTGAACTTCCTTCGCGGGAGGTTGAAGAGGCTGTCTATGTAGATGAAGTGCTACATTTTGTTATTGAGGAATGTTGCAGGCGCCACACAAATGTAAAGGTCGATTTTAGAGGACCTTCTGTTGAACTCCCGATTATTGTGGCCAGTAATGCATGGTTGGCTTTGGCTTTCAAAAATGTCGTGAATAATTCCCTACGAGCCATGACAACTGGCGGAACGCTTAAGATTGCCTGCAATAAGGGCGGCAGCAGAATCAACGTCATTATCAAGGACACAGGCTGTGGTATACCAGAAGAAATCCAAAAGAGACTATTCAGGGAACCAGCGAGTGGAACCGGAGAAAGCGGCATGGGTCTTTTGATAACAAGAAGTATTATGTTGAAATATGGTGGCAACGTAGCGTTAGAGAATACCGGTCCCCAAGGAACTACATTTAGATTATGGTTGCCCGTGGAGCAATCTAGGGAGAGAAAAACATGAGGAGAAAAACTAGGATTTTACTTCTATATGAGGGGCTTCGAGGGGCGACTTTTTTCCGGAAGGTCCTTTCCAAACATGGCTACAAAGTAGATGTAGACCATGGATCAAGAAAATGCCTGGAGAAGCTTAGTGCCAAGAAATATGATGCTATAATATTGGATTCTTCTGTCTCGGGAGGAAATGGGCTCTCTCTTTTGAGAAGAATTCATAGTAAATATCCACAGGAGCGGGTCATTGTTGTCTCCGCGTCACCTTCTTGGCGCGAGGGGAAAGAGGCTTATCTTGAAGGAGCGATTGACTACATAAGTAAGTCTTTTGATGAAGAAAGTCTACCAAATGTTGTCCGGGAAGACCTTAAGAAGGCCACCCATAGTCTTGCGCGAAAACACGGTCTTCTCTCAGGAGGGCCAGCATCATGAAGAAAGGTAGAGTCTTAATAGTGGATAATGACGAGGGTGTGGCTAATGCGTGGAAGCAAAGACTAGAAGTAGAGGGATATTTGGTCCTTACAGCTGCTAGCCCTAGTGAAGCAAAAGAGTTGATGCAGACCAAAAGAGTTCACTTGGCAGTCATTGATCTGAGGCTCGTTGACCACCCCGATCCGAATGACATAAGTGGACTAATGCTAGCGAACGAACTAGATCCGCTCATAGTGAAAGTCATTTTGACTGAATTTCCTGGAATAGAAACAATGAAAAAGGCTTTAGGCCCCAGGTTAGATGGCTTAACACTGGCATTCGACTATATCTCTAAGAAAGATGATTCTCCTTCCAAACTGGTGCAAACCATTAAGGTCGCATTTGAGAAGAGAATAAGGATAAACTTCGGCCTTAAAGCCAGGCTAACTGATAAGCATCCGTCTGCGGGGACATTGATTTTCCTTGAGGCTGAGAAGGCCTTTGAGCACTTACTAGAGGAAATTAGAGACAAAAGTATCGGTGATATCAAGAAAAAAGAAGCATCTGAGGAGCTGTATGAGGTTTTTGCTAAGTTGTTTTACTTATTTGATGAAATTACAATATCCCCTATCTCAACAAAAAGAGGTTACAGCAAAGCAGCGGTGGTTCTCGTCAAGCCAAGTTCAAAAGAAAAGGGAGCAGGAGCAACTGTTATTGTGAAGTTTGGGACACGAAGAATAATTGCTGTCGAAGCACAAAATTATGCCGAATACGCAAAACCGTTTCTGCAATTCAGAACTACGGCGGTAGGGGACCCAGCGTACACTAAGAGTTTTGGTGGAATGATATACACACTTGTCGGGACAAACGCTGAGGATATCCAAGATTTTATGGATTGCTATAGTGAAAATGAACATCTAGCTGTAAAGGCTCTAGGCCATCTTGTAAAAAGAACTTGTAAATTGTGGTATGAGAACAAAAGTAGAATTCAAGAGCTAAGTCTATCTAGACTTTACAAAGAACAAATAGAATTGTCTTCATATGAAGAGTTGGAAAGAGCATTCAAGGATGTCTTTCCGGAGTATGATGGAAAATTGACGATTGAACTTCCTGGTCTAGAGAAATCTATTATTAATCCAGTCATTTGGCTTAAGCATAGGAAGTTCCCGATCCGTAGCTATTTGTGTATTACTCATGGTGATCTAAACGGCAAAAATATCTTGGTTGATGAAAACGGATATCCGTGGGTAATCGACTTCTTTCGAACAGGATGGGGTCATGTTTTGAGAGATTTCGTAGAATTGGAGGCTGACATAAAGTTTAACTGTCTCGAAAGCAGCGATATGGAAGCCTTATATGAGTTCGAAAGCTCTCTAACTTCCCCTAAAAAATTTGACGATTCCTATAAGTTTGGAAACAAAAAAAATATTGATGAGCTGGCAAAGGCCTTCAACGTTATTAGAGAATTAAGAACCCTCGCACACAGCGTTGTGGAGCCCAGAAACGATATTACAGAATATTATGTTGGACTTCTCTACCATACGATTAATAAGATTAAATATCAGAACATAACCAAAGAAAGAAAAAAACACGCTCTACTGTCCGCATCACTAATTTGCGAGAAACTAGAGAAATGGAAATAACAAGAAGAGAGGAATAGTCTGCAGGACTTTTGTTAGAGATAGGTGAACATACCAGCGTTTAAACTGGACATTGCTGGAGTATAATAGGAAAGTGTTATTTGATCCTCTTTCTAGGGTTTCATGTCAAAAAGAGACAAAAACAATTCTATTTGTCCGAAAATTAGAATTTTTTTCAGGAGCATAATAGATTGAAAATACAAGGTGAGATGGGGAAGAAGAAAAAGGCCTAATTTAGTCCTGAGAGTTGGCATAGAATTGTCTACTTTTGAAGGTAAGTATTCGGGGATCGCACCCTGTGATGGTGGAAACTATCCTCGTGAATAATTCGAAGGGTGGTAAGACCACGCACCACGAAGATTGGCAAAATGGACGTGCCTGCGATCGCTCTGCCGGCAGCCCTGCTTTTTGTTGCTTATCTGTTGAGATTATTGGTGGATCATCAGGTATCTCTCGCGGATTTGATTGAAGCAACCATTGAACTCCCTGTTGAGATAGCTTTTCTGGCAACCTCCTTCGTGGTGGCATTTACGATCTCTACACCGCTACGGGTACGAGAGTCTATTAATGTTCACTATCTACATCATTGGCTGCATTGTAGTCGTATTCCTATGGAGGCGATCCCTCAAGGGCCTTGAAAAAGAGAAATTGCGCATGTCTTTTGCTCTAGTAGTGGCAAATTACTCTACATGCGTGACTGCTCTTGTGCTTGCGGTTCGAAAGCTAACCAGAGGGTAAAAGGGTAGACTTCGTTGGCGGATTTGGTGTTTGGATCATAGTCGTTCTCACTGCCTCCATGACCACGGTGGTGGGTCTTCTGCTTATTGTGTATAGCGGCGCGAAAAGTAGAAGATATGATGAGGAACGAGGATGAGCCCAAATAGAGGACATGCGTGCCCACCTCGAGTCACAGATAAACAAGTTGACGCAGCGCTTGCTAATCACAGAGGAACGTTGGCGAGATGTCAATCACCTCGTTATGTCGGCCGCAGAGCGAACTTCGATTATAACTGGGAAGACTGAGAGAGTAGTACTAACAAAGTTCTTACGGTCTTTCGAACTCGGCGACAGAGACTTGAAGATAGAGAGGGACCTAGTCTTTGTGTTGACTTCCTTCCATTCAGATTTCTATGAGACGTTCATCACCGTAGTTGAGGTCTACCGGGAACTGGGCCTCCGTGGCGATGAGGAACACGTGGGAGGTGACCTCTTAAGGCATATTCTCAAATTGCTTGTGAAAGCCCTAATTGTAGTAGCGAATATAGATGGGAGGAATGCCAACGTGTTCTATGAGTTGGGTGTCGCACAGGCAATTGGTAAGTCTACGATCCTAATCTCCAGTTCGGTACCTGAAATGCCGCTCGACGTGCGCAACAGAAAAATAGTGGTCTGGAAAACATCCAAAGACCTTCGAGATACACTGAAGACCGAATTGGCAAGGGCTGTTTTGGAAAAAAAGATGTGAGCAGAGGAGCATGACCCGGCGTCGTAAAAGCTACAATAGTTTTTCCTATCCGAGACCAACCGACCGACTCACTTCCATCTGGGTTCCACATGTACTTTTGAATCAAGGCAGGGACATTATTATCTCGTCAATTCGCTCATGAAGGTCTTCCCAAGACCATTTCTTCCTTTCCTCAGGGTCTTCGAACAAGTAAGCCGTGACGAATTCTCACCTACTAAAGCGTCCAAACACCTCTTAGACACAAAAAGGCGGTCTTCACAATTACTGTTCCGATTAGGAAAAGGATAAGAATACGAAGACATAAATCAATGGAACCGGGGTAGCTACGGGAGAGATTTAGGTGCCGCTTGCCCGAACGAGGGAAAACAGAGTCCTCCAAGAAAAACCCAGATTGACTACTGCTGACATTTTGGGTTAGCGTGTTTTCGAGCGACACGACCAAACGGGTCACATACATCTCGGTAGCTTCATCTGACTGTGTTTTATTAAACAGAAGAATCACTGAATGGCTCATCCAATACGACTTTAACCATCCTCATCAATCGTTGGGCTATCTTTCTTCAGTAGAGTGCCTTAATAATTATCAAAAAGTGTTATCTATGTCCCCATCCAGTACACTGTATTGACAGAAAGTGAATTTATGTTATTTTACCAATGGAGAAAAGAAGATGGCCAAAGAGCTTACTTATGTCCTTATCAGTCCCTATACTATCCGTAAGTCTCGCACTGGCGGAGTAATTAATCGTCTCCTCTCCTGGGGAAGATTGAATCTTGCAGCAGCAAGAATGTTTGCTCCCAGTAGAAAACTGATAGAAGAATATGCTGAAGCTGTAGTGACCTCAGGGAGAAAAGAGGAACGAAAGATAAAGATCATTAAGGAAATTAAGAATTATCTCTTTACCAATTATCTGCGCCGGGAAGAGAGTGATTTTTCTCCCCGGGTTATGCTCCTCCTTTTGGAAGGGGATAACGTTATCGAAGAGCTAAAGAGAGTAGTGGGACATATTACCAAAATCTCTATAGGAGAGACCATTCGTGGTACTTATGGTGATTACATCGAGAAGAATGGAAGAATTACCTACTTTGAGCCAGCTGTGCTTATTGGCTCGGATAAAGAGGGAATAAAAAATGAGCTTAAAATATGGGCTAAATATTCTAAAACTGATGGCGGGGTTTTAGAGAAAATAATTAGCTATCCTTCTGAAGTCAGATTAGAAAAAACTCTGGTTCTCATAAAGCCAGATAGCTTCCAGGAGCTAAGTTCCAAAGTCGGTAACATTATTGACAGATTCTCTCAGACCGGTCTTTTTATCATAGGAGCAAAGGTAATTCAGATGGGAGTTAGAGAAGCAGAGGAGTTTTATACACCCATAAAAGAGAGATTAGCAGAGAAAATGAAAAGAAGACTCCTGAAAGAAATCAGGTCTTCCTTGCAAGACTCACTCGATTTTGAACTTCCCCAGGGGATAGAGGAAGGAATCGCTAACGAACTCAAAGTATATAAAGCAGAACACGAATTCAACAAAATCATAAAATTTATGACAGGGATAGACCCCAGAGAAGTTTTTGAAGAAGGAGAAAAAAAAGAAGCTAAGGAAAAATGCTTGGCTTTAGTCTATCAGGGAGAAAATGCTATTATAAAAATTAGGAAGGTTCTGGGAGAGACTAATCCGGAAGAGGCTGCTCCAGGAACAGTCCGTAAAGATTTTGGCCTTGATATTATGAAAAACGGAGCTCATGCCTCCGACTCTTCCTTATCAGCCGAAAGGGAGATGGGAATCATTCAAATAGGAAAAGACGACATACCAGAAATAGTTGAAAGGTATTATGGAAGAATCAATTAGACATTCACGATTTAGTTAATCAGGACACAGATTTTAGCAGGTATATGTCTAAGAAGAACATTTCTATAGTATAGATTTAACTATCATATCACCAATTTCATCCGTTTTCAGGCCACTCTGAGTAGATAAATCCTTAATCTTGCCCGATAAAAGAGCCCCGGCTACAGCTGTATCCACTAAAACTGCTCCCTCTTTTTCTCCCAAATGCTCCAGTAGCATTCCCATGGCTGAAATAGCCGCCAGAGGATTAATTACATTCTTTCCTGTATACTTAGGAGCAGAGCCATGAATAGGCTCAAACATAGAAACGCCCTCCGGGTTAATATTGCCTCCTGCCGCGATACCCATCCCTCCCTGGATCATAGCCCCCAGGTCAGTAATTATGTCACCGAACATATTGCAGGTAACTATAACGTCAAACCATTCCGGATTCTTTACCATCCACATACAGACGGCATCAACAAAAGCATGATCTTTCTTTATGAAGGGATATTCCTTTCCCACCACCTCAAACACCCTCTGCCAGAGATCATGAGCAAAGACAAGTACATTTGCCTTATCACAAAGCGTAAGTTTACTTTCTTTATTTCTCTTTTTGGTAAACTCAAAGGCATATCTGATGCACCTCTCTACTCCCTTTCTGGTGTTTACCATCTCCTGAACAGCAATCTCATCCTCTGTCCCTTTCTTAACAAATCCACCCATTCCTAAATAAAGCCCCTCTGTGTTTTCTCTCACTACTACAAAATCTATCTCTTTAGGACCTTTGTCCTTTAGAGGCGTCCAGACACCAGGATAAAGCTTCACCGGACGAAGATTTATATACTGGTCAAGCCCAAAACGGATTTTCAGAAGAATTCCCTGCTCCAGAATACCCGTTTTAACATCGGGATGCCCTATCGCTCCTAAATAAATAACATCTACCTTTCTTAATTCCTGCAGGGCGGAATCAGCTAAAGCCTCACCCGTTCTAAGGTATCTTTCACCGCCAAAATCGTACTCAATAATTTCATATTTAAATTTTTCTTTCTCAGCCACCACCTGTAGGACCTTAAGTGCCTCTCTTGTTACCTCTGGCCCTATCCCATCTCCCGCAATTACCGCTATTTTATAGTTTTTCGCCAACTCCTTCTCCTTCTCAATCTTCTTTGTATTTCTGTGCGGTTATGTCTTCTCATTCTAGACAGTTCTTACGATACTAATAAATACAGGCATCGAGTATTGCGAGCACTTCATTCAATAGTTCGATTGATGCCTTTTCAATAAATTTAGCTTTTCGTGAATTGTAATCAACGGATTTTACCTGGTCCACCATAACAAAACCATCAAGGGTTGAAGCTTTGTGAATCTTTACATGGAATGGATATTTTCTGTCGGTGCGGGTGATAGGGCATGCTATTGCCAAGCCAGCTTTTTGATTGAAAAGTGTATTACTCACTACTAAAGCAGGTCTCCTGCCATTTTGTTCCTGTCCTGATTGAGGATTGAAAGATAGGGCAATAAGATCGCCTTTGGAAGGAACATATTTTTCCATTTACCACACCTCTCTTCCGGCTTTTTCCCCCCGATCTTCTTCTTGCGGCTTATGTTCTGAAGGCATTTTCGCAATGAGAGTCTCAAGTTTGTACTTCCCCCTTACTTGCGCTGCAGCTCCAATCACAATCTTACCGTGTTTGACACTGATATCAACCTCATCACCAACAGATATATTGACTTTCTTGAGGATTTCTTTCGGGAAACGCAGACCTTGACTATTCCCCCATTTTTGAATTTTCGTTATCATGACACCCCCCCACTAACGTATATACTAAGTATATACTATGTCTCAACTATTGTCAAGTTTTTTTATTTTTAGATAACATTTGAGTTCATCTGCCCTGGAGAGCAGTTAGGCGTGACGAAGGGCCAAGTGAAGTGAGTTGCCAAAGTATCATTTTATTAATTTTATTGATAGATATTTTTTGTAATTTTCAAAATCGTTATCCGTCGTAAAAATCATGAGATTTTCTGAATAAGCCACAGCGCAGATTAGGAAATCTATAGTTGAGCCCTGGATCCCTTTACTTCGACATATGCTTGTGAATTCGGCTGCTTTTAGGAAATGTTCTGTTTTAAGAGGAATGTCTTCGAAAGAGCAGAGTAATTCTTTTAGTTGATTGAATTGTCTTATGTCTG
>SDBU01009183.1_pt1 | contig 11126 bp, 7 predicted proteins | sample 2277071 | NCBI WGS metagenome assembly SDBU01 (sample SAMN10397929, study PRJNA504765) | marine sediment metagenome | isolation source: marine sediment core GS08_GC12, 126 cmbsf | place: Arctic Ocean: Gakkel Ridge, Loki's castle | collected 2008 | reverse complement strand
GTCGTCTTAGAGACGACTTGAGCTTCTCAGCCTGAACTTTCAGTTCAAGGCGTCTGTGAACACAAATTACACGAAAAATCCGTTAAGTTGATGCGTATGGGGCTGTCATTGCGAGGAGCGTTAGCGACGAAGCAATCTATTCACAATGGGATTTCCCTAAGAAGCGAAACATCGTTTCGCTCTACATTATATGCAAACACCACTCACCAACTCACTTCAGCAGCATCGCTTTGCGCACGGAGATGTAGCTTCCCGCTCGCATTTCGTAAAAGTAGATTCCACTGGAGACAGCTTCTCCTGCCTCGTTCCGTCCATCCCAATACGCGGCTTTATTTTTGTCAAGATAGATACCCGCTTTTTGGTTGCCTATATCCAGCCTACGGACAAGTTGCCCGTTGACTTTGTAGATGCAAATGGTTACGGGCGCGTCTGTTGTCAACTGATATGGCAGCCACGTATCGGGGTTGAACGGGTTCGGATAATTCTGCAAAAGTCCGGTTTTATCAGGAACGTAAAACCTGTCGGCAGCTTGTTCAAAATCGTCTGGCTTGACAAATGCAAAGGCGTTGGCTATGTCGGAAGGTGTCACCGTCAATCGCCCTTTTGCCACGAGGTGGTTATCCGCATCCGTGACGGTGATTTCTATCAGTTCGTCTGCATCCACAACCGCCCTTCGCGAAACATCGACGAATGCCATACGGAATCGTTTCCCGCTTGATACTTCAGCGATGGATAAGCTCTGACTCACGATTAAGCCGCGTTTGATGTTGCGGGCGGACACGGTCAATTTCTCTGAAGACGATAAACCGGTTTGCCGTCTGAGTTCTATCGGCAGTTCGCCTGCAACGACAAACGCCCAGGTATCAAATGAATTCGGGTGTCCTGGACGCCATGATTTATCTTGGATAGGCGCGGCGCTGGCGTTATCCCATACCGTGCCGGTAAAATCAACATCTTTACTCGCTGTGACGTTGATTATGTATCCTTCTCCACCTGTGATTGGGAATCCGTCGTCTGTGTCGTAGCCGGGGAGGTAGGAGACAAATTCTTGGGCGACGTTGTCATAGCGAATTATCAAGGTGACATCCTCTATCTTTTCGGCGAAGGATTTGGCAGTGAAAGGCGTCTCCGGCAGAACAGGCAGGGAAATCATATTCAATCTTTTGAGGAAATTAATCGTAAAAGTTCCCGTTACGGGACCGCCTATCTCGCCGTAAAAGAAACCGTTTTCGAGAGTTGCCGTTGCAACCACAACGTCAACCACTGTGATTTTAGCCGAGCCTATATCAATTGCGGGCGTAACTGCTTCGATGATAGATTCGCCTTTCGCGGTAACCGCTTCGGCAAACAGCACGTCTGTACCTGCTGTCTGCCCTATCTTTAGAGTAACCAGGTGACCACTTGCTACTGTCGTGAATGTGACCATCGTCTCAATGTCCGAATCACTTACAGTTACGTTGATTTTACCCTGCCCAAACTGCGTATTGACCAACGATTGTATCATCATTTTCAAAAAATTCGATGCCGTGGTAGCTATCTGGAGCGCTTCAGGATTTGCAAGCTGGTTTGTACTAAACGTAATTGAGTGAATAATCGGACCTAAACCTTCATCAAGTGTGATGGATAGGATGACGTCTTCAGGCGCGGTGTCGGTAATATCAATCGGCGAACTTGTGATGATAGCGTGTGCCTCCTCGCCAACTTGCACGCTTGTGGCTGGAACTCCCCCGAACGTCACAGTCATGCCATCGACAAAATTCTCGCCTGCGATTATTACCGTCGTCCCGCCGCTGGGGGGTCCGTAATTCGGTGTGAGACTGGAAATTTTCGGCGGAATGCTATCAAGAAAATTTGTTACAAAAACCTCATACCCACCAACATAACCTTGATAAGGATTTTGGGTGGGGAAGTCAAAAGAATTGGTGTTTCCCGTAACATACATATTCCCAGAACTATCCAAGGCGATGCCTATGCCGCTATCACTACCACTTCCGCCGAGGAAGGTAGAGTAGACAAGCGCGTCGCCATTACTTGATAGCTTGGTGACAAAGGCATCATATAAACCAGCGTAACTTCCTTGATACGAATTTTTGGTGGGGAAATCAGAAGAGTAAGTATATCCAGTCACATAAACATTTCCAGAATTATCCACGGCGATGTCAGAGCCTACATCAAGACTATTCCCGCCGAGGAAGGTAGAGTAAACGAGCGCGTTGCCACTGCTATTTAGCTTAGTCACAAAGCCATCATAGGGGCCACCACCATGACTTCCTTGATACGGATTTTTGGTGGGAAAGTTAGAAGACCAAGTTGATCCTGTGACATAAACATCCCCCCAACTATCCACGGCGATGCCCCTACCTGCGTCACGATTATTCCCGCCGAGGAAGGTAGAGTAGGCAAGCGCGTCGCCACTACTTGATAGCTTGGTGACAAAGGCGTCTATATCTCCACCACCATGACTTCCTTGATACGGATTTTCGGTGGGGAAGTCAGAAGAGTAAGTATATCCAGTCACATAAACATTCCCCCAACTATCCACGGCGACATGGTTATTGCCACCGCCGGAATCCTCATTACTCCCGCCGATGTAGGTAGAGTAGATGAGCGTGTTGCCACTGCTATTTAGCTTGGTGACAAAAACATCCCTGCTCCCACCAAGACTGTTGTCATACGGATTTTTGGTGGGGAAGTTAGAAGACTCAGTGTATCCCGTGATATAAGCATTGCTTGAACTATCCGTGACGATACCATAACCGTAATCCTCACTACTCCCGCCGATGTAGGTAGAGTAGATGAGCGTGTCGCCACTACTTGATAGCTTGGTGACAAAGGCATCCTTATCTCCACCACCATGACCGCCTTGATACGGATTCTTGGTGGGGAAGTTAGAAGACTCAGTGTACCCCGTTATGTAAGCATTCCCTGAACTATCCACGGCGATGCTTCCACCGGTATCTTCAGAACCCCCGCCCAGGTATGTGGAGTAGACAAGTGTGCTGCCACTGCTATTTAGCTTGGTGACAAAGGCATCCCTGCTTCCACCACCATGACCGCCTTGATACGGATTTTTGGTGGGGAAGTTAGAAGACTCAGTGTACCCTGTTATGTAAACATTCCCTGAACTATCCACGGCGATCCTATAACCTGTATCAGTACTAGCCCCACCCAAGAAGGTGGAGTAACCCAAGAAGGTGGAGTATTCTGGGTCAATTATCAACGTGAAATTTGGGTCATAATCTCCGAGAGCGAAACCGACTTTCTTTTCATCCATCAGACGAAACGAGACGTCAACCCTTTTCTTGATTCCATTGATTTCCTGATAAGCGATTGGCGCGGCATCGCGCATTTCGCCCCACGGTGTTTGAATGACTAATTCACCTGAGATTGCTTCGTCACTTTGTTCCTCGCAATGACGAATGGAGCAATCTCCGTCGTAAATCATAAGGATCTGGTTTGGGTCGGCACCTGGCTGGAGATAAAACGTGTATTTCAGACGTTGTTGGTCGCCGTTATACACTAAATCAATTCCCGGATAGACTTCGCGATAGACCACTTCTTTGAAGGTTGGGATGTCCGTTTGCCACGAGGCTGGGTTGTTTCCGACGAAATAGTTGACCTTTCCTTCAAGTTTGCCTCGGGCTTCGGGTTTGACGCGTTTTGCGAAAACAGAGTTTTCGCACTCCGAAACCGAGAACTTCAAACTGACGCTACCTTCTGCAAAACCAAACACTAATCCTTGGTCAGTGCAGTAGACAGTCGCTCCTTCGCTTTTGGCATAATAGACGACTTCCTCGGGAAACTGTCCCTGATTGGCGACAAAATGCAAAGGCACTTTGCCAAAGGCGGATAACACGTTTGATTTGGGTTTCTCATCCACCGATTGCTGCTGCGGTAGAGGGAGATATTCAACTTTTCCAAAGGCGTTACATACGCCTAATCCGATAAAAATGACCAAGATATAACTGATGCATTTCATGATTTTTCCTTCCTTTGCGCCGTTTGTGTGGGCGGTTTGTTAAGTTGCTGGGTTTTGGTTTAAAATTATATATTCAGTATGTCTCAAAAACGCTCATTCGGGTGTGGCTTGGATTTAGCAATCTACCCACCCCCGGCCCCTCCCAAGAGGGGAGTCACCAAACGTAAATCCCGATTCTTCCGTTGGACTTGCGCTTGTCGTGGATTGGCAAATCCACGACATAACGAGAGCATTTGCGGATTACTGATATTCCGTTGCCAATTTTCCAAACCTATTATAGAATTTTATTACCCTCATGTCAAGGAAGAATCTTGATATTTGATTTATTCCCAATCGTATGGTAAGATATAGGCAAATTTTATGTGCAGGATTCACAAAAGATATGGAGGCAACGAAATGACACGAAATACATCCGTAAGTATTGTCGGCGACGCGTTTCATATAAATGATCAGCCCACGTATTCCGGGCGATACTATCAGAAGTATAAAATCGAGGGACTTCTACTCAACTCACGAATGGTACAGGGAATTTTCGATGACCGAAATCCAGAAACAGTTAGCCGTTGGAATTATCCTGATACGGGTCGATGGGACCCAGAACGCAATACCAGAGAATTCATAGCCGCGATGCCTGAATGGCGCGCTCATGGGCTACTAGCGTTCACCATAAACCTACAGGGAGGAAGCCCCGAAGGCTACTCGAAGGAACAGCCGTGGCATAATTCTGCGATTGAATCGGATGGCACGCTTCGCGAAGATTATCTCGACCGATTGACGCGCATCATTGACCGAGCGGATGAATTGGGAATGGTGGTTATCCTCGGCTATTTCTACTTCGGACAGGATGAGCGGCTTGCAGACGAAGATGCTGTTCTTCGGGCAACTGATAACGCGACGAATTGGATATTTGAGGGTGGCTACACAAACGTGCTTGTTGAAGTCAACAATGAATGCAATGTCCGCAGATACGAACACGACATTCTTAAACCCGACCGCGTACACGAACTGATAGAACGCGTGAAATCCACAACGCATGACGGACGCAGGCTGCTTGTCGGTACAAGTTATGGCGGCGGCACCGTGCCACTCGAAAATGTAGTACGCGCGTCTGATTTCCTACTGATTCACGGCAACGGCGTCAGCGACCCAAACCGCATCGCCGAGATGGTTCAGCAGGCGCGCGCGGTGCCTGGTTACTGCCCCATGCCAATTTTGTTCAACGAGGATGACCATTTTGAGTTTGATAAACCGTGGAATAATTTTATCGCAGCAATCAGCGAATATGCCTCGTGGGGATATTTTGACCCAGGTGAGAATAATTATTGTGATGGATATCAGAGCGTACCAACTCAGTGGGGATTGAACACCGACCTTAAGCGCGGATTCTTCGAAAAATTGCGAGAAATCACGGGCGGAAAGGTTGAGTAGCTGATTTTCGCTTGAAGGGTATTGGGTGATAGGCTATATTGAATGAGTAGCTTGACTTTGGTAGATAAAAAAACGAGCCAATTGTAGCCCAACTTTCTAAGTTGGCAAATTGTTATCTGACCGCCGAGAACCCGAAGTCTTGGCGACTTCGGCTACGATAGAATTTTAGGCTACATTCCTATTTACCAAAGTCAAATTAGCTTGACTTTGGTAGATTAAAAATGAGATAGTAGGTCAAGTTGAATGGAATAAATAATTGTCAAGTAGCAAGGATGAGAATTTTATACAATGACAGTTTTCTCTCATAAGAATCCATTCTACTTGACAAGATAAACCGCCTTGCAACTTGACCTACCTGTCTGCGTTCGCACAGGCAGACTCTTTATTTACCAAAGTCAAACAAGTTAGGTGGAGGAAAATGACTTCAGAGATAGAAATCGAACGAATGGGAGACGATGACGTGTCCGCGGTCGCGGCCGTAGTATCAGCAGCGTATAGGTTCCTCGCGGATAAGCAGGGATTCACAGACCTGCAATTGGAGCGCCTTCTCCGAGAACGGTGCTCCGAAGAATGGATTCGCGCTCACTACAAGGTGTGCCAATCCTTTGTCGCCAGGCAAAATGGCGCCGTCGCCGCTGTGCTGGTCGTGAAGGGCAATGAGATAGAGGAACTATTTGTAGATGCGGAGTCTCATGGCCAAGGAATCGGCACGGCACTTTTCAGGGTCGCAGAAGAACTCATCATAGACTCGGGTCACTCAGAAATAAGAGTATGGACCACAGGCTATGCAATTCCTTTCTATGAAGCCATGGGAGCACATGTGGATGGGAACGAAGAATGTAGCAGCGGCCCCCTGGTGGGCTGGTCCCTCACGCTACTGAAGAAGTCTGTCGCGAGATAGGTGGAGGCACAGCAACGGGTTCGACCATGACGCGGACAGGCTGGCGGCTGCCGCGCAAGTCAACTCGGACGTTAGGAGGCGGGGGAAGACATCAATGGCTTCAATTTGCTAACGGATTTATCGCTAACGGATTAAAAACAGCCTCTTATCCGTTAGCTAGCGATTCGTTAGCCAAAAGAGTAAATCCGCTTAAATCCGTATCTAAGGCGCTATCCGTGTTCTAGTGAAACCGTCACTATCCTAACCCGTCGTTCTAGGCGACGGCGGAATCTGTAGTTTTATGAATGTTTGTCGGTTTGCGACGGGTTTTGGTTTGTTTCAGTGTTTCGGCAAACCCCGCCGCAACTGAACTTTGGTCGTTGGGTGGCTAAAATAATCACAGAACCAGAAAGGTTAAATCATTCATGAGCCTCAAAATTGCATTAGCCGGGGGAGGTGGGGCAGAAGACTCACAGCACATTGATGAATATTTTGCTCACTGGAACGGTAAAAACGGTAAAATGCTCTATATCCCTATTGCTTTACGAAATTCTAATCACTCTTTTGATGCTTGTTATGACTGGATTCATTCCACATTGGCTCCTTTTGGCATTTCATACATTGAAATGTGGACTGATTTAACCAAACACCAAGCAAATGAACTTGATGCTTTCGACTCTATCTATATCGGCGGTGGAAACACATTTCCCCTTTTGGCTGAGTTAATAGACAGCGGTTTTGACCAGACTTTTCGTCACTATGCGGTTGAGGGAATGCCCATTTATGGAGGAAGCACAGGTGCTGTTGTTCTCGGCAAAGATATAATGACCGTCCAGCATATAGATTCAAATGATATTGGCTTAGAACAACGTGCTTGTTTGGATTTGGCACTCGGATATTCAATATGGGTTCATTATCAATCCAGTGATGATATTCTGATTCGTAATTATATCAACACGACCCAATATGGTGTATTGGCAATCTCTGAGAAATCAGGGCTTATTATTGAGGGAAACCGGGTTCAGTCCGTCGGATTTGAGGTAGCTTACCGCTTTGAGAGAGGCAAAAAGCAAAAAATGCAATAAAGTTCCTTGGTTATCCAAAGATAAAACCACCCAACAATAAAAATGCAGGCGAATTGCTAATTTTGGTTTTCATTGAAAGTGCTTCCATATAATCAGGCAAAGGTTAAAACTGTCTTCCCTGATAACTCTACGATGGAAATGGATAGCCGTTCTACTCGTGGTGTTTCCCGTTGTTGTTTTTCTCTCTTATATCTATCTGCCACTAAGCCATCAGAATCGTGGATTAGGACATGCACTGTTAGGAGGCAGGAAATAAATGAATGGAGGAGAATCAATGGATGTTTTGGCTGAAAGATTAGACGCTAAATTACGCGAATGGAAACCGAATACTGCGGCTGAAGTCAGGCAGCGAGTCACGGAGATTATTAATCTCGCAGACCATGATGTATTAGATATAATGCAATCGCGTTCCGTAGAACAGGAGGTCTTGAATTTACTCGATGAACCCACAACCCGGTGAAATTTGGCTGGTAGATCTTGGCTTAGCTGCAAAAACGCGACCTGTCGTGGTGGTGTCTCGCTACGATCCAGATCCACCGCGAGCCATGATAACTTATGTCCCTTTAACAACCCAGTACAGGCAAAGTCCCTACGAGGTGGTACTTCCAAAGTTGAGGTTCCTTAATCAAGACTCCATAGCAAATGTGCAGGGACTCGGTTCTATACCGAAAGTTCGACTTGAGCGAAGGCTTGGCAAACTCTCAGACGCTGTGATGACAGAGATTAAGAATGCCATATTATTTGCGTTGGATTTGGAAGTCGAGGTACCAAACCCAACAGGTGAAAACTAATCAGTTTTCCAATCCTAACCGCCGTTGCAGTTGACGGCGCGATCTTGTGATTTTATGGATGGATGTTTTTGGGGTTGCGACGGGTTTTGGTTTGTCGCACGTTTTTTGCAAACCGCCGCCGCAACTGAACTTTTTCGTTCGGCTGAGAGGATAAGCATATGTACAAGACGACTGTTTTGGTAACGATTGGCGTCGCACTGTTCATCAGTTCGTGCACCAACTCGGAACCCAGCCACCGAGTGTCCAGTGCCAAATCGGACAACCGAGTTCTGGCCTCGCAAAACCAACTCTTTACTCCCGAAGTGGTCGACAGATTCAGGGCTACGGATTTCACCTCTTTCCTTGGAAAAGATTCTGTAACGTTTCGCGCGGATAATCTTGGTGGTGTTCTCTTCAAGATGCAACCGGGTTACCTCGGAGGTGGCACGTTAAAATCGTCTGGCCGAGGAGTCGGAATAGCGGTTTTTGAGTCCAGGCAGGCAGCTTTAGCCGCCGTGGAAGCTCGACGTCAAAATGTTGCGGCAGTGATAAACCAAGGTCAACAGGAACGCAACCGGATTAAGCATTGGTGGTTCAGCGAGAGCCAAGCGTTGTTGTCAATCGTGCACGAAAACATGGTAGTTGAGGTAATCGACCTGAACAAACGCTATTCCGAGATAGAGAAGGAACTATGGGCTACCGCAATAGGCTTTATTAGGACAGCCGAACCAAACGCTCCAGCGGACGCGGCCAAGCCGCGCCGTTGAGCTTAATCGTTAGGTGTACCAAGCCGTGGTCGACCAGAACGCAACGCTCGTGAGCTTGACCAAGCCGTATCGCTACTGGGGCGTCGAGCCGACCGAGTTGTCCAATGTTGGGGAGCAGGCGAGCTTATACCACCCGCTTTTCTGTCCAGTTGACGGGGTACACCTCACACCAAAAAGGTAACACACAATGGCTTACTATTATTGCTATCCGCTTTCAAGAGTTGAAGATGCCGCCGAATTTGGTGGCAAGGCCGGCAATCTCGCGCGCGTTGCCCGCCTCGGATACCGCGTGCCGAGGACGGTTGTCGTCAATCGCGACGCGTTAAGGCGGTTCATCTCCACAAATGAACTCCGGGAATCCATCGAAGCGTGCTTTGCAAACGGCGAGCGCACGCAGACGACAGCGGCATTCAAATCTGTCGTCGCTGCCGTTCATCGAGCGGTCATACCCGAGGAACTGCGGGCAGAAATCCGCGAGGTCGCCGAGAGATTGCTCCGAGAGTCGCCGTATGGATTGGCCATTCGCTCGTCGGCGGTTTTCGAGGATTCTGAACATGCAAGCTTCGCCGGTGTGTTCGAGAGTTTTCTGGGCATTGTGAACCCCGACGAGGTCCTGGAAAAAGTCATATCGTGTTGGTGTGCCACCTGGTCGCCGCGCGCGGTTCGGTACATGCACCGAATGGACATCGAACCAATCATCGACGGTATGGCGGTGATGGTTCAGGAAGTTGTGCCGGCAGTCAGCTCGGGCGTAATCTACACGGCTGACCCCAAGTCGGGCAATCCTTGGCATTTCATGATGCAGGCCACACGCGGTCTTTCGATAGACCTCATGAGTGGCAGCGGAGTGGGCGATTTGTTCCGGGTGGACTGGGAATCGGGCGCAATCTTGGAACGTGACGTTGTCTCCAAGCCCGCCGCGATACGGGCGCCCCATGAAGGCGTTCGTCAAGTCGCTGATGAGTCAACCGCAGATACAGAACCGGCCTTGACGGACGAGAATGCCGCGAAGATCAGCCGTATCGCACGAGAGTTGGATGATGAGTTCAATTCGCGGCTTGACGTTGAGTGGGCAGTCACGCTGGATGGCGTGTGGATTCTACAGGCGCGCCCGATGACTGCGCTGCCCATCTTTTTCCCGGTCAGCTTGACTACAGAACAGGAAAAACTATCGTGGCAGCCTATTCTGGCCACACTTCCATTGCGCCCCGACCAGTTGCCACACTTTCTGACGCCGCTGTACAGCCATTACTCTGAATCAGAGATGTGGCATCGGTATCAGCCGGACGACATCATACTCACCAGCCTATGCAAGCACAAGCTGGACGTTAACGGCTATCGATACTGCGAGTCCGGTGACCAGCCCAATTTTCAGGACTTCTTCCAGGACCCCGGTGAATACGAGGCATGGCTTGAGACCAATGAGGGGTGCTATCGTCAGCGGTGGGACAATCGCATGGTCGAACTGCGCGGTATTCGCGACGATGCCATGCAAGGCATCGATGAGACGAAGAGTGCGGCTGAACTGATTCCAGTATTGCTCGATGTAATGGATAGACTTTGGGACTTGAACTCGTTCGGCTGGAGCGGGCCGCAAGCACTTGGCTGGATGTGCCAAGCTGCGTTGAGCCATTTCCTGCAGGAACGGAATGTCCAAGTCGATACCGCGTCGCTTCTTGGCGGGGGGACTGATTCATACACCTTTCAGGTCACCAAGAGCCAGCAGGACCTGGGCCGTTCGATTCAGGAACCGAAAGTTGTCGAGGCACTTGAAGGGCTTCCACTCGGTGAGATTGTACCGCACCTGATGAAGACCGCTCAGGATTCCGAATTCATCGCTCAACTCGAATCCTTCTGCTGGAGATTCGGCAAGATACCGCCAAGCTGGTTGGGTCGTCCCGCATTCTGGAGCGCCAGTGCCATTGACATACAAATTGTCAGCGCCATTAAGAACGCCTGGCTTGGTAAGTCTCGAGACGTCCGGGAACTTCAAGCTGAATCCCTCAAGCAACGGCAGCAGCAGGAGCAGGTTATTCGTACAGCCTTGACTAAAGCGGACAGCATTGTTTGCGAACGGTTCAATCGTTTGCTCGAATGGGCGCGCTACTGGGGGCAAGCGCTGAACGACCGGCATGGATTGGCCGCCGGCCTGCTGCATGAGCGAGAACTCGTTTGGCAGGTTGGTGCTCGCCTGCAGCGTGAGGGATTGCTGGGACG
>SDBU01009182.1_pt1 | contig 11126 bp, 7 predicted proteins | sample 2277071 | NCBI WGS metagenome assembly SDBU01 (sample SAMN10397929, study PRJNA504765) | marine sediment metagenome | isolation source: marine sediment core GS08_GC12, 126 cmbsf | place: Arctic Ocean: Gakkel Ridge, Loki's castle | collected 2008 | reverse complement strand
GGTCTTCTCGACCGTGACGCCGACATCGAAGCGGCGAAGGATGTCACGGCGGAGAAGTACCCCAACGCGGATGACGTCCTCGTCGACGATCTTATCCGCGCACGTTACTGGGCGGACGGAACCTCCGTGACAGTCGACGACACCTTCACCAAAGTGCTGACCGAGCAAGGAAAGCGTGAAAGCAAATCGCTTTCCTTTTACTTCACATTGCCGTACAGCATGGCCTCCGTGGCGCTGTTCGAAATCATCAAGCCGGACGGGACGGTGATTTCCGTCGACGTCGCCGAACAGAGCCGCGTCATGGTGGACCGCTCGCAGATGGGTTCCAACATCTACAACCCGAACCGCAAGATTCTGAAGGTGGGCGTGCCCGGCCTCGAGGTGGGTGACATGGTGCGGTACGTGTCCGTTCAGAAGCTGGTCAAGCCGCGCGTACCCAATACGTGGAGCGGCTACCAGGTTTTCGAGTACACGAGTCCCATCAAGCACTACGTTTATGAGGTCCATGCGCCCAGGGAACTGCCTCTGCGCCGCATCGCGCTCAAGGCCGAGGTGCCGGGCACGGTCAGGCAGACGACCGCGAAGGAGAACGGACGCATCCGTTACAGGTGGGAAGTCCGCGACGTTCCGCGCATGTACAAAGAGCCGGCCATGCAGGCCTTCATCCAGCCGCTGGAAAAGACGATTCGCGCCAAGATCGACGAGGGCTTCCAGGAAGGAATGTTGGGCATCAAGTCGTTCAGGGAGATCACTTGGCCGACCGGGCGCGTGGGGTTGGGGATGCGGATGGAATTCAAAACAATCAAGGTGCCCGTCCTCGACTACAAGAACTACAGCGGCGAGGGCGAACCCAGGATCATGGGCTATCGCGACCGCCTCGAGTCGGCGCCCAAGATCGTCGTGATGGGCGACATGGGCGAGAACATGCCCGCTTTCAAGCAACTGCTTGACAAGATCATCGCTGCCGCCAAGGACAAGGACCTCCTCCGGCACCGGACCGAGCAGGTGCGCGGCACCGAGATGCACGTGCTCAGCCAGCCGCCCCCCGCACCCGACCCGGACCACCCGTCGCCGCGCCAGGAGGAGGAGAACCAGCTCTGCTACGCCCTGGTGGGCACCAAGGTCCTCGGCGGCAACGATGAGAAGCACTTCCGCGAGGTGCTGGTCCACCTGGGCGGCGACCGCTCGGACTCCCTGGCCGACGAGCCCGCCTTCCGCGCCATGCGGCAGAAACTGGGGGAGGCGGAGGCGAGCCTGTACCTCAGCGCCAAGGCGATAATCGGCCTGATTAAGTTCCAGGCCCAGAGCGACCCGGAGGAGATCGAGACCGTCGATAAGGTGATCCGTGCGCTGGGCTTCGCCAACGTGGACGGCCTGGGCGTGGCGGTGCGCCTCGCCGAGAGCCCGGCCGTGCACACCCGCATCAAGGTGCTGCTGTCGGTGCGGGGCGAGAAGACCGGCATCCCGGCGATGCTGGCGGCGGAGGACGCGCCGCTGCGCGGCAACGCCCTGCTGACGTCGGGCCTGGCGGGCTTCGTCACGGCCAACTACGACCTGGGCAAGCTGTACGACCAGCTCTGCCGCGTCGTCGCCGGGGCCGGCGGGCCGGACATCAACGCGCAACTGGGCGAGACGATGGCCATGATCGCCAAGCTGGAAGGCGGCGAACGCCCGCCGATCGACGCCCGGAAGGAGTTGTTCGGGCAGGTGACCGCGCCGATAACGCTCACCTACCGCCTGGACAAGCCCTACACCGACCCCAACTCGGCCAAGCTGCTGGTGGCCATGGGCGTCCGCGACCGGGCCGTGCTCAACGGCGCGCTGGGTCGGTTCCACGCGGCGATGACGGGCAAGGACGAGAAGTTCCGCAACGAGCTGCTGGGCACCACCGTGTACCTGCTGCCGATGGGGGGCGTGATCGGCTCGGTGCTTGGGGCGCCCAGCCAGCCAAGCGGCGACCCGACTGAAAACGCGCTGGCCATCGCGATACCGGGTAATCTGGTGATCGGGGGGCGGCGGAACGTCGAGCAGGCCGTCCGGAACTCGCGGCGGACCGACCGGGTCTCCATCGAGAGCGACCCGATGTACCGCCACGCCTCCGCGGCCCTGCCGTCCCACGCGAGTGCCTTCTTCTACTCGAATGACCAAATCGGCTCCGCCGCGACGTGGACGCAGCTCAAGGAAGCCGCTCGGGCGGCGGCCAAGCGAAGCGACGACGAAGAAGACACCGTCGAGGACGACGCGGGAATGTCGTTGAATCCGATCTTGATGATGTTGAAGAACTTCGGCCTGTCGGCGGACATGTCCGCGCTGCCGGATTTCGACAGCGTCAAAAAGCACTACGGCGCCACGGTCGGCTACCTCAAGGGAACCGACGACGGGCTGCTCATCGAGATCATCTCCGTGAGGCCCCCGGCGGCGCCCTGACAGGCCCGCCGACGGCCGAGCCTTGCAGGCAACCAGGAAGGTGTAGCGTGATCATCGCGGACCTCAGCGAGACCCCCGGGCGGACCTACCCCGCCCGGCGGCGGACGCAGAATCTCGTCGGCGGGCCGTCGCCGATCCAGGCGGGGAGCTTCTGCATGGGCTACGTCACCCTCGAGCCCGACGGCGGGCAGGTGCCGTGGCACGAGCAGGAGCAGGAGGAGGTCTACTTCGTCATCGAGGGCACCGGCGAGATGTGCCTGGGCAACGAGCGCCAAGAACTCGTCGGCGGGCAGGCGGTGAGCATCCCGCCGGGGGTGTTCCACCAGCTCACCAACGTGGGGGCCGAGCCGCTGAAGATGATCTACGTATACGGCCCGGCCGGCGACGTGGCCCACTGGCGGCAGGAGCTCGACGGCACGCTGCCCGTCGCCGGCGCCGCCGCCCCCCCGCTGCCGCCGGGCGCCCGCCCGCAATGCACCGATAAGCCCGGGTAGCCGCCCCGCCGCGGGTCGCCGCGGCGCGGCCACAGGCCGCCACCAAAGAGAATGAGCCACAGATGAACGCAGGTGAACGCAGATAAAAGCACGGCAGAACAAGAGGATCGACATCAATGTTTAGCGGCGGAGCTTGCTCCGCGTTGGCCTCAACAGCGAATGTACCACAGAGGGCACAGAGCACACAGAGAAAGACAAGGAAAGAAGTTACAGCAAAAGACGCACGAACGTGCAAAACAAATTCGACATGTTGAACGTTACTAGTACAGAGAACGACAAGGACAGAAGTTACAACAGATGACGCACGAACGTGCAAGGTGAATCTGACATCTTCAGCGGTAGTGGCACAGGAGCCCAACGTGGCCAGCGTGAAAACCCATAGCCTCGGCATCATCATGAACGGTGTGACCGGCCGCATGGGCAGCCAGCAGCACCTGATGCGGTCGATCGTGCCGATTATCGCCGCCGGCGGCGTGAAGGTCGCCCCCGACGAGGTGATCGTGCCCGACCCGATCCTACTCGGCAGAAACGCCGCCAAGCTGGAACGGCTGTCGGCCGAATCCGGCGTCGAGAAGTGGTCCACCGACCTCGACGCCGTGCTGGCCGACGAGAAGTACCCGGTGTACTTCGACGCCACCACCACGTCGCTGCGCGTGCCGAACGTCACCAAGGCCATCGCCGCCGGCAAGCACATCTACTGCGAGAAGCCCACCGCCCTGAACGCCCCCGACGCCCGGAAGCTGTACGAGCTGGCCCAGGCCGCCGGGGTCCGCAGCGGCGTGGTGCAGGACAAGCTCTTCCTGCCGGGGATGCGGAAGCTCAAGATGCTTCGCGACAGCGGCTTCTTCGGAAGGATTCTCTCGGTTCGCGGCGAGTTCGGCTACTGGGTCTTTCCCGACGACGTGGTGCCGGCCCAACGGCCGAGCTGGAACTACAGGGCGGCCGACGGCGGCGGGATCATCTTCGACATGTTCTGCCATTGGCGTTACGTGCTGGATGAGCTGTTCGGCAACGTCAAGGCGGTCTGCTGCCTGGGCGCCACGCACATCCCCCGCCGGGTGGACGAACGGGGCGAGGGCTACGACGCCACCGCCGACGACGCGGCCTACGCGATGTTCGAGCTGGACGGCGGCATCATCGCCCAGTTCAATTCCTCCTGGTGCACCCGCGTGCGGCGGGACGACCTGCTGACGATCCACGTCGACGGCACGGACGGCTCGGCCGTGGCGGGGCTGCGGAAGGTGCTCGTGCAGGCGGCCGGGGCCACGCCCAGGTGCGTGTGGAACCCCGACATCCGCCAGCCGATCGACTTCTACGACGGGTGGACCGAAGTGCCCGACCAGGTCGACTTCGACAACGCCTTCAAGGCCCAGTGGGAGCTGTTCCTCAAGCACCTGGTGACCGGCTCCCCGTTCCCCTGGACCCTCCTGGCCGGCGCCAAGGGCGTCCAACTCGCCGCCAAAGGCATCGAGTCGTGGAAGCAACGCGCCTGGGTCGACGTGCCCGAACTAATCGACTAGCGCCGCGGTACCGGACGGACAGTACTATTGGGCCGGGGTTTCAGCCCGGAAAACCGGACACCGATCATGATCGTTCTGAACGAGAAACTGCGGCCGGCCGACCTGGCCGGGAAGATCGACCGGATGTGGGACCTGTCGGCCGGGAAGATACGCTCGATCGAGACCACCTGCCCACCCGGCGCCCCCTCGCCGGTGTTCACCGTCGACGGTAAGTACACCGCTCGCGGCTGGACGGAGTGGACTCGCGGCTTCCAGTACGGCTCGGCCGCCCTGCAGTTCGACGCCACCGGCGAGGAGGCCTTCGCCGAACTCGCCCGCCGACACACGCGCGACGCGATGGCCTCGCACGTGACGCACACCGGCGTGCACGACCACGGGTTCAACAACGTCAGCACCTACGGTCACCTCCGCCGGCTCATGCTCGAGGGTGCCCTGCCGGCCGACCCGTGGGAGCTGGCCTTCTACGAACTTGCCCTCAAATGCTCCGGGGCCGTGCAAGCGCGGCGGTGGACTCGCATCCTTGATGCCGGGGGGTACATCTACTCCTTCAACGGCCCGCACTCGCTGTTCGCCGACACGATCCGCTCCCTGCGATCGCTGGCCCTGGCCCACCGGCTCGGCCACGTGCTCATGGAAGAGCGAGACCAGAGCATCTCCCTGCTCGGGAGGCTGATCGCCCACGCCCGCACCACGGCCAAGCACATCGTCTTCTACGGCGAGGGGCGAGATGTCTACGACGTTCGCGGGCGGGTGGCCCACGAGGCCGTCTTCAACACCATCGACGGCAGCTTCCGCTGCCCGGCCACCCAGCAGGGCTACAGCCCCTTCAGCACGTGGACGCGTGGCCTGGCGTGGGTGATGTGCGGGTACGCCGAACAGTTGGAGTTTCTCGCCACCGTCGACGACGCCGAACTGACGCCGTTTGGCGGCCGGGCCGACGTGGAGGCGATGATGCTCGCCGCCGCGCGGGCCACGTGCGATTTCTACATCGACAACACCCCCACCGACGGCGTGCCCTACTGGGACACCGGCGCGCCCGGACTGGCGAAGATGGGCGACTACCTCGACCGCCCGGCCGAGCCGTGCAACGACCACGAGCCGGTCGACAGCTCCGCCGCCGCCATCGCCGCCCAGGGGCTGCTCCGCCTGGGACACTACCTGCAGGCCGCCGGGGACGCCGACGGCGACCGCTACTGGCAGGCCGGCCTGACCGTGCTCGACACGCTGCTGGACGAGCCGTACCTCGCCACCGACGCCGACCACCAGGGGCTGATCCTCCACTCGGTGTACCACCGCCCCAACGGGTGGGACGCCGTCGCCGCCGGCGCCAAGGTTCCCCACGGGCAGTCCAGCATGTGGGGCGACTACCACGCCCGCGAGGCGGCGCTGCTCGTCCAGCGGACAATCCGCGACGAACCGTACACCACGTTTTTCGGGCCCGCGTAGAATGCTGTACACACTGCTGCTGTGGCTGAAATGGAGACGATCGCCCATGGCGAAAAAGAGACCCGTAGCGCTTGTCACCGGCGGCAGCCGGGGAATCGGGCTGGGCATCGCCGAGGCCCTCGCCGACGCCCGCTATGACCTCGTGATCAACGGCGTCCGCGACGAGGCCGCCGTCGCCCCCGTCGTGCGGGCCCTCGCCGGGCGAGCCGTCGAGGTGGCCTACGTGCAGGCCGACGTGGCCGACCCGGCCGACCGGCAGCGCCTGATCGACACGACGCGCGAGCGTTTCGGCCGGCTGAACGTGCTGGTCAACAACGCAGGCGTCGCCCCCGCCGTCCGGACGCCGCTGCTGGAGGCCACCGAGGAAAGCTTCGAGCGGGTGATGCGAATCAACCTCCAGGGCCCCTACTTCCTGACCCAACTGGCCGCGCGGTGGATGCTCGAGCAGCACGCCGCCGACCGCCACTGGGCCGGCTGCATCGTGAACGTCTCGTCGGTCTCCTCGACGCTCGCCTCCACCCACCGCGGGGAGTACTGCCTCTCCAAGGCCGCCCTCAGCATGGCCACCAAGCTGTGGGCCGCCGAGTTGGCACCCCACGGCATCAACGTCTACGAGGTCGCCCCCGGCCTCATCAAAACCGACATGACCGCCGCCGTCACCGACAAGTACGACAAGAAGATCGCCGCCGGCCTAACCCTCCAGAAGCGATGGGGCCTCCCCGCCGACGTCGGCAAAGCCGTCGCCACCCTCGCCACCGGCGCCCTGCCCTACTCCACCGGCCAAGTGATCCACGTTGACGGCGGACTGACGCTGCCGAGGCTGTAAATAAGGGGACGTAAATAAGGGGACAGATACCTTATTTCCCAAAAGAAATAAGGTATCTGTCCCCTTATTTATGTCCATGTCCCCTTATTTCCTACTCGACCCTCGGCATCACGACTTCACCGCGGGCTTGTTTTTCGGTTTCGAAGTAGTCGCCGTAGAAGTTGGTGTTGCAGTCGAGCCATAGGGTGATGCGGTAGAGGTCTTTGGGGGATAGCTTCACCTTGTGGTGGCCCTTATCGAGCATGGCCAGCAGGGCCGAGGCCTTGGCGCCGATCTTTCCGGGCACCGACACGGAGCCGCCGTTTCGGCCGATACCGCCGTTGCCGCCGTGCTTGGCCCAGCCGAGGCGATGCAGCGTCACGAACGACTGGCTCCACCCGGCGGTCTTGGTGATCTCGCCGCCGAGGCCGGGGGCCTTGCTCTCTTTCTTGTGGCACGGCACGCAGTTGCGGTCGAGCACGCCCTGGACCAGCCGGGGGTACAGCAGCGGGTACGACCCGTCCACGTCCGGGGTGATCGTCGACGGTGCCCGCCGGATCGTCGTGGGCATGGTGCCGACCCGCTCGCCCTGCTGCCGTTTGGGCTCGTGGCAGCCCTGGCAGGTGAGCTTCTCGCCGGGGTGAAGGTACGTGTCCGATCGCATCGTCTGCACGGCCTGGCCCTTGGCGTCGAGGGCCTGGAAGTACAGCGGCACGCCGGGGGGGGCCTTGAAGTAGGCGCTGCCGTCGGCCTCGACGGGCACGGTGCCCAGCACGCCGCGGGCCAGCGACTGCGCGGCGGCGCCGATCCGCGGCCAATCGGCCTTCACGGTGGCCTTGGGGAACACTTGCACGATTCGCAGGGCCTTGATCGTCGTTCCCGCCGGCCACGTGTACTCTCCGTCGTACACGTTCATCACGGCGACCGTGGCGGTGGTATCGGCGCCGGGCCGCTGGTCCTCGACGGCCTGGAGGGTCTGGTTGGCGATCACCGGCGGCACCAGCCGGGGGCGAAGCGGAATCGGGTCCAGGCACGGCACCTTCGGGTCGCTCCACAGGTGCTCCCGGTTGCCGAACGCGTCGACGAGGTACACGCCGTAGCGCTTGCCCGGGTCGTACACGCAGAGGTAGTAGTCTTCGCTCAACGGCCACGGCTGGCCGTAGATGTCGTGCCCGCCGCCTTCCGCTTCCGGCAGGAACACCTCGGGGGTCGCCCGGCGGACCTGGCTCATGGCGCGGTCGTCTTGCAGGCGATGGTCGATCAGGATCAGCGTGCCGTAGTTCTGCCCGTGGTGCGCGGCCGCGACGCCCATGTACAAGGGCGAGTCCGGCACGGCGCGAATCGACAGTTCCATCCACGGGCGCGACTGCCGCAGAACGGGGTAGTTGCCGTGGTAGCTTCTCGCGTCGCGCCCGTCGGGGAAGGTCGTCCAGATGTGGTGGGCGGCGTTGCTGTCGCGGTCGACGTAATCCCACCGGCTGTAGACGATCATGCCGTCGTTGTCCACGCTCGGGTGCCACTCGTTGCTCTCGTGGTAGCTGATGGTGATGATGTCGCTGCCATCGTCGCGCATCGTGTGAAGCGTGTACACCGGCACCGGCCGGCCGTGGCATCGGCCGAAGCCGCCGCGGCGTTCGGAGATGAAGACGATCCGCCCGTTGGGCAGGAAGCACGGGTCGAAGTCGTTCGTCGTCCCGTCGGTCAACTGCACCAGGTTCGACCCGTCGACGTTGGCCTTGAAGATGTGGAACGAACTTTCCGGGGCCCACTGCGTCTTCGTCACGCCCACCTGGGTCCAGGCGAAGAGGATCGTCTTGGCGTCGTAGCTGAGCTCCAGCGACATGAACGACCCGCCGGTGAGTTTCTTTCCCTTCAGCCGCCCGTTGGTGACCACCGCCTCGGCCATGATGTTGCGGGCGGTCGGCGTGTCGCCGAAGGCGTCGTCCAGCACGTAGATGCCCCCGCCGGCGCGGGCGTTGAAACCGAAGTACTGGTCGCACATGTGGTTCCGCGTGCTGCGGTGGTGCGTGGCGAAGAGGACCTTCTCGAAATTCAGCAGCGGGTTGGCGAAGGCGATGCGGCGGCGAAGCGCCACGGCCTCCTCGAACAGCTCCCGCTGGGCCGCCATGTCGGTCACCAGCAGCTTGGCCGCGTCGCCGCGAAGGGCTTCCAGCTTCGCCGCCGGCGCCGATAGGTCCGGCGCGTCCGGCCGCGCCTGCAGGTCCGCCAGCAGCGCCGCGGTGCGGCGGAGCACCACGTCGGCCGGGTAGCGGTCGCCGGGGGCGATCAGCGCCTCCTGGCGATACGCCTGCGACGCGGCGATCTGGGTGAGCCTGCTCGGCCGCTTGCTTTCGGCCAACTGCTTGGTGATCACCTTGAACTCGCGGTCGAGCCCCGGGGGCTTGTTCTCCCCCTCGGCCGTGCCGCCGGCCCATGCGACCATCATCGCCGTCACCGCCAGGGCCAACTCAATTCGGATCCATCCGCGACCGTTGCGCCGTTTCCGGCACTGCATACTGATCATTCCGTTTCTCCCTGCCTTCCATGTGTCCGCCACGCGCCGAGCGCGTGTGCCCGTTCGGTCCACCGTCCAGGCCGCAAGCGTTTTCACTGCAACATTATACCCTATAACCCCCTTCGCCCATAGGGGTAGCGGTATTCTGTAGTGTCTTCGGCTACCGGCAGGGCCAACGATGAGGCAAGCCCCTTGCAAATCGTTCGTCGCTATGCCATGGTGCGCGGGCATCGAACGGAAGCGACGGCCACGCCTCCGGAACAATGGAAAGGGACACCACGTGCGAACCGCGACGACGCTTGCGACCGGGGTGCTCACTTTCGCGGCGGTCTTGCTCACCGGCTGCAGGGACGACGGCGAGAGCGAAACGCCTCCCACCTTCCCGCCCGCCCCGGCCGTGAGCCGACCTTCGACACGCCCAGCCGTCACAACACAACCGCCCGCGCCGACAACACGTCCGCCCGCGCCGGCGACACGAGCCGCCGTGCCGACAACACGGCCGCCCGCGCCGACGACCGCGCCGGCGACACGACCCGCCGTGCCGACGCCGCCGGTTACGCGCCCCGCCCCGCCACCGCCGCCGGCCCCACCAACACGACCGGCCGCGCCGACGACCGCGCCGGCGACACGAGCCGCCGTGCCGACGCCGCCGGTTACGCGACCCGTGCCGCCGCCACCACCGCCGCCACCACCGCCGCCACCACCGCCGCCACCGCCACCAACACAACCGGCCGCGCCGACAACCGCGCCGGCGACGCGCCCCGTGGCGCCGGCCCGCCCCGCCGCCGTGTTGAGGGCCATGCAGGACGCGGTCATGGCCGGTGACAGAGAGGCGTTCGTCGCCGCCTTCGTCACCTCCTCGGCGGAGCAGGCCAAGGCGGTGGCGGCCATGGCTGATTTCTACGTCGCCGCCGGGGCCTACCAGAAGGCCATGCTGGCCGCCTACGGGAAGAACGCCATCAAACTGGGCTCCCGCGAACTGGTCGACGATAAATGGCTCGACAGCGTCCGGGTAACCGTCGACGGCGACCGGGCCGTGGCCGTGAAGCTCGGGCAGGACAAGCCGCTGGCGCTGGTGAAGACGGGCCACGGGTGGAGAATCATCCCCGACGCCCTGCTCAACGCCATCCCGGGGGCCGACCTGGCGAGGAAGGCGAAGATGTGCCGGGCCATCGCCGCCGCCCACGACGCCGCGGCCGGCACCATCGGCAAGAGCGGCTACTCGGCCGAGGGCATCGAGCAGCAGCTCCACTCGGCCATTCTCAACGCGATATTCACCGACATGCAGCAGACGCCCCGCCCGGGCGGCGCCGCCCCCGCCGCCGGCGCCTCGCCGTTGGTGATCGAGGTGCGAGCCTTCCTTCGCCCCGAGGGCACCCCGCCGTACGTTCTGGGCCCCAAGGCGATGACGCTCGAGCAGCTCACCGCCGCCGTCGCCGCCGCCGCGAGGGCCAACGGCAATGTGAAGATTCTCATCCGAAGCCAACGCACCTCCCTGCACGCCGACATCGCCGCCGCGATCAACGCCTGCTCGCAAGCGGGTATCCGAGCGATCAATATCGCCACCGAGAAGCCCCCCGCCGCCGATGACACGCGATGAAGCGACGATGCCACAACGCTCACGCGCCGCCGCCGGGCCCACCCCACCATGCCGCCGGCCCGCGAGCCGGTTGCGATGTGACTTCGCTTCCCCCGATGGAGCGTCAGATTCGCCACTACCCCGGCCGCCCCGCACCAGCCCCCACCGGGCTTGCCCCGGTGGAGCGTCAGATTCCCCACTATCCCTAGGCGCCCCCGCACCAGCCCCCACCGGGGCTTGCCCCGGTGGAGCGTCAGATTCGCCACTACCGCGGCCGCCCTCGCACCAGCCCCCACCGGGCTTGCCCCGGTGGAGCGTCAGATTCCCCACTACCCCAGCC
>SDBU01009181.1_pt1 | contig 11128 bp, 6 predicted proteins | sample 2277071 | NCBI WGS metagenome assembly SDBU01 (sample SAMN10397929, study PRJNA504765) | marine sediment metagenome | isolation source: marine sediment core GS08_GC12, 126 cmbsf | place: Arctic Ocean: Gakkel Ridge, Loki's castle | collected 2008 | reverse complement strand
TTGTAGTTTTGGATTGTGGTGCAAAATATAGCATCTTACGGCTATTGGCAGAAAGGGACTGCAAGGTTATAGTTTTACCTTCTTATTCGACGGTAGATGATATTTTAACAGAAAAACCAGATGACACAAGACGAGGATTCTTGGCGTCCAGATATAGGTCATCCAGCGCCATAGGTTCCATGTCGCTAGGCAATGAGAGGTTTGTCTTGGGTGGTTTTCCTGTTATCTTTGCCATCGCTTTATCCAATCTTCAGGAGATCTCGCAAAAAATGGATGGTTAAAAAGTCTTCCCTTTCGGTGTCGATTTTCCAATCCTTTAGCCTGAATACAGGGTAGTTATTCATCAGTTGTTTGCCATCATAAATTTCCATCCATGTACCTTTGGGGGAAAGCGCCGAGATGGAGTTCAATTGATATTTTCCTTTATCTTTCCCCAAACCCAACTTGCCTATGGTTTCAAAACTGAGGACAAAATACGGCAGATAATTCAGTGCATCCCCTATAATCGTGGCAAAGAAGTGAATCTTTGAGCCTTGAGTATAAGTATTCTTAGATTCTAACGGAGGGGATAAAACGTAGGGGTGAGGAGCATAGTTGTACTTTTTCATTATTTCAGCATCTTTGGGCACAGGAGTATTGAAAATATAATTGTACGGGCATTTGCTTTTAAGCGAACATTCATCGCATTTTTCATTACTGCTCTTGATACAAGCCACTCTCTTGAATGCGTGCCCAAATGCGCCTCTTATTGTAGCTCCTTTATATTCGGGTAAAATCAACTTCTCTTCAGCAACAACCTCAACTCTAAAGTTCGCTAATCTGAATTTATCCAGCATTTAATCACCCTCGAAACTCAAAATAGCCCATCCCAGGGGCCAATAAATTTTGACATCTCCACCTTCTTTTTCTGCTTCGACCAACCGAGATTTAGGAAACAAATCTGATTTACCAAGTCCCGTCTTTCGCCTGTAAGAGCGCATATCAAAACTCTGGTCTTCTATGAGATGTAATCCAACAGCGGTTATGCCTGTCCAGCCAGTACCTTTCCCTAATCTCAGGATACATTTATCTTCTGCTGTTTGGATTCTGTCTTTTAAGTCGTAGTAAAAATTTAATGGTTCCTGAAACAGTTTTCCTCGATTGTGTATTCGGTAAAAATCTATTTCGTGGTTTATCAAATCAAAGGCAAAACCGTTACAACAGTTGATTATAAAATTCTGGTCAAGTTGTTGCCCTTTGAGAAATTTATCCCAGCCGAGCAGTTGGACCGCCTGATTATTTTCCAGCCAGTTTTTGTTGAAACTTATGTCCAGGGAAAGAATTCTACCCTCCAGAATCACTTCGTAGAAACTCCACCACTGTTTATAATTGTAGCGTTCGCCAATTGAAACGGTTTTTGTAGCAGAAACTCCCAAATATTCATCAGTGGGTACAGGTTGAGTATCTGAAACCCTAACTGCCTTCAGTATATCACTGTGAATGCCGCTCACTTGCTCGCTGTTACGAAAAAGTCCTTCTATAGCAGCCTCACCTATATTTTCTCTGCTTCTGCTATTTCTTGTTTGCCATGTTGAAATTTTCCTTTTGACCTGGGATAACGCATCCTTATCTCTTTTAAGATAACTGTAAGCGATTGCGTTTCTAATACTCCCTTTGATAGAACTTCCAGGAATATAAAGTTCATCCTGCACTGTTTTTAGCGCTTCAAATAAATCAGCTTGATAGCCGCGGTTTAACTGCTCTATAATCAGACTTCTGGTTTGGGATTCAATGAAGCCAGAATATTCCCAGTTATCTTCAATCCAAATCTCATCCCTGGCAAGAAAGCTGTTCAGGTTAAACTGCTCTCCCTTCCTGCTAGATACAAGTTTTTCAACCTCATCCGCTAAATCACCAGCTCGGGGGTGATTCTGTTCAACAAGTTTTTCCAAACGATAGCGGATATAATGTTCGCCTTCTACAACATAATCGAAAGGATTAACCTCTTCCCCTGTGCCAATATGAACAGGCGAGAATGTTTCAATTCTACATTTCAATAAACTCACCTCCTGGTTTCGATGATTTCGATACGCCTTCGGCTACTCAATCCAGCGCCGGTTTTGCCTACTCACCCCATCGGATTTTAAAGAATGCTGTATAATATGTACATCGAGATTCATATCTTGACTGTCGATTTGTGAAAATCGACCTACGGGTTTTCATCTCGAAACTCCCTTATCATTTTAGCGTGAAATCCATACCCGAATTGCCTTACCTTAAACTTTGTCTCTTTGACCACTGGATTACATCCCCAGTAATCTTCAGGCGGAGGAAGGACAGAGCCTTCTTTGAAGTTTAGAAGCGTATTTTTCCAAAGATCGATTTCGTCAAAAAAAGCCGCCTCAATCATTCCTTTCCTTCTTTCCACCTGATAACAGGAGAGATTGGATTCCATTATTTGCGGCAGTTGTTCAGGAGTAGGATGGCACAGAGATAAGATAACCACTGCATTTGCGAATTCAGGTTCAATATAAGGTTTTTCCTGCATTATCTCTAAGTCGAAATTTCCCTGCCCTGTGGAAACTTCCCCTCCAATACCCCTATCCTCAAGAAACTTAATCGCAGGTATCAGGACTTCAAGTATCTCTTCGTCGATTACTTTGAGGAGAAAATAGCATCCAGCATCAGGACTAAAATAGTTATGAGGATTGTAATATAAAGCGCCCTCAACTACGGTTCCCTGTAACCTATCAATTGAGTTGTGCATCGTATCTCCAAGTTTGTATAGTTCCGTAAGCTTTTCAACTATAATACTCGGCTCAATTTTTAACTCGTCCGAAAGCTTATCAATGAGGTTACGCTCCACTATTGCTGCATTCTGTAAAACGTATTTGTTTTGCTTAGAGTTTTGGGCTGAATCAAGCTCATCGCACAGTTTTTCAAATGATAACTCGCCGCACAAAAGCTGACTGAAAATCTCGGAGGTAATCCAACGCGCACCTTTTAACAACTTGTCTCGTTTCATATCTTCAAAGCGTAAAACTTCACGCGCTGGAAAAGGTAAGGATGGAATGGGAAAATATCGGATTACTTGGTCAACACATCGCACGAATGGAAACGCTGATGAAATCAGGAAGGGCGGTTCTCTTCGGTCAAATGGTTTTAAAAAATTTGATTCTAATTTCTCATCACCGTATAAAAGAGCTATTCCCCAACATATAGCGCCAAAGAGAGTATCTGACCTTGGAATTGTTTTGAAACTGCTTCGAGGGTTAATTTCTACAACAAAGTCCATAGAATCGCTCCTTAATTAGTCAGAGTAAAACCCACCACATTTTACCACGGAAATCTGGACAGAAATTTTCTCATGAGGAATTTCTGCGATATAAAAATTTTCTCAAAAATTGCAAACAAGCAACATGCTGTAAACCATTCAAAATCAAATAGAGCACACTTCCAAAACCTCTTCCTTCCAGAGAGGTTATGGGGGTTCATTTATACCTCCGATGTCATTTGACAAAATTGGGGCAAGTGAAACTATTTTAGCACTGTTTAAGCCAGAGCCCGATATTTCTTACGTTCGATGCGAGAATCGGATTTCACCCAACTAAGCATCATAGATGAAGTTGACCTCAAAATCGCTGAGATGAAAAACAGGATGTGTAGCGTACAAAACGTGTGATGCCATCCTAATATAGCTACCTTTCTATGCCAGTCTCCTATTAACCCAATGATCAAGCCACCGACAAACGGGGAAATGGCTGACAATATATTTGAAAAGGAGTTTTCACTGGATAAATAGGTAGCCCGGTGTTCCGGTGGAGAGAGCCATAATGCCATATTTAAACTCGTAATCTGTTGTCCGGAATTAAATCCTCTCACACAGTGAACAAATCCAAGCCATATAATCGCCCCAAGTGTATCAACTCCGGTCGCGAAAATCCACAGAGCAGGAAATATGGATTTTGCGATACAACAGATAATAAGGATAAATTTATTGCCACATCTATCAGCTAATTGTCCCCATAATCGTGCCAGGGATACACTGGCGATTTCTCCCAGCGCTGTATATAGCGCAACAGTTGCCAGGGACAATTGTAACTCCTTGAGTAAATAAACGGTAAAAAAAGGGCCTGCGAACCCCGTCGCAAAACTCCAGAATCCGTGAAAGAGAATCCAGATTAAAAAAGGCTTATCTCTGAATAAAATGCGAAAATCCTCTAAAAACTCCTTCAAGCTTGCCTTCTTCGGTTCGTTCGGGATTTCTGGCACAATAGAAAGCAAAATCAACGTTGAATATCCGATTAGCGCTCCTAATAAAAGTAAGCTCTGAAATCCGAACATTTCCCTTTGAGCATCCCGATAGTAATCAACGTATAAACTTCCTAGATATACAATGAGCATCCCGGAAAATCCCGCCAGCAGTTTACGCAATCCAAAATAACGTCCTCGGATACTTTGCGGCGCAATTTCAGACATCCATGTATTTTTTAGGACGAGGCCCATAGCATCCGCGGAGCCGATTATAAACATTAGAGAAATCAAGTACCAAACAGCATTTTGAGATACAAAAGCCAAAGGAATAGACGGAAGCAGTGCTATGATAACTCTTACGGTACTGGAGACTCCGAAAATATATTGGGACAAACACCGTCTACTTCCTGTTTTTATCAGAAAATGATTTGTGAGAAGTTGCATAAAACCAGCAAAACGACGTGCGGAAGTAAGGGTTCCAATCTGCTGGTTGCTTGAACCCAAAGCCAATGCAAAGGCCGTCATCAAATTTCCCATAAAGGTACGAATGGAAAACGGCTCTAAAACTCCTTGTATCAAAAATAGTTTCCTACCATGCGCTTCCTTCTCTTTGTCTAAATTCATTTTTACCCCATAATTCTATTGTAGACAAGAACTTCGTATCCAACGCCTGGTGCGATTATTTTGGGTAGACAGGTTTTTATAGGTCGATTATCGCTCCATACTACACTGTTACTTGTTATCTGACATGTAGAGCGACCTGTCAGATCGCTTTGTCCGAGTTCTGTTGTACGCCTATAATTGTAACATTCAATCCACAAATAAGCAATGACCACAAATAAGCAATGAAAATACACAATTTTTTGTAAAAATCAACAAAATAATATTGAGTTGTAAGCAAAGATAGTGTACAATTTTAAGAGGCGATAAATTATCACGCTTAATCGCAAAATAAACCAAAGAGGTCGCCTCCATTTGGATGACTTAAATAAAATTGCAGTCGCATTAGGACGCAATACATCAGAGTTCATCACGGAAGTAGAAATTAGCGACGCAAAGGAAATATTAGACAAATGAAATTAGGAACTATCTCACCACAGTGGTCACTCTCCTAACCATAAACGCAGATGTATATCAAATTCCCAAACAGGAGGAAACTATGACACAGAAACAAGAATCTCAAATTCGCGACATCGGTATCCCCGTTCAGTCGGTCAACTGGGTGGGTCTTCACCCGGGTCGCAACCGAGAGGGCGCTCCCTGTATTTACGCGACGATGGGTCAGCAGGCAGACAATCTTTTCGTCCTACAAATTAATCCTGAAACCGGCGACTTTCGCCAGTTTGTCTCAGAAGTTCCCAAGTCGAATTATCCGACAGCAACATTCACAAGTCGCACAGGGCGTCTCTATGTTGGAGCAGCCTACGCTGGTCATCTCCTCTGTTTTGACCCCGAGAAAGACATCCTCGAAGACCTTGGTCCTATCAGCCCTGGTGCCGCTACTTTCCCCTGCCGCATCGACGAGGACGCCGACGGCCGGATTTGGATAGGCAGTTACGGGACTGCTGACCTTACCAGCTTCGACCCCGAAACCGGTCAGTTTACCCGCCACGGCCGCATGGACGAGGTGGATATGTACAATTACCCACTGGTCAACAACGACGGCACTATCGGTTGTCTCATCCGAATGACCCAACCGCATGTAGTAGTATTCAACCCACAAACGGGTGAAAAGCGAACCGTCGGTCCAGTGACGACGAAGGGCGAAGATACGATAGATTTGCGCCGGGGAATCGACGGGTTTCTCTACATCGAATCGAGCTTGGGAAACTTCCGAATCGAGGGCGATGAAGCTGTTCCAGTGGACACAATCCCCGAGCCGAAGCGCATAACTACATCACTCGCCGATGGAACGACCTTTAACTTTGCTGACGCTGGGCAGTTGCTCTACAGGAAACTCGAAGTTCGAAAGCCCGACGGAGAGACCAAGACCTTCGACCTTAACTATGAGGCGAGTGGGAGCGATATATTTTACGTCCACCCCGGCCCTGACGGATGTATCTACGGCTCCAGCATTCTGCCGCTCCACCTATTTCGCTACAATCCGAAAGACGGAGAACTGGTCAACTTAGGCAAATGCTCCACTGCTACTGGTGAAGCCTACTCCATGGCAAATCTCGGCGGGAAAATCTATATCTCCTCATATCCTGGTGCCACTATATCCGAATACGACCCGGCTCAACCTTACCGTTTTGGCAGCCAGCCCGACGACAACCCAAGAGACCTTGGACGCATCGACGACATATCCTACCGTCCTCGGTCCACACTGGCTGGTCCGCTCGGACGCGTCTGGACTGCTTCCATCCCGGACTACGGCCGCTGGGGTGGTCCTCTCTCTTACTATGAACCCAAAACAGGTGAGAAGAATGCCTACTACCGAATCTGCGGGGACGCGAGTTGTTACACTCTTGCTCATCTGCCAGAGCGTGGGTTAATCGCAGTCGGGACAACTATTTCCGGAGGGAGCGGCACACAGTCGAAAGTCGAACAGGCTGTGTTATTTCTGTGGGATTACGAAGCTGAGAAGAAAGTCTGGGAAGGTACTCTTGACCGTCCCATCTCCACCTTTAACGCCCTGCTGACTGGGCCGGACGGCAGACTCTATGGCACAGTCAGCGGCGGAGATTTATCTCCCGAACTTTTTGTATTCGACTCCGAATCCCGTGAGTTTACAAATCGGATTGACATTCTGCCGGGCCATCCCCTCGACCTCGGACTCCAGAACGGTCCCGATGGAAAAATCTACGGGTTCACCAACTCCTGCATCTATTGCCTCGACCCTGCTTCTCTAACCGTCGAGGAGGTTATCCAGGGTTCCTTCAGCGTGGCTGGTCCAATCCTTGGGCAGGAAGTATATTTTGCTACCAGTCATCGTCTCAGGTCGGTAAAACTCTTTTGATAAAGAATAATAGAAACCGAGTTTTTTAAAAAAACTCGGTTTCTTATTCACAGCAACACAAGCGGATTTTCCAAATACGGTGTTTTTCGATTGATGGAATATCCGTGTTTGGTTTTACTCATCTCCTCCAAACGGTAAAATCTAAATACGTCGCCTGAAAGTAAACAGACCACCCCAGCTTTTCTACCGTATTCTTCTATATACCATTGCATCCGTTCATAAGTCGCATTTGAAAAGTGGTAGTAAAACCTGTCAACCTTTTTCACCTGAATCGCTACAGACGAGCCGCCGCCTTCCATAAGCAGGTCGAAGGGACCGCGGCTTTGGAAGGCTTGGTACACTAAATCAACGCCATATTCGAGCAGGAATAGCGCGAGCTTTCTCTCCACTTCTGAACCTACCAAAAAAGGACCGGCTACATTCTTGTAACGCGTCAGCGAACCACAAAGCCAGAAATTGAAAACAGGATTGTTTATGTAGTATTTGTCAATATTTTTATTCTTGATAGCATTCCAGTATTCCAACTCTTGGAGATGCTTTTTTACCATCGGGATGGGCATCTTTAAATCATGGGCAACTTCTTCCATAGTGATGTTTCCTTCTGCCAGCGAAATCATCACATCGCGTCCCTGGGGATAATCTTCTAGGTAATCCTGAAAGTATTGAGCGAAGTAGCCATTGAGCGTTCCGCTTTCTGAGAAGAAGGTATCTTGCAGGCCATGCCTGAAATCATCCTCGGTGATGATTTTATCCTCGCTTGCTCGCGTAGCGGCTGCTTGTAGTATTTCTCGGATGTAGTAAGGGTTCCAATCGCTCAAGTCGAGCAGCTCTTTTATCATCTCTGGATTTTCAAATGAAAATCCCTCTTGGGACATCAGAGTCTCTATCATCTCCTTTGCATCTGGGCGCGGCAAACTTTTTATTCCATAGTTATGAAAGTGACCAAATAGCGGTTCCCTTGAACTTGATATTATTATCCTGAGTTGTCCCAATCGAGAGCCTGTTATCATGTAATTCACCCGGTGTTCAAGCCTCTCCAATATCCAGACGCTACGAAAATGCCTGTATATATTTACCAAAGTTTCCTGTACTTCCGGCAACTTATTGAGTTTGGCTATCTCCTGGAATTCGTCGAAGATTATCTGGAAGTAGATTGAAGCCTCCTCCGCAAGATATTGTGGCAAATAGAGAATCGTCGAATAAGCTACGGAGCGATGCCTTTTCGTGATATTGGGTTGTTGCAATACTTCCAGCACTCTGGCACCACGATTTAAGGCTTCGCTACCTAAGGAACGAATTGATTGTATAATCTCGTCAACATTATCTTCATAATCCTGAGTGTCTGGCATAGGAATCAGCTCAACTCCATCCAGATATCCTTGCCTTCTGAGGAATTCATTCATCACTTGAATTGCATAATATCTAAAGAAATTATCGCTGTCTTCGCGCCACTTATGACAATCAACGATAGTGACATAGATATCCGGCACTTCGTCATATCGCCGTTTTACCTCATGGATGATGCTACTTTTCCCAACTTTTCGTATCCCGATGAGCGCGATAAAACACCGTTGTCCTCGTATTCGCACAGTCTCCACGCAGTTTTCGCAGACATATTTAATATCGCGCTCACGTCCAAATAAAGCATTTCCTGCGACGGGTTCGTCTATATGAAATGGCATCGTCATTACCTCCCTGCGAAATTTGTCAGAACGACCAAATTATACTAAATTATTATGCGTAAGTCAAGAGCTTGATTTTTTTGATTTGCAAGACGAAATAAGATATGGTATCCTTGTTGCGTGCGCTCGCCAAGACTGTTAATTGCAATTGTAGTAATGGCTGGTCATTTAACTGCAAAACTCGTATGCTTAGAGGAAATTAGGAGAAATGAATTATGAACCCGCAACATGATAAAACCACAGAAACGAGACGCCCTAACATTCTTTTTCTGTTCAGCGACGAACACAGCTTTCGTTTTATGGGGCATGTGCCGCCGGAAGAGGGCGGTGAACCAGCGTTTACACCAACGTTTGACGGTCTGGCTGACAAAGGCACCGTTTTTACCAATACCTACTGCCAGATGCCGCTTTGTACACCGTCTAGGCTCTGCCTGCTGACCGGACGTGAGGTCCGACGTTGCGGCGCTTGGACTAATGAAGCTGTGCTTCGGCCTGAACTGCCGACATTGCCGCGTATGCTGACAGACGCCGGTTATGAAACATGCCTCGTAGGAAAAATGCACTTCGGTGGCACACTCCAGTTTTCTGGTTTTCAACACCGACCTTACGGCGACCTCACCGGGAAATGCGGTCATCAGTCGGAGCCGGTTGACAGCCCGGAAGCATATACGATGCGGATGCGCACTGCCGGAGCCGGCATCACTGAAATACCCGAGAGTCTAATCCAGGATGAACTCGTCGCACACGAAACCGTGGCGTTTCTCCGCGAACACCAACACGCGAATCCCGAGCAACCCTGGTTTCTCTGTGCGTCATTCAGTCGACCACATTTTCCGCTCACTGCGCCGCGCAGATATTTTGAGCGCTACTGGCCAAATGGCGTCACCGAACCGAAGGTCGGCTCCACGGGTGACGCTTACGACCATCCCATGAGTGTTGGCATGCGGCGAGGTTTCCGAGCAGATGCTATACCACATGACGAAATGATGAAGGCTCGGGCTGCTTATTTCGCCTGCGTTAGCTACCTGGACGAGGTAATCGGAGACCTGCTCTTACGTCTGGAACGCGATGGTCTTCTCGAAAATACAATTATCGTTTACACAACCGACCACGGCGAGATGGCGGGTGAGCATGGTGTTTGGTGGAAAAACGGTTGGTATGAAGGCTGTACGCGAGTTCCACTCATTGTGTCTCTCCCCGAACAACGTCGTGAGGAACATCCCAACCACGAATGTCGAACCCCGGTTGGACTGGTAGATTTGTTCCCAACACTTTGTGCGCTTGCTGGAGTCAATCCGCCGGGCGACTTAGACGGTATCGACCTTTCCGCGGCTGTTCTCGGAGAAGCCGCTGCATCGGAACGCCCGATTTTCTGCGATGCTCTCACCCCACGCTGGGGGGCTGGAACCGAATTCCGAATGATTCGTTGGAACCAATACAAGTACGTCCGGTTCCGCCAGGCACCGCCGTTGTTATTCGATTTGGAAAATGACCCGGAGGAACAGCACAATCTGATAGATTCCGCTTCCGGTCCCTCAAAAGATGCGCTGGAAAAATTGCAGATACTTGCTGAGAACTCCATAGATTTTGATGCCGCAGAGCACGAGCGGATAGAACGCGATGGCGAACTGCGGCGTAAATACGCCCAAAATCTTCCGCCAGCCACGGGGAACCTCTATATCATGCCTTCGGGCAAAGTTGTGAACGCTGATGATGTTATATACCATCCAACTGTCATCAGCAAACATGCCGTTGACGCTTTCGTTGATTGGCCAGGGGAGCTTTCTACGGATGATTTTACTTTCGATGGGCCACTCGGCTCCCAAGGTACCACGATTGAAAAGGTCTGCAAAAATCACTTTAAGGCGACGCTTGGACACGCGCCAAATCATGAAGACTGGTGTAATAAACTTCAGTTTCAAATTACCCGAAACGCAAAAGGCAGTACCCTACACCTTGACGTAGTATTCAACGGCGGTAATGCCTATACCCTCAACGAGTATTTCCACTCATGGTCCTATGACGGCAAGAATTGGCATCCTATACATTGGACAAAGCAGTCTAAGGACTCAAAGGAAGGCGACACTCTGATTTTTCCCAAGTTCACCGAAGACCGCGTCTATGTTGGACATCAGGTTCCAATGTCTTACGAAGACTTAGTGGAAATGGTCGAAACATGGGAGAAAAGCTCTTACGTTAAAGCTCATGTTCTAGGGAAATCGTTGGGCAAGAGAAATATCTATCGGCTGGAAAT
>SDBU01009180.1_pt1 | contig 11128 bp, 9 predicted proteins | sample 2277071 | NCBI WGS metagenome assembly SDBU01 (sample SAMN10397929, study PRJNA504765) | marine sediment metagenome | isolation source: marine sediment core GS08_GC12, 126 cmbsf | place: Arctic Ocean: Gakkel Ridge, Loki's castle | collected 2008 | reverse complement strand
GATAATGGCCTTGTAGAAGAAACACCCGTACGATTGAATCTTATTCAAGTATTTCGACCTATAGTTTTGGTTACTACCTTAGCAATCCTCACCCAGTTAATTGCCGGCTCTGCTGTAGCTTTTATCCCCTTATACCTAGTAGATAAGTATGCTATTGCCCCGGCTTATGCTGCCATGTTAATGGGTACAATTAGAAGCGGAGGGATTCCTGGTAGCCTGTTTGGTGGGTGGCTATCGGATAAGTGGGAGAGAAAGAATGCAATTACCCTGGCATTTGTAGCTACTGGCCCGCTCTTATTCTTATTGACTAAGATACCTATTAGTCTGGCACTTATAGTTGTTTTCATTATATTCGGTTTGTTCATGCAGATGAGGCAGTCAACGGTGCTACCGTTCCTGATGGATAGCACTCCACAATATCTCCGAGCGACGGTATTTGGTATATACTTTGGTCTGAGTATAGAGGGTCAAAGTCTTCTGCAACCGGTCGTTGGTTATCTTATAGATATTTTCGGCATTATTGATATATTTAATGTTATTGCCTATATTAGTATCGCCTTGTCATTAGTAGCGCTATTTCTACTAAAAAGACCTAAATTACGGCGATGATTACCATTCTTTTTTCTCAGCTGAGAAGCCTTGATTTAAGGTTAGAAGAACGGTTTACGAAATTAATTGCAAAAAGGAGTTTGCTAAATGGACTTTGAGCTAAATGAAGAACATAAAATGTTCAAGGCGGCGATCCGTGAGTTTGTAGAAAAAGAGGTAGTGCCACTGGTGAAAGAAGCTGAAGAAACCGAAACTTTCCCTGTGCAACTTTTTAAAAAGCTGGGAAACCAGGGGTTTCTCTGCCCCGGTTATCCTGAGGAATATGATGGTGGAGGTTTGGGGAAAATTGGCGATTGCATCTTAGTGGAAGAATTAACACGGGTCTGTGATGGTATTGGTATGGCGATAATGGTTCAGGGAGGGCTTGGCACTTATTCCTTGTTAGCTTACGGTACCGAAAAGCAGAAACAAAAATATTTGAAGCCAGCCATAAAAGGAGAAAAAATAGCTGCCTATGGACTTACTGAGCCAAATGCTGGCTCGGATGCTGGTGCTATCGAGACTACTGCTAAAAGGGACGGGGACTGCTACATAATAAACGGCACCAAAATTTACATCACTAACAGTCCTATTTGTGACTTCCTTGTAGTAGCTGCTTCCACAGATAGAAGCAAAGGAACTGGTGGTATAAGCACTTTCGTAATTGACCGAGATACACCCGGTTTCACCGTCAGCAAGATGAGGAAACTGGGAGTGCATTCTGCAGCCACCGGGGAACTTGTCTTTGAGGATTGCCGTGTACCTGCAGAAAATTTACTGGGTGAAGAGGGGAGAGGTTATAAATACATGCTCGAAGCACTAAATGGGGCGAGGATCTCACATGCTGCTCGAAGTCTTGGCACTGCCGAGGCGGCCTTTGAGGCCTCACTTGAATATGCTAAACAAAGAACTCAGTTTGGACAGCCCATTGGCAGGTTTCAAGCTATCGCTTTTAAGATAAGTACCCTGGCAACGCAAATAGAAGCAGCCCGGTCATTTGTTTATCGGGTTGCGTGGATGTACGACCAGGGAAATGACTGCCGTAAGGAAGGACCAATGGTCAAGTTTTTCTGCTCAGAACTAGCCATCAGGGCTGCTGAAGAGACAATGCGAATCCATGCTGGAGCCGGCTACTTGGCTGAATCAACAGTCCAACGCTATTTTCGCGATGCTATACTTGGCCATACCACAGAGGGAACCACAGAGATACAGCAATTAATCATAGCCAGGGAGTTGGGTCTTTTTAACTAATAGACAGAGACAGGACATTCATAAGTAGTGCCGATATTACTGAGTTCAGGGAAGCCAGTAGCGCTAAAGGATAAACTGGAGGAAAGAAGTAAATCAATTGACCGAGAGTATAGCTAGCTTGCTCATGTGAATAAATCGGGTCATATTAATTTCGCATTTTCGGTAACACGAAATATCGAAATCACAAGCGGATTTAACCACGTATTATCTGTATCACGAGTAATAAATCGCCATGCAGTATCACTGAAAAAGAGAGATTACCTTTTCCCTCTTGACCTACCTTTCCGGGGCGTACCTCCTCCTGGCTGCTACTTTAACCTGCTGTAAAAAGCCTCTGGTTTGCTGACTTTTGACCTCGGTGGCATCAGTTTTATCTTTGCTTTCCTTGGACACAACTAACTCCTTTCATTATTTAGTCAGTCTACTACCTCAAACAGAACTAGTAACCTGAGAAATATACAAAACTAAGGTCTAAGCCTCACATATTTTGCTTACTCAAAATATTAGTCACAAAGGTTGAAAATATTAGTTCTTTTGGGTCTTGTTTCTTATTTCTGCAATTACTAGGCTTGACTTGCAATGGTCTTTCTTATTTCTTACCTCCATAGGACACAGGAAGCTGCTCGAGGAGGATGGTAACTTTACAGAGATCGCTTCAACTGTGCAGGGCGTCCACAATGAAATGAAACCGGGTGCGCCTGATATTTATAAGCAAGTATTTACCGACCATGAAAGCTCATAAGGAGGTGATATGTTGGGATCTACACTACCGAGGGCAAGAATAGCAAAGTAAGGTTCTATCATACCAATAAACATCTCTAGCAGTGTAGGGAATATAGAAATGCTGGCAGTAAATTAGGGTTCACTGAGTCAGTTATTGCAGAACGCCAAAGCCCTGCAGAAGTTGATGCATCCTACCAGCAAACGAACTTTAGGCATTGAGGCTAAGAAGTCGAGGTATTTCAGGCATAGTAAAGGAAATATGATGGGCCTAAGCTTGATTGATGTGTTAATCATAATCGCTATCCTGGGCATATTGGCAGCGGTTATTCTTCCAAGCCTATTGAGATTGCTGGGAGGATGAGGGAGCCGGGAAGGGTAAGAGCGCCTCGCCAGGCTCTCCTAACTTTTTCTGATCAATCATAAGGGTACACCCCAATTGAAGGTGAGAATACAATGTGCGCTAAACCGAAAAGAATACTCCGCATATTAGAGAGTAATAAGGGGTTAATGTGCCCATTCAAGACGATTCTCTGTGGGGAAGGTTTCTGTCGCGAATGCCAAATATATCTTAATTGGCTAAAGTTGGAGAAAAAACCAAAGGCAAGGCAGGAGTGGTCATGAAACTGAAAACAGGGGTTTTTAAGTTATATAAGGAGAAATACAGGAGTCTAACTGAGTTAGCCCGGGTTATGGGAATATCGGGAGGCTACATTTACAAGGTGAGACAAGGCAAGCGTAACATCAATCAAAAGTTCATTATTGGAGCAATAAAAGCCTTTCCTGGATATAAACTTGATGACCTTTTCTATGTTACCCCACAGGAAGGCCAGAATGACTTGGAGAAAATACCCAGTATTACCGTCAGACCCTCACATTCCTCCTGACTCATCCTCTGATGGCTACAGAGTATACCTAAGTGTAGATGTACCCTTTTAGATCAAGGTATTTTTTCTTTCATTTCTTGTATGTCTGCTACCTCCACTATTACCGTTGTTCCTCTACCAACCCATGATCTCACCAAGAGTTTACCATTAAGCAAACGGGTGCGCTCCTGCATACCGATAAGCCCTAGTTTACTTTCAACCGCAAAGTCACTCAGTATCTCAGGTGGTTCAAAGCCCTTGCCGTTATCAGACACAGTTAGTCTGACTTTCCCCCGGGTGAATTTAAGCCTTATTGCAGACTGCGTTGCTCCAGAATGCCTCTTGACATTGCGCAGTGCCTCTTGAGCAATACGGAACAGCACCAGTTCTGTATTAGTTGTTAGCCGTCGCTCAGAACCGATTACCTCGAGACTATTGGTCTTGACATTGTTCCCCTTATGCAATTCTTCAATCAAAATTTCGAGTGCTGGTACCAGACCTATCTGGTCTATAACTCCAGGGCGTAACTCGTGGCTGAAGCGGCGTAACCCGTCCAATATACTGTTGGTTTCAGCGCGAAGTCCCTTAAGGCGCCGTATAACATCTTTGGGTAACTTTTCCTTCTCCCTGGCTATAGCGTCAATGCCAAGAGCCAAGGTAGATAAGGACTGAATCGACTCATCGTGTATCTCACGAGCTATACGCTTTCGTTCTGCCTCTTGAGATTTTGTAATCTCTGAGAGATAAAACTCCATATTCGCCTTTAATCGTTTTCGCTCGGTGAGATCAACCCAGTTTACCAGGTAATATTTGAACTCTCCATTCACCTTTACTGTTTTAAAAGTTTTTTCAACCCAGAACAGCTCCCCATTCTTTTTCCTTAAGAGAGTCTCAGATTTACCGGTACCACGGCTACGGCGCATAGCTAGCATCAGCCTCTGACTCAATTCCTCACGGGTTTCTTCTATCCACCAGGGGTAAGGAGGATTCTTGCCAACAAGCTCTGCGGAAGAAAAACCGGTTAGCTGTTCCAGTGCCGGATTCACATACTTCACTGAAGCATCGGCGTTAAGAACCAGTATCGGACTGGGACAATTATTAAGTAGACTGGAATTAAACTCTTCACTCTGCCGTAATGCCATTTCTACCCGCTTGCGTTCGGTGATATCCTGAAATAATGTCTGGAATTGTGTTTTACCACCCCAGATCACCTCCTTGCGGAACACTGCCAGATGTCGAACTTCATCATCCTCACGCACGATACTCACTTCATAGTCAAACGGGACATATTTTCCCTGTTCCCTCTTTTCTTTCCTTTTCAGGTATTCAGCGTAGCTCTTAGGAGTATAACGCTGAGACATGGTCATACTTTTCAACTCCTCAATAGTGCTTTCGCCGCAAATATCCAGCATAGCCTGATTAGCGTAAAGAGTTTCATTTTCAGCACTATAAATGCGGATTCCCAAAGGGGAATTATCTAAGGAGTTACGGAAATTTTGCTCTGCTATCCTAAGCTCTTCCTCTGCCCGTTTACGATCGGTGATGTCCCTGACGATGCATTGAACACCCAATGGCATACCCTTGTCGGCGAACAGACAAGTCCGTGACTCGGCAGTCATCTTGACTCCGTCTTTCCTAATTATCTCCAGTTCATAGCGCTGGGTTACATTTTTATCTTCGAGCAGGGTCTTCTGTTTTTGTATAAGCAGCTTGTAACTCTCAGCAGTGAGAAACTTAGAAGCGTTCATTCCTGTCAGTTCATTACGTGTATAGCCAGTGAGAGTTGCTGCTGCTTGATTGACCTCAATAGTGTTACCCTCCAGATCGCGGATAAAGATGGCGTCGCTTGCATTGTCGAATATATCTTGGTAGCGTTTCGCCGAGACTTCGGGCAGGTTGAAACTCTCTGGAAACTTGTATTGATCAATATAAGGACTTCCATTAGTCTTTTTCTTCAATTTTACCATAGTTCCCTCCTAAGCCAAGCAGGATAGGGCGTCAATATAATCCAGAGGTACCGCTTATGTGTGGTGGTGATTTCTCAATTGCAGATAAAGTAACTAATTTCATTATGGCTCCTCCCTTCAGGATAGGTTATCGAGGGTGAGCCAGCCTTTCTTTAAGGCGTCAAGTACCGCCTGGGTGCGTGAATTAACTCCAAGCTTTCTGAAAATGTTGACCAGATGTGTCTGTACCGTGCGTTCGCTGATAAAAAGCTCCTTGGCAATCTCTTTGTTACTCATCCCTTTGGCAGTTAGTTTGAGTATCTCTAGCTCACGAGGCTGCAATTGTTTAAAATCTGTCTTATCCCTACTGTCGCGAGCGGTTAGATAGCTCACAATCTTGTCGGCAGCTTTGAGGTCAAGTACACTGCCCCCTTTATGCACCAAGCGGATAGCACTAACTATTTCACTAAGTGGGGCATTTTTCGACATATACCCTCTTGCTCCCGCTTGAAGGGAAGCAACTATATATGACTGATATTCAAAACCACTGACCATCAGGATAGCAGTAGTGGGGCACACTACTCTAATTTGCCTGGCGGCTTCAATGCCATTGAGATGGGGCATGCTGACGTCAAGTATGGCGACGTCTGGTCGCAGTTCTTTGGCTAGTTTGACGGCTTCTACGCTATCTGTTGATTTGGCAACGCACTCCAAGTCTTCTTCATCTTGGAGCAGCCGACTTAGCCCTTCCAAGAATGTCGGGTGGTCATCAGCAATCAATAATCTGATTTTCTCCATAACCCGCTCGTCTCTATAAAGAACGATATCTCTTCAAACCTGACAATGAATGATAGTCCTCCTGAACAATAATTGTCAATAGGCTTAGCTACTACATGTCAATGATTTACATATTATTGCTTAGTCATTGGTTAAAATTACTTAGTATCTACTGTCCAAATAGACGAGACAGTATGAACTACCTAATCGAGAGTTTTTTTTTCAGAAAATACACACTCTGGCGGATTGGATTGAGATTCACAAAGCATGATAATTATAAGAAGTTGATTGTATGCCTCTTTTTCAGGACTTGTTGACGTTATTTTTAACTCAGCGACACAGGTAGGAGTAAGACAATGGTTAACATATTTGTGATAGATAGTTATACGGTGCACCGGTATGGCTTGGTATCAATGCTAAAAGAGCAACCAGCGTTTCGAGTGATTGGTGATGCTACTAATCCCTCACAAGCAGTAGCCAAATTTGGCGAGCTTCAGCCAGATATTGTCATTATGGATATTTTCATGCCTGGTGGCGAGGGTGTCGAAGTCATTAATCTCATACGGCAAAAGTTCCCTGATATCAAGGTAATTATCTTTACACTCTCCGACAAGGAAGAGGATTTCTTGAAGGCAATGAGGGCTGGAGCCAGGGCCTATTTGTTGAAAAGCATTGAGACGGCAGAACTAATTGAATCTATCCATCTAGTAGCTACTGGGCACGCCATTGTTTCCCCTCTGATGGCATTCAGACTGCCTGCGGAATTGGGGAATACTAATACGCGAAATAAACAGGGGCTCAACGGTCTGAGTCCGCGTGAAAAGGAGGTCCTGTGTCTTGTTGCCCAGGGCGCCAGTAACAAGGAAATCGCTGCTCAGTGCTACGTTAGTGAGACCACAGCCAAGGCTCATTTGAGAAGGATTCTAGAAAAACTGAATGTTAGGAACCGGGCCCAGGCGGCAGCGATGGGAATTAGTAAAGGCCTGTTAAATCAGTCTAGTCCACCCACCAAAGATACAGAGGGGACTAAGCCTTTTTAATTCTAGTTCATCCCGCATTTTCCTCTCACCTATCTCCAATCCCTTCGGTATTTGTTAACGAAGATGTTCTTGACGGGTCGAGCCATGTTAAGAAATAGCGTTTCCTTGTCTCATCTCTACTTAGCAGGGGGGTTCCTCCGTACAATACCTGACGCATAAAGCAACCAAGTTTGTCCGGAAGGATGAGATGGCAGGTATATTCTATCATCCCTAATGTGTCCCTTTGTACAACAGCTAAAATTGTCGTCAAAAGTATCCTTTTGCAGAATATCCAAAGCATCTTCTTCACGGTAAAGTTAGCTCATCAGCTGAGAGGGCTGGGTCGAGTGGTGAAGTAAGAAATAGTCCCTGCTGATAGACCTAGGTCGAGGGTTGGGACAGAAAATTAATAAAGGAGGATAAAGAAAAAATGAAAAACATCTTTTTAAGTGTGGTGGTGGTTGGTACTCTGGTTGCTGCCGGAATCGGTGGAACACTGGCCGACTTCTCTGACATCGAGGTCAGTGAGGATAACTTCTTCAAAACCGGGTCTCTCGACCTCACGGTGAGCGACTTCGCTATGAATGAGTACAACGGCGACGAAGTCCCAGCGTTTATCCAGTATGAGGGTGCCTGGCCATGCTCCGATAAGAGTTACTTCATTGACCTGGAGAACTGGGGGCAGGGCGTTCAGTTTATACCTTGGGCGTATATACACTTCAAGAACGTTGAGAGCGTCTGGGTCTATCCCAAGCTACTGTATATGTGGGTCAATGAAGCCGGCGAAGAGGTTGACGCGCCCACACCACCTGACGGACAAGCCGAGTGGTTCGAGGGAAATCAAGGAACTGGTTTTCCCAAGCCGGTGACCGAACCTGAGCATGTCGCTGAGTACGGCGGCATTGCCGGCGAGCTAGACGACGGGACGCTCGTAGTAGTCGATGGCATCGGCTCCTTCGGTGAGGATAGTAGACTGGCGGAGTACATCGACGTCCAGATAGAGGTCGCTGGTCCTTGGCCTCACGAGAACAAGCCAGAACCAGGTCTCGGTCTGCCTTGGGTAGAGGTATTCAATGGCACGCTCGCCGAACTCGAGTGCGATCCGATAGAGCTGATGCAGATACCGAACTGCAACGGCATCTGGGTGCACGTAGTGTTCCACCTGCAGGAGCCTGCTGAGGAGGACTTCGGATTTAACTATTTTGACGAAAGTATCCCATCCGAGGCTAGGTGGAATGACTGGGTGACCAATGCCATGCAGAAAGACGGAGTGCACTTCGATATGGCGTTCGAACTGTTACAGAGCCGCTATGTCGATTAAAGGACTATTATCTCGTGGGGGGTGCCCCAATAGGCATCCCCCACCTCTAGGGGAGGCATTAAGCCATCACCTTTAGAGGGGAGAGGAATTAAAAGATAAAAAACCAGAATAATTCACTTCCCCTCTGGAGGTGAGGAGGTAGATAAGAAGTGAGGGAATTAAAATGACAGGTAAAGTAGAGGGAATCTAATTTAATGAAACCTTTCCTATCCGTAATACTTGCAGCAGTACTAGTCGTGGCAGTGGCTGCCTCAGTGGTTAACGGTACGATGGCTGGCTTTTATGACGTCGAGTTCAGTACCGAAAATCACATGCAGTCCGGTGCCAGGATGCTGGAGCTCAGTGGTGGACCAATAATGGTAAGCTATGCCAGCCCCAGTACCTGGTATGAGCATGAAATGGCAGTGGTGAACGTCGGTAACCTGGATGGAACCGCGTGGCTCCATCTGCTGAACCTGGAGAGCATCGAAGACGAGCCAGGATGGGGTGAAGCCACCGCTGAGCCAGAGCTGACCGCCGAGGAGGGGGGTTGTGTTGGTGAGAACGCTGGCGGAGACCCGGTGTACGTTGGTGGATTGGGAACGGACTGCGGCGATGATACACTGGGTCCGCCAGGCCTAGCTTTAGCTGAATTCGTTGACGCCGAGATATGGTATGATGCCGACGGTGACGATACTAACGGCTTTGAAACACTAATAGCCAGCGGCACGCTGGCTGACATTGCTTACCAGTGGTATGAGCTTGGATTCCTTCCTGCCTCCACGCAAATTAATAGTAATAATAAGGGTGGAGGCTGGTCGACGTATTTTCCTTATACGATTGGCGGCCCGGATATGGAATCAGTTCTTATCGCCGGCCGGAATTTTATAGTCGGCAAGCTCACCGTCGAAACCGTCGGAACAAATCTTATCGTCACTTTCGATACTACAGCTTACCAGTGGCCGATGACAGAGAGCAGTCTTTATATAGGTACCGTTCCACCGCCAAAGGCCGCACCGGGTCAGTTCCCCTATACTTCCAGTCCTGATAATAAAGCACCAGATGATGACCAATACGCCAAAACAATCAATGGCTACCTTCACGAATATATCATTCCACTGTCTACCATTGGCGTAGACCCTAGTGATGTCTTCATCGCCGCTCATGCCGTAGGTGGAGGCGAAACCATCTGGGCAATGGGTGAATTCCGCGAACTACTGATACGCCTGCATTTTCCCGATATTGATGAGGATGACCTCGGCCTTCATCACTTTGATGAAAACATCCCTTCCGAGGCAAAGTGGGATCACTGGCCGACCAATGCCTATATGGGAGATATTTGTGTTTTCGACATCGAGTTTTTGCTTGCCTGGGATGGGCAGGAACCCCCACCATAAATAATGTTCAGGGAGTTATGAACCGGTAATAAAAAATGCGGTGATGTTATTATGAAGCAGATTATATTGGCACTGATAGTAATAGTGGTTGTAGCTTCGCTGGCGGGAGTAGGTACCTATGCCAGTTTCAGCGATATTGAAGTCAGCACAGATAACTATCTGGTGACAGGCAGCCTGGATTTGCAACTGGGCGATGATGCCCCCGTAGTCATTCGCAAGGATGGTACCATAGAGTATCCATCAGCTATAGCTGAAGGTATTGGTGAGGATCCACTTGGCGACAGCGTTACCGAAACCTGGCTACTACCCAGTGCCGATGTGGGTGACACCGTTGATTCCTGCGTCTACGTGCAAAACGTGGGCAGTGAAAGCGGAGAACAGCTCAATATTTACTGGCACATCAATAACATCGACTTCGATGGTGAAACATCCAACAAGGATGAAATGCTGGTAATCAACAACCTGGAATACTGCAACAGCTCAAGAATTCCCATAGTCTGGACCATCGATGATACACAACACTCCGATCCGAATTATATAGTCGACCAGGACGGCGACCTCCGGATTACCCTGCATGACCTTGAATTACACGGTATTTCCGGGTTGCCGGTTCCGGACAATATTTTCACTCGGCTTGAGATGCGAATCACCTTTGATGTTCTCCCTGGTGTTGACGAGAATCAATACCAGGGCGACCAGACCAATATGAGCATGACCTTCCATCTTGAGTAGTTGTAGCGATGAATGTATAAACGGTATTGAAACTGGGAAAATAAAATGTGAGTACTGATTTGTGGGTATCATCGTATAGAGATACCCATTTTTGTTAAAAGTTACTAAAACGATAAGTATATTGGTAATAACGAGAATGGTATGAGGTATTTGATTAACTGGTTCAAGTATATCGGACTGGTTCTGCTGGTTCTGCTGACGGCTGTTTTGGTGGTGCTGCCAGCCGTATTTTCCTCCAGTCTGGCGGTGGTCTACAGCGGCAGTATGGCCCCGGAGATGCCGGTAGGCGCGCTGGCCTGGATGAGCCCAGTTAATCCAGATACTATAGAGGCCGGTGATATCATTGCCTTTAATCCTCCCTGGAACGAACCGGATATTATCGTCAGCCACCGCGTTATTGAGGTGATAAATGGTGAAACCCTTGCCTTCATTACCAAAGGCGACGCCAATGAGGAGCCAGATTTATATGCTATAGGTGTTTTGTTTGTGCTCTGCGCGATGTCTTTTACGTTTGCTGCCCCCAGAGGTTATT
>SDBU01009179.1_pt1 | contig 11129 bp, 10 predicted proteins | sample 2277071 | NCBI WGS metagenome assembly SDBU01 (sample SAMN10397929, study PRJNA504765) | marine sediment metagenome | isolation source: marine sediment core GS08_GC12, 126 cmbsf | place: Arctic Ocean: Gakkel Ridge, Loki's castle | collected 2008 | reverse complement strand
TTTATATCAGGGTTATGCCTTTCCTATTCTGAACATCTTTGTGCCGCACACAGGACATGTTCCCTGAGTTGCGGGCTTACCATTCTTCATTGTGATGCTTCTGGGGTCCTTTATTTCTCTTTTGGTACGACACTTTACACAGTATGCTTGTATGAGTTCACCTCCTTTCTTGCCAAGTGTTATGAACGATAAAACATTTTCTCCAGAATGTCAATAGGCGAGGAAAGGAGTTCAGGGGTAACAAAACAAGCAATCGTTACCTCTTCAAGTTGCCAACCTATTTCTGGGCGCTAATTCTCTCAGCCTTATAGAACCCTCTTGCTGCTGCCTCCAGTCCAGTGAGAGTTATGCCTTTTAGTGTAAGTTGCCAGACGATTTTTCCTTCGGCGGTAACTTCAGCTATCTTTGTTGACCCGGTAATCAAGGTATTGCCATTGGGCAATCTGTTAGCGTCTCTGACAGGGGTGGCTTCCATTTCAAATCCTGGGGATTGCCAAACAATCTTGCCCGTTTTCGTGTCAAGCTCTGCCGCCCGGTGAGGTCTGCCGTGGTTGGCAAGCAGTATATTGCCATTGGGAAGCATCTCTGGGTCATGCTGGCCCACAATAACTCCTTCGCCGTAAGTCCCGACAACCTCTCCTTCGGGGTCGACCTCAACCACCAGATTGAAATTCCTCGGGCTGATGAGTGTGTTGCCGTTCGGTAGTCTGGATACGGCATTGGTATGAGTCCAGCCTTGGTCAAAAATATCATTGTAAGGAGATTTATCAAAGTGGTCTTTAGCATACCAGGTCCAAACAACCTCGCCCTTTGGATTTACTTCCTTCACCTGGGCATCAGACTTCTGGTCATTATTGCCAAACACCACAATGGTATTACCATTTGGCAAGCGGTCGGCGTCATGCGACACTTTGGAGTCCAGGTATGACCAGACTATTTTGCCGCTACGTTCAATCTCATACACACCTTTTTTAGGCAACACCAACAATATGTTATTGTTCGCCAGCAATTCCACATCAAATCCGGGATTCGTATACTGCTTCAAATTATCGGGAAGCAGATATTGCCAAACAATCTCACCCAGCATATTGACTTCAATTACCTTGGGTCCTGCACTATTGTGGTTGTCCGGCAACAGCGTGGTGCCAGCCCACACCAAATCAGATTGATAGACATCCACAGATATGTCCGGGTCTACGGTTCCTCTGGGCATGGGCGCAGGCGTCGCACTTACACTGGCTACCTGTACACCTTCGTTGCCGCTCTTATCCACCGCGGTTACCGCAAAGTAATACCTGGTTCCGTCTTCAAGCCCGGTAACTTGATATCTGCAGGTGGCAATGTCTTTTATTTGTTGAACAGGAGCCATGCCGCTGGTATCCGTTATTTCTGTTTTGCTCACATACACGTCATAGCGGGCGAAGTCTTCAGTGGTGCTCTTATCCCACCACAGGTTCACTCTACCATCGTAGGCATCAACTGCAACTAAGCCACCGATTGGAGACGGAGGAGTCGTATCAGGCGGTGATGCTGGCGTCGGAGTCGGTGCGGTCGTAGGTGTCGGCGTGGTCGTAGGTGCCGGCGTTGGGACTGTCGGTGCAGGTGATGGGGGAGTTGATGGCTTCGGAGTGCAACCCAACAGTACCAGCAGTATTAGAATCAATGCAATCAAATAACTCCACTTCATGTCTGCCTCCCAAACCGCGTTCAGGAATAAAAAATCATTGACCCGCTTTCACTATTCTATCAGAAACACTAGGTTATTAGCATTATCAACACCTCAAATCACCTACTTAATAAACTTTGCTACCCAACTGCACATTCCGCCCTAATGTTACATGCGTATAGTAGTCTCGGTCACAAAGGCGCTTTAGTCAGCAGGACGGATATTCTCTACAAAGATTGGGCTCTCACTCAGGTTGATTGCCGAGCTGCTTGTTCTCGTCTCCTTGCCATAACTATCAGTAACCGAGACTTCTCCTGTTATCTCATCGGTAGGTTTGCCGGAACCCCACAAGACATAGATTGCTTTTCCTTCCACCATAAACCTATACTGTTCCTCAGCCAGCTTTTCGGCAGATGTAAATGCATCCATCTTCGAAATCAGTGTCTTCAGAGCGTAATAAGCCGGCCTCTTTTCACCCTTGCTGTCAATTAAGGCGGACTGTTGAAACTGATCTGGGCCAAAGGGAGGAGCTCTAAAGCTGGTGTAAAATATCTTGTCCACCCCCAGGGCAAAGGAGAGCACATAGCTTTTGACCAGAATACGAGCGTGCTCTTCCGGAGATACATTCTTACCATAGATGGTCATTCCCGTCCTGTGCTGAGCCTCAGTCACCCAGATCGGTCTGTCAATCCCATATTCCGACAGCAGTTCCCTGAATTTGGGGACATTCAACTCTTCACTGGCACCTATGGAATGGATATTGGCAATGTCAAAGTACTGCCCCCCCCTTTCCAAGATGGGCTCCCAGAAGGATACCATCCACGGTTCCATCCCAGCCATCCCCGCGTGCAGCACCTTTGCTTCTGCGTCTGCCTTCTTTACCACCTGATAGGTAGCTTCCAGAATCTCAAGGTAGTCCTCTGATGAGCCGTTGAAGAAGGTGTTGAAATCGTGCTGCATGCTCGGTTCGTTGCTGGCTTCCCAGTATTTGATAGGGAATTTCAGCCCGGGCATGTCGTCTTGACCATCACCATCGTATCTTTCCACCAGAGCTGAAACGAATCTTTTATAAGCATCCATATCGTATGGTTTGCGGCGGCTTCTACCCATTTCATTTTCAAATACCAGCCCGCTGGGTCCCGCCCCTTCCCAGTTAGCCTGGTCCCACTCGGCAAAAGGCCAGATTGTTGCCAGCGTGGCGAAACCATAAGCCTGAGCTCGCTGAACGTATCGATCCACTTCTCTCCAATCATATTTACCTTTTTCCTGCTCAATTCTGCCCCAGATGAAGGGACCAGGGTGGGGTCTATCCCACTTAACCCCCAATTTGCTCAGTTCCGCAGCATCGAAGCCAGCTCCAAGGAAGCCAAAGTGAGAAGCGAGAACTTCCTTTGGAATTGGCATTGTGGCGGGAGTTGGTGTTGGGGTAGGTGCCGGGGTTGGCGTTGGGCTAGGTGCGGGAGTTGGTGTTGGCGCCGGGGCAGGGGCAGGTACCTTCGGTGTCTCGGCAGGTTCTGCACACGATATTATAAGAATAAGGGGAAGCACTGCCATCGCTACAAGGGCAACTAATTTGACTACCTTCATCTTTAGTTCCACCTATTCATTAAATTTGTTATGTGGGTTCTTGCTCGGTACCAATGTAACTTATTCATTTTTAATTGAGAGTATACCCCTTTTTATGAATTGAGTCATAGCAGAGGACACAAACCGCTAAAAAGTGCAATCATAGACATCGCCAACATATTTCATACCCGGCAAACAAGCCTGAACCAATCACCTTGTGTATCCTCATCTTCCTCGGTATAATGGGCACAAAGCCACTGCTTTACCTTAACAGGACAATCGTCGTGTACCACAAATTGAGAGCGCGGTCTATCCTTGGACCTCTAAATGTTTACGGCATCTTGGCTCTAGCTGGTGTCGCGGGGCCCTTTGTGCTAATTCTTGCCGATCTTACTGCAGCCTTTTCTGATCCAAGGTACGATCCGATCCGGGATTCAATTAGCAGCCTAGCGCTGACCCCTATGGGCTGGGTTCAAACGATTGGTTTTCTAGCTATTGGTTTACTAGTGGAGGTCTTCGTAGCAGGACTCCTTTTCAGTATTCGTAGGGGGTGGGGCTTTGGGCTTGGTCTCGGTCTTCTTGTTTGTTTTGGCTTTGGGTTGCTGCTAATTGGTGCCTTTCGAACAGACCCCGTTGGAGCTCCGCATACTATTGAAGGCACGATCCACTCGGTGACAGCTACTACCGTTTTCTGGCTTTTCCCTACCGCCATTTTATTACTCGCACCCAGCCTCAGGAACGACCCGAATTGGGAAAACATTTTCGTTTATACAGTTGTTACAAGTGTCCTCGCTTTGGCTCTCATGATAGGGCGGGTATGGCACCCAGTTCAACTGAGTTGGTTTGGTTTGTATGAGCGGGTTCTTGTGGCGAACACGGTAATCTGGGTCGAAGTAATAGCGGTCCGGCTTCTGCTTTTGTCGATGAGCCAAGAGCGAAAAGCTGAAAAAGTCAACCATATTTCAGAGCGAGTTACTTGAACCTGGCCAGATATCCACAACGTGAAACCAATAACCCTTTTCAGTAGCTGAGATCTCTTTGTCATGGACTCCAAGCTGATCAACTTTTCGTCAACTTGTGCAATAGGTCACAATCAAGCTTCTGTTTCCTATTTCTCAATCCCTAGTTAAACATTATAACTGGACTAGTTTTTGGGGAGCAGGTCAGATACCCAAGCTAGTCAATTACTGCTATTGCCTCAACTTCGATGAGCAGTTCCGGTCGGGCTAACCTACTGACTTCCACACCTGTACCCGCCACTAGGTGCTCGCCGAGGTATTTCTGGCGTACCTCAACATACTTTGGTAGGTCATCCATGTTCCTGAAATAAGCGATTGTCTTGACCAGATCTTTCATAGTTCCGCCAGCAGCCTCTATGACCCGTTTGAGGTTTTCGATGGCTTGGTTGGCCTGAGCAGTGAAATCGCCGATGCCGACAATGCTATTATCCTGATCATATGCCACTTGGCCAGCAATATAGATTGTGTTGCCCACCTTGATTGCATGGCAATAGCCCTCTGCCTTGTGTACATTTTCTGGAGCTATTATCTGTTTCTCCATTGTAGCTACCTCCTATTGAAGATGAGACCGTTTAGTTTTTAAAAGTCCCATTACTAGCTTCAAATCCTGGACTTTTTCACCTCCTTCCTTATTCCTTCACCCCTAGCTATATGATAGAATTAGCCAAATAGCACGGGAGGTCGACCCTTGGAAAAGAGCTGATCACCTTACCTTCACCGCCTATAAAGCTTCCCAAAGCTCAAGTCCAACCATTCCCTAATGTGCAACCCCAATGAATAGTCTCGATTTCGCCATTATGAGCTTCCTAATTTAATAAGTCTCTTTATGTATTATACAACGAACTAGATGCCAATTAGTTAGTGGAGGTTGTACATGTCTAATTGCAGTACAGCGGTCACCTATATAAGTCGATTGAGTAACATTCCGCTAAATCGTGTAATTCCACTTATGTTGAATGAATCGCGCAGAAAGAAATATAATCACGGCAGCAGGGAGCGGGTTCCAAATGGAGGTATCATGCACGAAGGCCAGTAAAACCTAAAGCGTGTCCTAAATGTACGTCTCCCAATCAGAATAAGCCAAAGTGGAAGGGGATATAGGATGAAAAATCAAGAAATCAAAAGATACTTTGACGAATACGTCTTTGGTTTTATCAAAACAGATATTCAGAGAGAGATTGATTTGGCTCACTCTAATGATTCTAGTGGTAACTTTCTAGCAGCGCTTGGCTTACTCTGCTACACAGAATTTATGGGCGACATGGTTCTAAAAGGTAAAGGGTCATTTACAAAGCAGTTTAAGGCCTTCTTTTGCTTAATGGGTGAAGATTATAAACAACTAATTCACGAGAAAGAGGTTGACGTTTACAAGATATTCAGGTGCGGAATGGCTCATACCTACTTTGCAAAGAATTGTGATATTAAGATGCTTAATAATAATTACCCTGCCGGGATAATTATTAAACCGAATGGAAAGTATATTTTCATCGTGGAAAAATACTTTGAGGATTTTATGAATGCCTGTAATAGAGTGTACGATGACATGATTGTAGACCAAGATCCGTATCTCCCATCCACATGAGAATAATACCTTACGGAACCATATTGCAGGTAATTGAACAACTTGCATAATTCAGGCCACTAATGCAAATCTAATATAAACTCTTCTTTAGCCTCGCGACGCATCTGAGTATAGCTATGGGATAAACTGGCGCTTTAACTTACTGAAAGTTTGTTTCATCTAAGAGAAGGGGGCAAGATAGGTTCTCCATGCACCCAAAACACATACAGTTGGCGGGTTTCCAACCTAGATTTATACCGGATGGTTGTTTTACGTCTCCCAAACCTCTATTTCCACTAAACCCGCCTTTCCAGCTATAATGACAGTGGTAAGAGAAATACATGATCAGTGTCACCAACCTTTCCAAGTCCTATAACAACCGTGAGCTTTTCAGTGGGGTTAGTTTCACCATCGGCATGAGCGACCGCATTGCGCTCATCGGCCGGAATGGTACCGGCAAGACCACACTTTTCGAAATCATCGTCGGCAGTATCATGCCGGATGCCGGGAGCGTATCCCTGCGGCGCGGCATCACCATCGGCTATCTGCGCCAGGACATCCGGGCATCGTCTAAACGCACGTTGCTGAAATATGTTTCCTACTCATCCGATGCCATCAACAACCTCGAGCATAAAATTCTCCTCCTGCAGGAAGACCTCGCCGAGGAGAAAGACGAGGAAACCGTCTCTGGAATGCTTAAAGAACTGGGGGAGCTTCAGGACATTTACGAGTCCAAGGGGGGCTACAATTCCGAGCACGAGGTAAAGATTATCCTCTCCGGACTGGGTTTCGCCGAATCAGATTTCGGACGTGTGCTGTCCGAGTTTAGCGGCGGTTGGCAGACACGTATCGAACTGGCCAGGCTCCTTTTCCTTAATCCTGATACCCTGTTGCTCGATGAGCCAACGAACCACCTCGATCTGGAAACTCAGCGCTGGTTCGAGAGCTACCTGAAACGCTATCACGGCGCCGTCCTCTTTACTTCGCACGACCGCGCTTTTCTCAACAATGTCGTCCGTAAAATCATATCTATCGAGGACGACGATGTTATCTTTTACCACGGCAACTACGATAGTTACGTTCTCGCCCGGCAGAAGGATATCGAGACACGTCAGGCCACCGCCCGGCGGCAGGAACTTAACATCAGCCGGGAGATGCGCTTCATCGAGCGCTTCCGCGCCAAAGCCACCAAGGCCACCCAGGTCCAGAGTCGCATCAAGAAGCTGGAAAAAATCGATCGGATTACGGTTCCCCGCTCGACGAAGAAGATTCACTTCAATTTTCCAGAGCCTCCACGGAGCGGCCACGACGTAATCGAGCTCAAGCACGTTGCCAAGTCTTATGGCGAACATGTTGTCTACCACGAACTTGACCTGTTACTGGAGCGCGGTGACTGTGCTGCCATCGTCGGAGTAAACGGTGCGGGTAAAACAACCCTCCTGCGGATGCTGGCGGGTGTTCTGCCGTTTGAGAGAGGGGAGCGCGTTCTCGGTCACAACGTCACCACCGCTTACTTTGCCCAGTATTATATCGAATCTCTCAATCCGCGCAACACCATCATCGAAGAACTGCGGAGCGTAGCACCGGACGAACCGGAGCAACATTTGCGCGGATTGCTGGGGGCCTTTCTATTCAGTGGTGATGACGTAACTAAAAACATTTCCGTGCTCTCCGGCGGGGAAAAGACACGCGTCGCTATTGCCAGGATGCTCACCAGGCCTGCTAATTTTCTCCTTCTCGACGAGCCAACCAATCACCTGGATATTCCATCCCGAGAGATTTTGATCGATGCGCTTGATGATTACAAAGGTACTATCTGTTTCATCACCCACGACCGCACGCTCATCCATGAAATCGCTAATAAAATCATCGAAGTACGGGACGGACGGATAAAGGTTTTCCCCGGGAATTACGACGATTATCTCCGGCAGAGTGAAGCCGCCTCAGAAATAAGCGTGACACAAACCCTGCGTGACCTCCGGCAGTCAGACCGTCCGCCAAGCGCCGTGAAAAACCGCCAGCGCAAGGCACTCGAAGGCCATCTCCGGAACGAACACTACCGCGTCATGTCACCGGTAAATCAACGCATCGGAGAAATAGAGCAGGAATTCGCATTGGCTACGGAGCGAATTAAAGAAATCGAAGTCATGATAGCCGATCCCACGCACTATGAAGACTCTCAGAACGTCGTCGCCGTGAACCGTGAATACATGGCACTGAGGGAAAGGGTGGCGGAGTTGACCGCAGAATGGGATAATTTTACCGCCGAGGCGGAGCGGATAAAACTGGATTACGGACGAATGAAGATACCCGAGGGAAATGTAGAAGAGATGGTATAGATGGCGTAAGAGAGGGTATGGTTGATCCTATCGTGACCATAGTAAAGTGGAGTCGTAACCATTGGTATTAGCCAGTCAGGTTAAGCTTCTTGAATTGAAGCCATAACTGTCTTCCTTTCCCTTATCACCGTCCACTCTTTTCAACTGATAGCTTGCAAACCACGATATTGTGTCGTACCCAATAAAACCGTTCCTTTTTTACCACATTGTTTCACGCCCAGCCTTCAGGCGTGAAATTGAGCGGACCTTTTTACCAAATTGAACAATTAGTCATAAGGTAAAATTTCAAGAACTAGCTAAATTATCACCCCCCCCCTGAGGGGAGTGAGGAAAGAAACAAAAAGAAAAAGCCTCGCTGTACGGGAGGCTTCTGTCATCATTGTTACCAGGCAAATCTATTGGCAATTACAGATCGACTTTACCTTGTGACGAAGTGCTACCTAAGTGTCTAGTTGACATTTCTTCTCTCCTAAGTCATAGTTTCATCACGCGTGCAGATTAGCTCATCTCTATTTAATGCGTTGGTTTATTATGAGCAGTCATATAATATGGTATAAATGGTGAGAGTTGAAATCTAATAAGAACCTGAAACAAAAGGAGGTTGTCATTACGAATCAAAGTCCAACTAAAGATGAATCTCAATACTCGCTCGTCAAAATCTTGATTATTTGGGTCGCGGCAGCATTGCCAATGCCGTTCCTTACCTTTCTTATCGGGCCAGCACTAGCACCAGTAATTGGCGTGAAGGTTGAGATCGCACGCTGGATGATGATCATCGTTGGGCTGATCTGGCTTTTCGTCTTGTCGATGATCGTGCTGCACCGCGAGCTTGGAACACTGCGCTGGTCCGTAATCCGCAAACGCATGTGGTATCAGACCCCACGCGATCCCAAAACTGGCAAGCCAAAAGCTAAGTTACTCTGGTGGGCGCTGCCGGCAGCTTTACTGAACGGTATCGTGGTATTTACTCTCCTCACCCCGCTCCAAGAGGTTGTTTTAACCGTGGCTCCTTTCCTTAGGCCGTGGGTCATAAGTGGCCAAGACCTCCTGTCGCCAGAGTTTGCTGCAGGACAGTGGTGGTTGCTGGGCGTGATGCTAGTCTCTATGCTTTTTAACTACTTCCTTGGAGAAGAGTTCTTGTTCCGTGGCGTATTACTCCCCAAGATGAAAGGAGTCTTCGGCAAGTGGGACTGGTTTATGAATGTGGTCCTGTTTTCGTTTTGGCACTGGCATCAACCATGGGGTTTCCTATCTGTTATAGCTTCCTTTATAATTGCTGGGTGGGCGAGCCGCCGCTACCAATGCAGTTGGATCTTCTTAATTGCACATGGTGTTGATGGCATATTCCTGTTCACGATGTTGCTATTGGTTGTTGCCGGACTGGGCCCCTAACTCGCGGTGTCCGAGCGCTAGGGCTGACACCATCACAGAGGAGAAAAAGTGGCGTCTACATCGATACCTCGCATGAAATGGGTCCGATTAATTGCTATAGGACTGTTCATAGTAATTATTCTCTCATTAGTTGTCGGCTGTACTAGCGATAGTAGACCGTCGACCGGAAGAGTAACGTTTCAAAATGGTGGGGTAAAAGGTCGATAAGAGCTTTCTGGTCCTGGCTGGTGCGCGAGGAGATTATTATCTCAAATCCATTCTCAAGGGTAAAGGTTCCCAAACCGCCCAGGAAAGTGATCGCCACCTTCTCGAAAAAGAAGCTCAATGCTATTTTTAAGTCGATCAATACCGCCACTCCTGCTGGTTTCCGGGACTGCACGATGATCCTGGTGTTGCTCGATACCGGGCTACGGGCCAGTGAGCTTGTCGGACTCACCACGGATAACGTCAATTTGGACGACGGCATGTTAAAAGTATATGGCAAGGGAAATAAGGAGAGTGTCGTTCCGTTCGGGGCGAAAGTACAGAGAACATTATGGAAGTACCTGCAGCGCCACCGTCCCCAACCCGCCAACCCGCTCTGCCCTACCCTGTTCCTGACCGCCGACGGTAATCCGATTATCACTGATCGGCTTAGAACGATAATTGAGAAATATGCGCGGAAGGCAAATATTGAAGGAGTCCGGTGTTCCCCGCATACGTTCCGGCATACCTGTGCCATCAGCTATCTTCGTAACGGAGGCGACGTCTTCTCATTGCAGCGGATACTCGGGCATTCTAGCCTGGAAATCGTAAGGATTTATGTAAACTATACGGAGACGGACGTTAGAGCCTGCCACCGCCGATTCAGTCCTGCCGATAATTTGAATACGAAATAGACTCCATAAACTGCCTAGAATTATTATGAGGAACCCTAATAATATTAGGTAATTATCCCTTGACAGTAGGTAAAAGGTGTGGTATAATGTAATCGTTGGAGGTAAAGAAGATGGAACGATACACTATCACACAGTTCAACCTAGATTATCCTAACGATGATGCTTGTTTAGAATGGCTCAAGAATCACCTCTATCCTAATGGTATTTTCTGTAAAGTTTGTGGCAAGATAACCAAGCACCATAAAATTGCCAGTCGCCGTTCCTATAGCTGTGACATTTGTGGCAATCACTTTCATCCTACATCTGGCACTATCTTTGAGAAATCCACAACTTCATTAAAGTTATGGTTTCACGCTATCTATCTAATGAGCTCAACTCGCACTGGCATATCTGCCAAGCAAATTGAGCGGGAAACTGGTGTTACCTACAAGACTGCATGGCGCATGTTCAGGCAAATCCGCACACTTCTTTATGAAGATACTCAGTCTCTCACCGGAGAAGTTGAAGTTGATGAGACTTATATTGGTGGTAGGAAGCAAGGTAAACGTGGCAGGGGGGCAGAAGGAAAGGCAAAAGTTGTTGGTGCTGCTCAAAGGAATGGTAAGGTAGTTGGCCTGCCCCCCGAAAATAGGTCCACTTGAAATGCGAGACTCCTGTAAAATAACTACAGGAGGCAAGGCTAGTGAAAACAAGAAGGTATTTGGAGAC
>SDBU01009178.1_pt1 | contig 11129 bp, 9 predicted proteins | sample 2277071 | NCBI WGS metagenome assembly SDBU01 (sample SAMN10397929, study PRJNA504765) | marine sediment metagenome | isolation source: marine sediment core GS08_GC12, 126 cmbsf | place: Arctic Ocean: Gakkel Ridge, Loki's castle | collected 2008 | reverse complement strand
AGCCTGATGAAAGGGAGTTGCTTCCGCGGTAACTGCGGAAGCAACTCCCTACAAAAGTGGTGTGACACATTTAGGCAAGGAGCTGGAGAGCGAGAGGGCCAAATACAAATGATGCTGGTTTACCATGAAAATCCTCTGTAGCGGGATAGAGGAGGTAGAGGAATCCGGCGAAAAAGGGAGCATATAATTTTCTTAAACTAAGGGCACTCCATCATAATCAGAAAAACTGGGAAAGGACAGAATCAGTTATGTGGGCATCTAGATTGGCTGGTGCTTTAAAAAATAGTGTGGAGCCTATGAGCCAGTGGAGCGCTGCGGCCAGCGTAGTAGCTGTAATAGCCAGCGTGCTTTTAGTCGTTACAGAGGTTACTCTTCGTTCCTTACTGAAAGTCACCCTCCCAGGCACTATTGAGGTGATCAGTTTTCTGCTGATTATCATCTTCTTTGGTGCGATGCCTTATTGCGAAATAAATAAAAAGAATATCAGGGTCGATATTCTGGTCAACAGTTTCTCACCCACAGCCAGGCTTGTTACCACTTTGTGTGGTAACCTGATAGCTCTAGGTATAATCTCCATAATAAGCTGGCAAAGTGTAGAGCAGGGGATGTTCTCGCTAAATACTGGCTTAATCACTGGTATGCTAAGGGTACCAATATGGCCTTTTGCAATCCTAACCGCTGTCTTTATGGCACTATTTAGCCTTGCTGTCTTGGCAAACTCTCTCGAGTATCTAGGCGAATTGATAGGCAGTGGAAGTAAGAATTGCCTGTGGTTAATCCCTGGTATCATAGCGACCTTAGCGCTATTTGGGATGTCACTCTGGCCAGGTATATTCCTCCCTGTGAAAATTGAACCTTATGTCTTTGGCGTTATCGCTATATTACTGCTGTTTTTACTCATTTTTTTACACGTGCATATTGGCGCCGCTATGGCTATAGTAACTCTTTTGGGCATGAACTACCTAAGTGTTCAAGGCGCCGGGCTAACCCTGTTAGGTATGACCTCCCAAACTACAGCTTCCAATTATATCTGGAGTGTCGCTCCCCTGTTTCTCTGGATGGGGTTTTTGGTTGCCGCTGCAGGATTTAGCAGAGACCTTTATAGGACAGCCTACACATGGCTAGGTCGTTTGCCTGGTGGCCTAGCTTCAGCTACTGTTGCTGCCTGTGGCGCCTTTTCTGCTGTTGTTGGTGAATGTACGACCGGCGTACTTACTATGAGCTCAATAGCCCTACCCCAAATGAAAGCCTATAAATATGATAGTAAGCTGGCTACGGGTAGCTTATGTGCCGGAAGTTCTATTGGGATATTAATACCCCCCAGCTTAGGCTTCATAGTTTACGGTATGCTGGTAGAACAATCCATAGGCAGGCTCTTTATTGCTGGTATAATTCCTGGAATCATACTCACACTTTTGTTTATCTTATATGTATCTATACGCTGCCGGATAAATCCTCGGCTGGGTCCTGCGGGACCGGCAACCACATTTAGGGAAAAGGTGATATCTCTCAAGTACAGCTGGGGGGTGCTAATATTGTTCTTGGTGGTCATGGGAGGTATTTATCTAGGCATTTTTACAGCCACCGAGGCCGGAGCTATAGGAGCCTTCGGCGCCCTAGTTATCGGTTTGAGCATGAGGCGGCTTACCTTCAAGACCATTATCGGAAGTGCCATGACCGGAGTACAGATGGGAAGCATGATCTTTTTTATCTTCATCTATGCTATCTCCATTACCCAGTTTTTCGCTCTTACCCAACTTACCACTGCTTTAGCCGAACTTATTAGTGGACTTGCCGTGCACCGATATGTAATCCTTTCTCTTATCCTGCTTATGCTCTTGATTTTGGGCTGCCTCATGAATGCCCTGCCGGTGATAATCTTGACCCTGCCCATTATATATCCTACGGTAATCGCCCTTGGTTTTGACCCCATATGGTTTGGGGTATTGATTGTAATTATGGTCCAGGTAGGGACGCTAACCCCTCCGATAGGTGTCACCGTGTTTGCCATGGCAGGGGTAAGCGATGTGCCCATGTATACCATATTTAGAGGTGTACTTCCCTTTTGGGTACTTATTCTCAGCGTGGTAGCTATATTGGCAGCATTTCCTCAAATTACTTTATTCTTGCCAAATTTAATGATGGGAGACTAGATTACCATCCAAGTTTTATGGGTGGGGCAGTAAAGGTCAGAGTACGAGGGAAGGTAAAGGAACTATGGAAGGAAAAATCATCGCAATGTAGAACAAGAAAGGTAATCCTGTTAAACATAAAGGAGGACAGTAATGACTGTAGCACGAAGAGCTTTGCAATCAGTAACGATGTATAAACCAGACAAGGCATATAATGGTTTCACTATGTTTACCCCAATGATGGAAGTTCCCAGCACTACATGGCTGATCGACATGCAGGGTCAATTTGTTCACAGGTGGAGACTGCCCGGACAGGTCAGGATGCATTCGGAGCTTTTGGCAAGTGGAAATCTAATGTTCGGTCTGTACGATCCTGAATCGCCTATTGCAGATCTTCCATATAATGGCCCACTTTTACATGAGATGGATTGGGATAGCAATATAGTATGGAGTTATAGGGATGAATATCTAGATGGACATGATAGGGAACGTATGAGAAATGGAAACACGCTAGTACAGAAGAGCATCGAGGTGCCCAAGGATATTGCTGCCAAGGTGAAGGGCGGAGTCCCTGGTACTGAATGGAACGGAGTGGTCTGGGGCTCTGTACTACAGGAGATCACTCACGAGGATAAAGTGGTCTGGGAATGGATATCGTATGAACATTTAGATCCGGAACTAGATAATATCACACCGGGATGCTGGCGCTTTGCCTGGCCAGGGTGGAACTCAATAGTAGAACTTCCCGATGGAAATATCATGACATGTTCTTATAATACCAGCAATATCCTGATTATCGACAAATCCACGGGTAAGATAAATTGGCGTTGGGGTCAAGGCGAGGTCTCATATCCCCACGATCCGAGTATGCTCGACAATGGTAATATTCTTCTATTTGATAATGGCCGATTCCATGTACATTTCTGGTCCCCAGATTGTAGTCGAGTTATCGAGGTCAACCCACGTACAAACCAGATAGAGTGGGAGTACAAAGCAGAAAATCCTTATGATTTTTGCAGCACCGTTATTAGTGGCTGTCAACGATTACCCAACGGTAACACATTAATTTGTGAGGGAACGATCGGACGACTTTTCGAAGTTACTGCTAGTGGTGAGATGGTTTGGGAGTACATGGTACCCTTCTATACTAATCATGAAACATTTGGACGTACTAGCATGACATTCCGATGCCTCCGTTATGGACCGGATTATCCTGGCTTGCAGGGAAAGAAGTTAGATCCTGATAAGCTAGAGTTATGGAACCGCCTCTATGGTACAGGGACCTTTGTACCAAAGGCAAGGCCATCATCGGGAGGGATTGTAAAGGAAGTGCCCCAGCCAAGATATGAAGAATCGAAGCCAGGCGTTGCGAAACCCAAGCCAGAAGATAAAGTGGCTTCTCGAACCAAGCTATTGGGCTATTAGGGAAAAAACATAAAGAGCAAGAGATATCTGGCAAAAGATTTCATTAATTTTTCTATAGGTAAGATTATGATACGCGAAAGGGGAATAGGTTGAGCAATGCGGATGTTATCGTGGTTGGGACTGGAGGAGCAGGTCTAGTTGCTTCTATGGTCGCGGCGGATGAAGGAGCAAAGGTTCTCCAGTTTGAAAAAACAGGACGGACAGGTGGTACATGGGCATTCACAGGAGGCTCGACTATTGGGGCAGGCTCTACCGCTGGGGCACAGACCAAGATGCAGTTTGAAGCTGGAATTTACGAAGATAATGCATATGTTTTCTATGCTGACTGCATGAAGGATCCCGAGGCGCGTGAGTACTGTGACCCCGAGGTCTTGATGTTTTATTGCCAGCATGCTGGTCAGGCAGTGGACTGGCTCGACAGCTTGGGCGCCTATCCTCTAGAGAAGCGCCAGCCTAAGCCGGGATTATTCGATGAAGACTGGGCGATGCCTAGAGCTTATTTTCCTAGAGATGATTTTCCAAAGCTCGTTTTAGCAGAGCATGAGAAGAGAGTGGAAAGAGGGGACATTGAAGTTCTTCTGCATAACAGAGTCACTGACCTCCTCCAGGAAAATGGACGAGTTTTGGGTGTAAAGGCAAAAGGGAAAGACGGGGTAACAAGAAATTATGAGGCTGGACCAGTCGTTATCTGCACTGGTGGTTTCGGGAGTAACATGGCTCTCATCCGTAAATATTATTCTCCTGAAGCCAAGAATATCACCACGATTACGCCATTTCACGCTATGGGAGATGGGCTTACTATGTGCGAAAAAGTTGGCGCCAAGATCGTCAATATAGGCCACCCGCCATCTCTGGCGCCGGAACTGGGGGGTATACCCAACCCTGACAAACCAGACAGGCTGATTGCACCTGTATGCACCGACAAATATCCTGGTGCCATTTGGGTAGACTTGCAGGGGAAAAGAGTGGTAAATGAAAACCTTGGAAGTCTTACGACTCAGACTAGGCAAGCCCTAAAAAATGCCCCCGAGCAAACGCTGATAGTAATACTTGACCAGAAAATAAAGGATGAGAACGATCCGATTCTGACAGACCCCATTGGATTAGTCCCGACACGCTCGCGGCAATGGTTCGAAGAGAAGGCTAAGGAAGGAGTTTTAATTAAGAAAGCTGGCACAATCGAGGAACTTGGCCGCTTGGCGGGCGTGGATGTCCGAAATCTGAAGGACACAATAAACAAATGGAATGGATATGTGGCGGCTGGAAAAGATGAGGAATTTGGCAGGCAAGACCTAGTCTATAAGATAGAGAATCCGCCCTTCTATGCCATCAAGATTGGTGTCAAGGTTGTTTTCACTGGTTGTGGACCTACAGTCAATGTCCGGCAACAAGTGCTAGACGTAAATGACAAAGTGATACCAGGCTTATATGTAGCTGGGGAGGTAACTGGCTTTCAGGGCTTCGCAACGGGTTTCAATAATATAGGGAACATTGTTTTTGGCAGACAAGCTGGTAAGCTGGCAGCCTGGGAGGCCCTTTACCATCGATTCTAAACAATATATAAACCAAATGAGCTGGGCAATGTGATGTGGGATATACCTTGACAGAATTGGGATCATTAATTGCTTTGCTAATCCAATATTCGTAGTTGGGAGCTAGCATAATTAAATACTGCAATTATAATAAGAAAATGAAAGAGAGCAAAAGTGAAAACATCAAAAAAAATAATGCAATTGACCATAGATCGGGGCTACGACGTTATGCGTAAAGTTCATGCGCTTGAGTCCAAGGATGTTGATGTGGTGCATCTTGAAATTGGTGAACCTGATTTTGACACACCAAAAAACATATGCGATGCAGCTATCGAGGCAATACGTAAAGGTTATACTCATTATTGTGACCGGCAAGGATTAATTGCACTACGTACTGAAATTGCCAAAGAAATCGAGAAAACACGCGGTGTTGCGGTGGACCCAGAGCGCATTGTTGTAGCTCCAGGTTGCAAGTCCCTCATATTCTACTCAATCCTTGCGCTACTTGAAGAGGGGGATGAAGCAATATATCCTAATCCAGGCTTTCCTGAGTATGAATCAGTAATAAACTTCACAGGTGCTACACCAGTACCTATCCAACTAAGAGAAGAATTAAGTTTTCGTATAGATATAGATGAGCTAAAGTCTAAGATCACAACTCGCACCAAGCTCATCATCATTAACTCTCCCCACAATCCAACTGGGGCAGTCTTAGAGAAGGATGATATCCACGCCATAGCCGACCTTGCACAAAATCAGAATATTTTTGTTCTTTCTGACGAAGTTTATGACCGCATTATTTATGAAGGAGAGCCATACAGCATTATTAGTCTGAATGGCATGTTCGATAGAACTATCCTACTAAACAGTTTTTCAAAAATCTATGCCATGACTGGATGGCGTCTAGGATATGGCGTTATGCCATCAGAACTGCTCGGACCTGTTATGCATCTGATCGCGAACAGCGTATCTTGTACATCGACTTTTATCCAATACGCAGGCATAGAGGCTTTAACTGGCTCACATGACAGCATATCCAGAATGGTAGACGAATTCAAAGAGCGACGGGATCTAATGGTGGAAAATTTAAATGAAATCTCGGGCGTAAGCTGTGTCAGACCCAAGGGCGCTTTCTATGTATTTCCCAACGTTAAAAAAATCGGGATGGACAGTACTAGGCTAGCTGATTACCTTTTAAAGGAGTACAGCGTAGCCACCCTTCCCGGTATATCTTTTGGTAAGTTTGGTGAAGGCTACCTCAGATTATCGTATGCAGCATCTCTTGAAAACATTGAGACGGCATTAAAAAGGATAAAAAAGGCAGTAGCGCAACTTGCGCTTTAGCTTACAATTTATTAACTTGTTACTAGCTTCTGTGCTTGTTTGTTTAAGTAACGAAAGCTTGTTTTGTTAAATGGTGAAATGCCAAAGTAACATTCCGTCAGAATGTTGAGTGTGGAAAAAGGAACGTTTTTATAGTGCTTAAGAAGCCGTTAAAAGACTATGGATATAGTCTTTTGCTTGTATTAGGGATTGTATGGTTCGAGTCCCCTTGATCCACCAAAGGTGATTTTTCCACACCAGGGTGACCTTGTCCCCATTAGTTGTACCACTTCTTACGTCGTTGCCATAGTTAAAATAGTCTCAGGTGCTGGCAGACAGTAATTCTTGGCACTATGCGGATTTACCCGATTATATTCCCTTCTCCACGAGTAAATGTCTCCCGGTTGAGCAACTCATACATCAGTATGTTTGGGTTAAAAAGGTTAATAGGGTTAACAAAAAAGTATATAATAACAAAGCATTTATATACTAGATTTTACTGACCTTATTAACCCTATTGCTCATAGTATGAATAGATTTGAAGGTAGAGACATGACACTTCCAAGAGTACCACAGCGTACAACGCCCGGATTCGCATTTTCAATGGTTAATCGTGCAATGTATGATTGCTTAGGGGAAAGAATATTTGGCAAGCAGGAAATCAAGCAAGTCCTAGATTTCTTTGACAAGGATCCACCTGAGTGTGTCTTTTGCGGAAGTAAAGACGTGAAACGCTGGGATCACCTGGTTCCGATAAAGGAAGGTGGTGAAACGGTTTTAGGCAATATGGTTCCAGCTTGTGCCAGCTGCGACGATTCTAAGCAGGCTAAGCCTTTCGAAGAGTGGATGATAAGCGATTTTGATAATTCGCCCAAGAAAAAGGGTATAAGAGACATCAATCAGAGAATAAAACGCATTAAGGCATATATGAGGAGCTATGGCTATACACCTCAAAGCTTAGAAGAGCGTCTCAATAAGCAAGAGTATAGAAGGTGGAAGGAAATCTGTTCTAGGCTGGCAGAGATTCGTAATGATGTTGACATACTCATTAATGACTATAAAGCTAGAAGGCCATAGCTTAGTGTTAAGAGAGATGCTGGCAATGTACAGGTAAGCCCTGAGATGTGAAATGGAGGATATGGGCAAATTCTACGTTTCCGTTGACTCTCCAGAAGATTGGAAGCCCCTGCTGTCTAAACCTGACAAGCACTGGAAAACGGGCTATTCAGCTAAGACTCTTGCATATTGTTGGCAAGAAGCTAATGACTTCCCCAAATCAGTTAAAAAGGTATTCAGGAATTCCGGGATACCACTGTTTCAGAATATTGAGCTTCTGCTAGCCTTCCCTGAGTATGAAGTGCCCCTAAAACCATACAGGGCACACCCGTCTCAGAGTGATATTTACATTTTGGCAAAGGGAAATAATCAGCTGATTTCTATAGCAGTAGAAGGCAAAGTTGATGAACCTTTCGGTGAGCTTATTGCTGATTGGAAGTTGACTGATAAGGGTGGTAAAAAAGCAAGACTGAAGTTCTTGTGTGATGAGTTGCGGTTGGATGAAAATGGGATCGACCACGTTCGCTATCAACTACTGCATAGAATGGCATCTGCAGTAATAGAAGCAAAGAAGTTTAAGGCTAAGAATGCTCTAATGATGGTGCATTCCTTCAGTCAGTCTAAAGGTAAGGATAATGAGGGGTTTCAAGATTACTGTCAATTCCTAGATTTGTTTCATGCACAAGGGGAAATAGACTCCTTAGTATTTGCCAAGAAGGTGGATGGGATTGATTTATACTTCGGGTGGGTAAAAGGAGAGAGGAAGTACTTGGAGAAATAGATGCCACCAAAACTACTCTCAAAAACCAAATACATCAATGGTTTGCAGTGCCCTAAGCTCCTGTGGACACTCTTCCACGAGCCTGAAAAGATACCTGAACCGGACGCTACTACTCAATACCTGTTTGACCAGGGACACCTAGTTGGTGAGATGGCAAAAAAGCTGTTTCCTGATGGTATCAACGTATCTGATGAGGGCTTCATTGATAACATTAGGCAAACCAGAGAACTACTCAAGCAGCGCAAGACAATCTTCGAGGCTGGTATCTCATCAGGGAATATCTATGCCAAAGCGGATATTCTTAATCCTATTGGCAAAGATGAATGGGATATTATCGAAGTTAAGAGCTCCACCAAGGTTAAGGACATAGACATCCATGACGTTGCCTTCCAAAGATTCTGCTACCAGCAGTATGGGCTAGAGATAAGGAAATGCTACCTCGCGCACATCAATAACGAGTATTTTAGACACGGCAAAGTTGACCCTGAACAACTCTTTACCACCGAGGACATCACCGACCAAGTCGAGGATATCGGTAGAAGTGTACCGGATAAGGTTGACACCATGTTTGAGATTATTTCAGCAAGTAGGTGCCCTGAGGTAACTATAGGCAAGTGTTGTAGTGACCCGTATGAGTGTGCTTTGTCTGAATGTTGGGACTTCTTGCCTGAGAATAGTGTGTTCGAGTTATATAGGGGTGGGCAGAAGTCCTTTGGCTTATTGAATGAGGGTATATTGTCCATCAAGAATATCCCGGATGACTATGAGCTCAACAGCAAACAGCAGATACAAAAAAGATGTGTCTTGAGTGGCAAGCCCCACACCGACAAGGCAGGGATTGGGAAATTCTTAAGCACACTGCGCTATCCCTTACACTACCTGGACTTTGAGACTTTTGGCACTGCCATACCGATGTTTGATGGTGTCAAACCTTATCAGAACATCCCCTTTCAGTTCTCGCTGCATGTTGTGGAGGAAGAGGAGTCTGAGCCGAAGCATTTCTCTTTCCTGGCAAAAGGTGCTGAAGACCCGAGACCAAAGCTGTTGTCTGAGTTGAAAATAGCTATTGATGATAAGGGAAGTGTCATTGTCTACAATCAAGGCTTTGAGAAGGGTATATTGAAGGAGCTGGGTAATACTTTCCCTGAGTATGGTGTTTGGACAGAGAACATGTGTGGTAGGATTATTGACCTGTTGATTCCCTTCAGAGATTTCTATTGCTATCATCCACTACAGAAAGGAAGTGCTTCTCTTAAGAATGTTCTCCCTGCTGTGACTGGAAAGAGCTATGAGGGGATGGAAATAGCTGACGGTCAAGTTGCTAGTCTTGCCTTTCAGCAAATTACCTATGGTGATGTGTCTGATGAAGTGAGGAGTAAGGCAAGGGAAGACTTGATAAAATACTGCGGAAGAGACACCGAAGGTATGCTCTGGATCATAGAGCGGCTGGCGGAACTCTCGAGTTAGTGGGAAGAGGAAAGAATGATAAGCAGATATGACCGTTTAAAAATATCTTCAGGCTATTAGAGAAAAATGATCACAAATCTTGAAAATGTTAAGCGCTTAATCGACGTCATTAACAACCGGCGTTCCGCTAAGGCAAATAGACGATTACGATTAATAGCTGATTTCATTCAGACGTACTCAAATCTGCAAAGAAATCCCAAAGGTGAAGGGCGCGGTACACTTAACATCTTAAAGGTACTTAAACTTGATAATGATGAGGTTAGACACTCGGCTATTTTAGCTTGGCTATTAGATGCAAAGGCCAACCATGGTCAAGGTGATATATTTTTTAAGACTTTCATACAGATATGCAGTATAGATTTACCTATTGATAGTATTAGCGATTATAGAGTTCGTAAAGAATTCCCAGGAGCAGAATCAATAATCGATGTAATGGCATACAATAGAGGCCAATTTTTGATTTACATTGAAAACAAAGTTGATTCATCAGAAGGGATAGACCAATGTGCTAGGGAATTGAGGGATATGCACCAGCTTGGAGACCGACTCAATATTCCACATACCAGAAGATATGCCATCTTCCTTACTCCTGATGGTCGTAAGCCAACCACAGGAGATGAGCGATCTTGGAAGACTCTCTCTTATGACCAACTAGAGGATACATTTAGGCTTTTGCTTCCCAAGATCAAATCAGACAAAGTGCGTTACGCTGCAGAAGATTGGCTTGAAATAATCTCAGGCTTTTAGGAGGAAATATGTCTGTCGTTTTTTCCGAGGATAGTGTTCTATTAATCAAAAATTGGGAGGCGGTTCAAGATATATTAATCGCCAATAACAATTTGCGCAAAGAGCTGGGCAAGTTCTTATCTTCTTTGGAAGTTGATTTAAGACGCCAAGCCTGGTGGCAAGAAAATTGGGTTTTCATGAAATCCGGTGAATCCCAAGTATACATATCAAAGAGGAATTGGAGATCCAATAATGAATATTTAGTATGGATAGGCCTTGAAGGATTTGTCCCTGAAAACATCTTTGGTGATGAATCAAATGCGGATCTCTATATTTGGATTTCAGGAAAACATCATAAACTAGCTAGAATATTGGCTGAAGAGCTGGATAAGGGAAATAATGTTCCTTTCGGGCAAGTCAGTCCTGGAGAAAAAACAGGCTACATTGTGAAACAGTTCATGGCAAAATGTCTGCCAGAGGACATTGACATATTTGAGAATACCTTTAGAAAGCAGATTATTGATTTCATGACTCATTATGCCCATGTTCTAAACGCTTACGATCACATTATCATGGCTGACACAAAATAGTATTTTGTTACCTTTGAAGAAATATTAAGTAAACAGTAATGTAGACTTTGGGCTTATGCGCCGACTCCGTAAACCGAAGACTATAGATATAGTCTAT
>SDBU01009177.1_pt1 | contig 11130 bp, 10 predicted proteins | sample 2277071 | NCBI WGS metagenome assembly SDBU01 (sample SAMN10397929, study PRJNA504765) | marine sediment metagenome | isolation source: marine sediment core GS08_GC12, 126 cmbsf | place: Arctic Ocean: Gakkel Ridge, Loki's castle | collected 2008 | reverse complement strand
TTACCTGCGCCCGGAGACAGCCCAGGGTATGTTTGTTAACTTCCAGAATGTAGTTAATACCACCAGAAAGAGGCTGCCCTTCGGCATCGCCCAGATAGGTAAAGCCTTCCGCAATGAGATTACCACTGGTAACTTTATCTTCCGCAGTCGGGAATTCGAGCAGATGGAAATCGAGTTTTTTGTTAAGCCAGGAACCGACGAGGAGTGGTTCAACTACTGGCTTGAGGAGCGCCTTAACTGGTATGTGAAATTGGGCATCAAGAGAGAAAACCTTCGGCTACGCCAACACGCCAAGGGGGAATTAGCACACTACGCCCGGGAGTGCTATGACATTGATTACCTATTCCCAATGGGGTGGGCTGAGCTGGAAGGTATTGCCAATCGCGGTGATTTTGACCTTAATCAACATGCGAGTTTTAGTGGCAAGAGCCTTGATTACTACGATGAAGAGACTAAAGAACATATTCTCCCTTATATAATTGAGCCCTCAGCAGGGGTAGACCGCTCTACCCTAGCTTTCCTGTGTGATGCCTACGATGAAGAGCCAGGCGAGGAAGAGATAAGGGTGCTACTTCACCTCCACCCTAGCCTGGCTCCTATTAAGGTAGCCGTATTGCCCCTGAGTAGGCGGGAGAAGCTGGTTGAAGTAGCCAAACAAATATATGCTGACCTGCGCCGATACTGGATGGTAAGCTATGACGATGCCCAAAGTATTGGTCGTCGCTACCGGCGTCAGGACGAGATTGGCACTCCATTCTGTGTTACCGTTGATTTCCAATCGCTTGAAGATGAGCAAGTAACCATCCGAGAACGCGATACTATGAATCAGATACGAGTCCCCATTAGTGAACTAAAAACAGCATTAGCAGCAAAGCTGGAGGGCGAACCGCTGTTCGTCCTGCCCCCCGGCGGGCAGATATGGAAGGAATAAGAAGTTTAGGAGGGGCGAAGCCCCTCTTTTTAATATGATTCCCCCTCTCCTTTCTAAGTAGGGGTATGCGAAGCTCAAGAGGCAAAATTTTATTCAAAATCTTTGAAAAGTCAAGAAAAACGAAGAAAAACGAAGAAAAATTAGCAAAATAGAGGAACACCATACTGTGCTTGGCGAGGTACTATGGTTTTTGGGGGATACGACAAGTTTACGGGATTGACAAAAAGATTACTTAGTCATAAACTTATATGTGATGCAGGGTGTGGGTTCGTAGGAATCCAGATCAAGCATCGCTACTAAACCCATACTGATGAGGTGTGGGTTTTTTATTTTTGGAAGATGTATGTATTTCTTCTATGTTGATGAAGCAGGTAGTCCGGAAGGACATCACGAGCCTTTATTAGAAGGTGAAACCCCAATATTCAGCCTAAATTCGTTATGTGTTAGGGAAAATAATTGGAGAGCCTTCGATAGGGACTATCTCAGACTTAAGAAGCGATTCTTCCAAAGAGAAATTAGAAACGGGATAGCCGAATACTTCGAGATTAAGGGAAGTGAACTTACCCGACCGGGGAATCGCACAAATGAGAGGGGGCATAAGTTCATCAAGCAAGTGTTTAGCTTATGTAAGAAGTACGAAACATCTTTGTTTTCTATAATCTTCATAAAAATCCCAGTCAACCTACGTCTAAGAAGGCACTTTATACAATGGCCCTGCAATATCTTTGCGAGCGGTTTGGAGCATTTCTAGAAGAGAGGATAGGTGGTGAAAATGGGATAATGATTATGGATTCTCGAATGCATAATATCGATTTGGAAGTAGCACAATCTCATTTGTCTTTTGTGTTCGGCCATAAGACTGGCAGAACCTGCGACAAAATATTGGAAGCCCCGATGTTTGCCAACTCTAAATTAACAGCTGGCCTCCAAGTCATAGATATTATGGGTTCGTGCATCTATACTAATTTCTATCACCGAAATTGCATGTTTGTTCCCGGCGCTCTGGATTATTCACATATGGGCGTATATTGGCCTGAGCTTTCAGTCTTAGAGTTTAAGAGCCAAGAAGTGTATGATGGCCACCCTCGGAACGGTTATAGAGTGATAGACTTTTACTCCTGAGTAGATTTTAAATTAGCTCTGAAAAGAGTTTTGCACATCTCTTTTTGGAAGGAAGGATAAAAGGAAAGAGGTTGAAAATACTCCACTTTGCTGACCTTCACCTTGGTGTTGAAAGCTATGGGCGCATTGACCCAGTTACTGGGTTGTCATCGCGCCTCCTTGATTTCCTATTTGCCCTTGACCAGGTGGTAGAGTACGCCGTGGAGAACAAGGTAGACCTTGTCCTTTTTTGCGGTGATGCCTATAAGAGTCGTGAGCCAACTCAAACCCAGCAACGGGAATTTGCCAAACGGATTAATCGCCTGTCTACCAGCGATATCCCTATTTTCCTCCTTATCGGCAACCACGACCTGCCTAACGCTATAGGCAGGGCTACCACCACCGAAATCTTTGATACCCTGGCGGTTAGAAATGTTTATGTCTCTAACCGCCCCGAAATCTGCCGTATTCCTACCCTAAATGGTACTATTCAAATAGTCTCCTTACCTTGGCTGAGACGCAGCATTCTATTAACCAAGGAAGAGAGTAAGAACCTCAATCTCGAGCAGATTAACCAGAAGTTGCAGGAGGTGCTAGCCAATATTATTGCCGCCAATGCTCAGAAGCTTGACCCGAAACTACCGTCTATTCTGGCTGCCCATGTCTGGGTCTCAGGGGCACAGGTAGGCTCAGAGAGCTTAATGACCATAGGGCAAGAGCATGTATTACTGCTAAGTAATGTAGCTAATCCTGCTTTATACTATATAGCCCTGGGTCATATCCACAAGCACCAGGTTCTATCCCATAATCCCCCGGTAGTCTACCCCGGCAGCCTGGAGCGTCTGGATTTTAGTGAGGAAGAAGATGACAAGGGGTTTTATCTGGTAGAAATTGAGCCAGACAAGGAAACAGGTAAAAGGCAGGTCTCCTTTGACTTCCACCGGGTAACTGGGCGCTGCTTTCTTACTATTAATATCAATCTTGAGCCACAGGATGCCGACCCGACATCAACCATCCTCAGGGCTATTGCTGAGCAAGAGGACAAGGTCAGGGATACCATAGTCCGACTCCGCATTAGCTTGCCGGCTCAGATTGAAGGTCAACTTAGAGACAACGACATCAGGAATGCCATAAAAGAAGCTCACTACTTTACCATTGCCAAGGATATAGAGCGAGAAACACGGCTCAGACTGGGCAACTGGACAGCCGAAGAAATAACCCCTCTTGAAGCACTAAAAGCCTACCTAGAATCAAAAAAGGTAACCCCGGAACGAGCCAAAGTCTTACTTGAATATGGAAAGAGGCTGATACAGGGGCAGAAGGTTAGGGAGGGATAAAGAGTCTTTTCCAAATTAACAAGGCCTTCTGGATCTATTCGCTGGCTATTTGGTGTTGCTTATACGCAATTCGTTTGAATTCAGGGTCATCTCTATAATCAATGAAATCAGGGTCACTTTTTGCATCTATGACGCAACGACTGTCTTCATCGATGGCTAGTTTCAACTCCTTTAGCATACTTTGCTTATCATCAAGCGTGGCAAATGCACATGCTCTAAAATAGTGGTCAGTTTCTCTTTTTAGCACATTATCAAGAATTGTTTTTGCTTCATCTACTCTGTCCAATTTTTTGAGTGCAATACTACGATTTAAGTTAATTGCGGACCTTTCTTTTTTGCTTAATCTAATAGATTCTTGTGCGTCAGTAAGTGCGCCAGTGAAGTCGTTTAGCAGTAGTTTAGCGTTAGAAATAGATACCAAGACTGCGGACTTTATTTCATTACTTGGAGCATATCTTAACGCCTCTTGTAAACTTGCTAAGTACCTATCGTTATCTCCGGCATAATAATATAACCTTGCTTGTGCTAAATATGGAATTGGGCTTTCTGGATAGCTTTGTAGCATTTGTTCTATTATGGTTTGAGCATCTTCAAAGTCCTCTAGGAATAGGTATGAAAAAGCAAATAGCTGCATATCGTATTTGGTCAGCAGCCCTAACATCTGGGCTTTTCTAAAATATGTTACCGAATTACCGTATTCATGCCTAGTAAAAGCATTACTTCCAAGAAATGCATATGGAACTAACTTATCCAGTACTGCTTCTTCTTTTCCTGAAATAGCTCCTTCAAAAGCTTTGATAGTCTCTTGTAGCTGATTCATGTCTGCTAAAATGATAGGGTTCTGAATTTCTTGCCTACCTTCCGCCTCGCTTCCCACCCGGGAGATGAAGGTATTTAATCTATTGGTGGTGGCCTTGTAAGGGTCTTTGACTATATCTGGTAGCTCAAGCCCTGCTTTTCTATGAAGCTGTGCCATAAACTCACGAAAACCTTCAACCTCAACCCAATAAACTCTGTCTCTTCTTAGCAGGTCCTTGACCTTCTTAGAAGGTTCTGCATCCTTACGAACGCACCAATATATGCCATTTGGCAAATATCCATTCGTCTTAACTAAGTGTCTCAAGACCCTCATTATGGACTCATCATTGCCGCCATAGCCCACAACAACTAGTCCATATTCTCTGGCAAATTGCACAAGTTTATCTTCCATATTCTTTTCGAGAACTTTAGTTTCCAAAGTGGTATTCTTAATGTTGTCGTAAAGGAAATCTCCGTGTAGCTTGATTATTTTGGGCCGAACTGATGTCACCCTTATGTTTGCAACTGCAGAATCGTGCGCGCAGACCAAAGGTTTGACCTCCGCATAAAGAAAGCAGGCTTCGTTTAATAGGTCGTCAAAATTAGTGGTAAAAACAATATTGAAGTAGTTATTGGCAATTATATTGGACAGATAAATATATCCCCATGAGGGCTTCGCATCCTTTATGCAGTTTTCAATATAGGTGCGTCTTTGTGCTGGCAAGTCATATGCCTTCTCGAATAGGATTGAATATTCTTGGTCTGAATTGAACCACTCTTGCTTACTCAACCACTCATCATATTCCTCCATAACGCCTGATTGTTCATATAACTGTTGTCGCCATTCTTCAATCATTTGACTCGCCGGCTTTACTCCGGAGGTAACCGAAGCCCCTGCACCGATAAGCAGGGCAAAGTTTGGTGTGCTGTTATTACGGTTTAATATCAAGTCTATTAAATGACCTACACTTTGCTGATATCGCTCCATTGCAAATCCCCCTGCATCTTGATATACCTACATTATACACCACAGATCAGGGAGAACGAAACCATTATCGGGAGAAATTTGAAGGGGCTTCGCCTCTCTTTTTAATATCCTCCCCCTCATGCTAGGAATTATATATCCATATCTTGGAGAGGGGGACACAGGGGGTGAGGTAGACAAATAACCTTACTTCCTATTTCTATTGACAGGGCTCGTCTGCGTGTTATACTGTGCTGAATAATCGTGATTAGGAGGTAATCACATGTCGCTACAAAAATCGTCTAAGAAAGAGCCCCAAATCCTGGAAATGCCACCGCAAAAAATGGCGGTGGTCTATGCCAAGGGTGCCCCAGATAGGGTCTTCCCTGAATTTTTGCCTGCTCTTTATGGCTCAGTTTACACGCTAAAGTTTGACCTCAAGAAGAAAGGAGTACCTATCTTCAAAGTCAGCGGGCTCCGCACCTGCTATCCTGATGCTCATCTCGTTCCTAAAGAGGAATGGACTCACATTATCGGTTTGCCCATTCCTGAGGACACCACCTCCCTACCGCAGAAAGTCCATGGCATTAAGGTCAAGATTGAGACCTGGGAGTATGGTGCCGTAGCCCAGATTCTCCACCTCGGAGCTTATGACCAAGAGCAACCCACTGTTGAGCACCTGCACCGATTCATTGAGGAAAACGGCTACGAGATAGCTGGGATGCACGAGGAAGAATACCTCACCCGCCCCGACGCCAAAGTTGTCAAGACCGTCATCCGGTATCCGGTGAGGAAGAAGTAGGTAATCGCTTGCAACCAGCATAAGTAATGTCTCATACTTAGAGCCAGCAGAAGTTCGAATCCCGCCTAAGGAAGCTTTTTGACAACCAAAATCCTCACTTAATCAACTTAAATTCACCCATATCCGCTAGACCTTGGCACCCAATCAGCTTATACGGCGCTTAGGGTTAGCCACAGCCAGGCAATAAAAATACCTAAAGTGGCTCCGGCAATGACTTGAAAGGGTGTATGCCCAATGAACTCCCTCAGGTCATGCTCCACCTCATCTCTGGGACGCTTGTCCCAAAGCTCCTTCACAATACGGTTTAGGACGATTGACTGCCTGCTCACTGATTGCCGTACGCCGGCGGCATCATACATCACCACCATAGCCAGTATGGCGGTAATGCCAAAGGCTACTGAAGTTAAACCTTGTGTCATCGCTACCGCAGTAGTCAGCGCACAGACTGTTGCCGAATGCGCACTGGGCATGCCACCACCGGTGACAAAATAGCGCAGGTCCAGACGACTCTCCCGTATCAGAATGATGACTCCCTTGAGGAACTGTGCCACTGCCCAGGCACAAACCGATATCACCAATACCTCACTTATCATCTTTTGATAACCCCCTACCTATTTTGCCACGGTTAATCTCGCCACAAGCACCGTCTACGCCATTCTCCAAGGTACCGGATTACTTCATCATCGCTAAGGTCGTGCCAGTAGCGATAGAAGTCAGATATATAAAATTTTGGCATGAACCCCGTAGTGCAGGTTACTACTTTGTCAGCGACCTTTTCTAATTGCTTTAATGCCATTGCTGAGGCAACGGGTACAGCCACAACTATCTCCTTCGGTCGGCGATGGCGTACTGATTCCACCGCTGCTATCATGGTGAAGCCTGAAGCCAATCCATCGTCTATGATTATCACCGTCCTGCCATTTACTGTAACGAGTGGACGGTTCCCTTGATAGAGTATGCTCCGTTGTTTAATCTCAGCTCTTACTTTGCTAGCCTCATACTCTATCTGTTGTCGACTCAAGTCAATTCTTCTTATTGCTTCCTCATTGAGGATGATTGTTCCATCGTCAGCAATGGCTCCAAAGCCTGCCTCAGGGTTAAGGGGCATGGGAATTTTACGAGAAATAATCAGGTCAAGGTTAGCTTTAAGTGCGCTAGCTACCTCCAGCGCCACCGGAACACCCCCATTAGGGATAGCAAGCACTACAACAGACTGATCATTATATTCACGCAGCTCCGCTGCTAGCCGTCTACCGGCATCATGTCGGTTCTCAAAAATAGCTTGTGGTGTACCCAACTACGTAATCGTTCTCCTTATTGACTATTTTAGCCCGATTCGTCCACAAACACAAAACGTTTTATTCATTTAACTAACTTAAATGCGTTCACATCCACCAGACGCAGGTTGGTGAGCCTGAGTTCGGGGATTATCAGTAGGACCCCTTCAAAATCCCTGCTTCCCTCTCCTTTAAAGGAGAGGGGGATAAAAGCGTGAGGTTGATAAATAACCTCAAAATTGTTATATTGAACTTCACACATTATTTAGGTTAAGTTAAGTTTGATATGGTTGCCGAGTTGAGTAGTGCCAGTAACCCTAAAATTATCAAACTTCGCGGTGTAGTTACCAGCGGGGTTGGGGAATCCAGATTTTTCACTGAAACCCCGTGGGTAAAAAAGCAGTTCATAGATAAATTGGGCATTAGTCCCTATCCTGGCACTTTCAATATCGCAGTGCTGGCTGAAGATGAGCGAAAACTCGACACTATCAAAAAAGCAAAGGGTATAGAAATAATACCTGAGGATATAAATTTTTGCGTCGCTAATAGCTTCCCTGTTCTGGTTAGCGCCAAAATTAAAGGAGCGGCTATTATTCCTCTGGTACCCAATTATCCACCGGCTCAATTGGAAATCATTTCCCATGAAAACATAAAGCAATCCCTCTCGCTGAAAGACGGAGACCTGGTAGAGGTAGAGGTCTATCTTTAGATAGTGCGTCGTGCCTACTCGGCCTTCTTTGTCTCTAGACCGGCAGAGGATGCCAAAAGCATCTGCTCCACTTTCCTTCTGAGGTCAGACTCCAACACTCTTTCCCCGTATTGCAATATTCTTTTCAGGACAGGGATAAAAACAGGGTTAACCTCCCTCTTTACGTCAGGCGGCAAATCTTGGTACATTTTGCCGATGTTATCTATCCAGTTAGCCAATGGTTCTACTTTCCTTCTCTTGAATAAATGCCCTTCTAAGGCACCTGCCTTGGCAGCAAAGAGGAAAAGTTCCTGATATTGGGCCTTCTCCATAACTACCCCCCACTAGATATTTTTATTCTGATACCCACTGAGTATGAAATCGAGTTTATCTATGAATTTGAGCAGGTTATCGAAAATAAAGTCAGGCGATTCTGCCGATAGCCCCTCCATACCACCAACACCTGTGGTTATAGCCATGCTCTTCACCCCAGCCGCCTTTGCTGCTCTCATATCTGCTTGAGAATCACCTACAAAGATACATTCCTCCGGCAATAACGCCAACTGTTTTAAGCACTCTATTATTGCGTCGGGGGCTGGCTTCCTCGGGATTTCTGCCCCGGTCACTATAGCATCAATAAAGTAAGCCACCCTGAGCTTCCTTAACTCGTGCCACTGCTTCTCAGGTGCGACAGCACGGCTGGTAACTATGCCCATTTTTATTCCCTTCAATCTGAGTAGGCTGAATAGCTCCTGTGCCCCGCTCGTCAATCCTACCTCGTCTTTACTATGAGCGAGGAATTCCTCTTTTATTTTGGCCATTATCTCTTGAACTTTGAGCGACACAGGTTCAGTCCTCAACACAGGATAAATATCGCTCAATATCTCAGCCAGGCTAGCTCCCTGATTCATCAAGCCCAGTAAGCGTTCCTTGGCTACAGGCTCTAGCTTAAAGGTTACTACTGCGGCATTAAAAGCCCACCAAAAGGCATCAATGGAATCCAGCATAGTGCCGTCAAGGTCAAAGATTACTCCCTTAATCATTCTCAAGCCTTCTTAATTAATTTAAACTCACTAACATCCACCAGACCGAGGTCGGTTAGTCTGAGTTCAGGGATTACCGGCAAAGCCAGGAAGGAAAGGGTGGCGAAGGGCGAAGGTATTGTTGTTCCTAAATCCTTGGCTATCTGCTCGAGCTTCTCCAGCTTATCTACCACTGCCTCCAATGGTTCATCGGATAGTAGTCCAGCAACAGGTAAGGCTAAGCTGGCTAATACCTTACCATTGGCAGCCGCTACTAGACCGCCCTGTAACCTCTCAATCTCTTTAACTGCCACAAATATATCATTATCATTAGTCCCGACAGAAATAATATTGTGAGAATCATGAGCAATGGACGAAGCTAAAGCTCCTCTCTTCAAGCCAAATCCTATAACTAATCCCAAGCCAATATTGCCTGTAGCCTTATGCCTCTCCACTACCACCAGCTTTAAAATGTCCCTGCCCGTGTCAGGCATAATGATACCACGTGAAACCCTAACCCTCTCCGTTCTTTTCCTGGTAATTATCTGACCAGGGACAATCTCAATAACAGGCTCAGTTTCCCCAGAGGCAAATAGTCTCAATGCCTCAATATTGAAGGGCTTAATATTCACCGTGTTGGTTAAACCTTTGCCACCGGGTTGATATAGAGGGAATAACGGTTCTCCTTCCCTGGCTACCAGACGACCCTGGCAGAAAACCAGAGCTATTTGCAAGCTAGATAATTCACTAATCACGATTAAGTTAGCCAGGTATCCGGGAGCTATTGCCCCTAGCCTGTATAGTCCAAAATATTCGGCAGTATTAATGGTAGCCATCTGGATAGCCCGCACCGGGTCAAGCCCCTTCTGTATTGCCTTCCGCACCACAGCATCAATGTCACCGTCCCTTAAGAGGTCAGCGCAACTACGGTCATCAACCACAAACATGCACCGTTTATAGGTTTTATCAGTAACTAAAGGTAGCAAGGCATCCAAATTTTTCTCCGATGAGCCCTCTCTAATCATGACAAACATGCCCTGCACCAGCTTTTCAGTCGCTTCCTCAATAGAAACGGACTCATGGTCGGAGAGAATGCCAGCAGCAATATAGGCACTGAGGTCTTTCCCGGTAACACCGGGGGCATGACCATCAATGACCTTTCCCTTGGCTAGGTCAATTTTACTCAGAACACTGGCATCACCACTGAGCACACCGGGGAAATTCATTACCTCACCCAACCCAATACAACCTTTCCACCTAAGAACACGGCGAATATCCTCAGGTTCAAGGCTGGCACCTGAGGTTTCTAAATGAGTAGCTGGCACACAGGAAGGAGCCATTAGAAAAAGCTCCATGGGTAAGCGGCGGGCACTGTTCAGCACATACCTTATACCCTCCAGACCACAGACATTGGCTATCTCGTGGAGGTCGGTAACCACAGCCAGAGTGCCTTTGGGCACCACAGCCCGGGCATATTGACCAACATCAAGCATAGAGCTTTCTATGTGAGTATGACCATTAATAAGACCGGGTGCTAAGTATTTGCCTCTTAAATCAAGCACCTGCTTTGCCTGTTGATAGTCCCCCACCCCTGCAATCCTATCCCCATAAATAGCCACATTGCCTGGCTCAATCTCACCAGTAAAGACATTCACTACCTTAGCATTGGCCAAGATAAGGTCTGCGGGGAGCCCTCCCTTAGCTACTGAGATTAAGAGACTGTGTATCACCTTGTTCCTCCTACTCCAAAGCACAAATATCGGGAAGATAGCGAAACTTCTCATCCCAATCTATGCCATAGCCTACTATGAACCTGTCGGGAACAGTAAAACCCAGATAATCAATAACGACTGGAACCTGTCGTCGGGAAGGCTTATCAGTCAGAGCGCAAAGCTTCAGTGAGGCGGGCTTTTTCTTACGTAGATAATCCAGGAAGAAAACAATAGTGAGTCCGGTATCTACTATATCCTCAATTACCAATACATCCCTGCCTTTAATTGGAGAGCGGAGCCCCTGCACTACCTTAATCCTTCCTGCACTCTCCTTACTCTGACCATAGCTGGATAGTGTGACAAACTCGACCTCTAGGGGAAAGTCAAGAAGCCGAATAAGGTCAGCCATAAAGACAAAGGAGCCCTTGAGGATACCTATTAAAATAGGATGCTTCTTTTGATAATCTTTGCTGATTTCGGCTGCCAGCTCCTTAACCC
>SDBU01009176.1_pt1 | contig 11131 bp, 11 predicted proteins | sample 2277071 | NCBI WGS metagenome assembly SDBU01 (sample SAMN10397929, study PRJNA504765) | marine sediment metagenome | isolation source: marine sediment core GS08_GC12, 126 cmbsf | place: Arctic Ocean: Gakkel Ridge, Loki's castle | collected 2008 | reverse complement strand
GAAAAACAAAGCCATATAAGTATTGGCTGAAGGTGCACAACCCCAACTATGAAGTTATTTTCCGGCAACTTCACTGATATTTATATCAAATTTGTTCCGCCGCCAAGTTTCTCAAAGGCACCTTTTTTTGGATAGTCCCTCTTTTTTATTAATAAACAGTGATTGATATCTTTGATATTGCTATGCAATCTTATCTCGCATTTTTGAGCCGAACAGATTTGGAGCCTCACTTCCCACCTTATGTAAATTGTATCATAGGAGAGCCTGGGACAAAGACTTTTTTCATTTCAGGTAATCATGAGCCGCGCTTAGGCTTCCCCGTTACTTTTCTTGAGAACTCTAAAAAAGTTTATCTCATTATAGGAAAGGACAGAGGACAATGTGGATTTTTCAAAGAAAATGATTGGCTCGATTTTAGTCGACAAAATAAATTGTTTTCAGAACACGTTTTGGACGGTTCCTTTGCTATTATTGGATATGATTTTGTAACTGGAATGCTTTTTGGAATAGTTGATCGGTTTAGATCTATACCATTGTACGTCTGGTCTGGCCCAGAAGGTGTTGCGGTGACTACAAGTATTGAACTTTTTAAGAGTTTGTTTGGCAGTCGCTGCTACACATTGAATCCAATAGCCCTACACCACTATTTGAGTACGGGAACCATCCTCGCTCCTACTTCAATCCTACAGAGCTTTATAACGATCCCTGCTGGTCATTGGTATATGGCAGGCTTGGATGAGTGTTCAAGTGGTTCTTATTGGCACTTCCAGAAATCAAATTCGATGAATGACAGTATAATAATAAACCATGTTTGGGATAACCTTACCAACGCTGTGGAGCGTTCCGTTGAGCAAGCTGAAAAGCCTATCAACATACTACTTAGCAGTGGTCTGGATTCTTCAACTATTGCCCGTATCTGTGTTGACAAGCTAGGCAAGGATCAAGTAAGAGCCGTAACCATAGGTTTCCAACCGTCAATTAAAAGAGATGAACAATCATATGCTCGAGATTTCTGTAACTTGTTGGGTATTCATCATGAAATTTGCATCATTAAAAGTCATTTTTTCTGGGATAATTTAATTAACTTTATTCGCACCCAAAATCAACCTTCTTTTGATGGATTGAATTCCTTCTTTGCAATTCGTTTTGCTGACGAACTCATGAGTGGCCCTATTATAGCAGGCCACGGCGTGGACGAATTGTTCGGCAGTTACCGTACCTTCAGGATTAGAGGATGGGATTCTAAGCATCAAGTGGAAGATTTGCGGTATTTTTGCGAAGCATTTGCCCGCACAAAATTCCCTTCAGATTTGTCTTTTTCCTCAGACTTTCAATACGAGTTTGAGCGTACCGTCTATGGGCCATGGCTTCGGCAAAATATTCGAGGTCACGGAGGGGGTGTTGTTGATACCCTAATGAAGGAGTGCGCATATACAGGAGGTTTTTATCGAAGACCATTTCAGTTGATGCAACTGCTCGAGAGAAAGGTTTCCCTTTCGGATCGAGTTATGCCAGACAATGCCAATTCTTTGCTTAATGTGGGTCGTATTCAGATTTGTCCCTTTTTGGACCACCGTCTCTGGGAGTACGTAACCTCATTACCAGCCGAGATAATTACTCCTAACGCAGAACCGAAAGGCCTTTTCAAACGGTCCGTTGCTCGATTCCTTCCGAACTCAACCATCAACAGAGAAAAGGCGGGCTTCGAAATCCCCCTGTTTCATTGGTTAATAACCGAGGCACCGGAACCCGTCAATTTTGTGCTTAAAGATTCGTGGCTTGCTTCTCATGGAGTTTTAAACCCGGATGCTTTAGATCTTTTCATACAAGAATTACGATCAATGGATGAAAACCACGCCCAAGCGAACTCTAGAAGCTATAAGCTCTGGATGATCATAGCGTTGGAACTCTGGATAAGACTCGTTCATGAACCTAACCCTAACTGGGAGGCGCAACTAAAAGATATATTATGCCATTACACAAAACAATTAAAAGGCTGATTATCTTAAGTGATTCACGGATTTATAATAACAGTCTCATCCATCCAACTCTAGCTTGGTATCTATCGGGGCTGGGACAAGAATTCGATTCTGTGCATTACGTCGCAAGGCCATGCAATTCAGTAAATCCTATAGCGATACACATTCAATCGGATAATGTGCACCTTGTTGAGAACACTCAAAGTGCCGCTCAAGATCAATCTAGCCTTCAAGATATTATGAGACGCCTCGGCCCATTGGTTGGCAAAGACTCAGCAATTCTAGTGTTTCCAGATGAGTGGACATTGTCATTGGCAAGGATCTTACCACAACCCGGTCGTCTTGCTGTCTATATCGGAAAAAATAGAAAAGAAGTTCGCCACTTACATGAAACACAGGTTGACAAAGGGCCCAACTGGGCGTGTGAACTGGAAGAATCTCTGAAACTATTAATAGCTCGAGCGGATATTTTGTTTTATAGGGGGGCGGGAACTTGCTGCTGGCGACTTTCCGAGGAACAAGTGGCGATTTCTTCTAAACCAATTACCATTGTACGTCCACCTTCTATTGATGCGAGAGAGTTTTTTCCTGAGGACCGAGTTCGCCTTTTATTTGTAGGTGAAATGAACAGTCGAAAAATGCCATTTCGAGCTATTAGCCTGTTTCGCCAATTGCGGCAGATTAGGCCCAATATCATTATTTCATTGACGATGTTGGGTAACGGACCTCTTTATGAGGATGTGCAAAAGGGGGTAGAGCGGGATCAGGAAATAACCTTGCTTCCTGCCATGAATGATCCAGATAGCCTATGCGATATTTATAGTTCTGCAGATATACTTATTTTCACTGGGAAAGGACCTGAAGGATTACCACGGGTCATTGACGAGGCACTACTACATGGGGTGATTGTTGTATCTTCTCCTGTTGGCGCAATAAAGGAGGAGTTCACAGAAGGCAAGGGAGTAATTGTGGTTTCCTCGGATAGTGATGCGGACTACATAGCAAGTTTATGCAGGATTATTGATGACACATCATATCGAGAGTCATTGATTAAAGCTGGTAAGCAACGCGGTGTTGAAGTTTTTTCTGAATCAGTGTTGGAACAGCACGCAAATTTTCTAAAAAGATAGTAAAAAAGGGCCCATGAAGTTAAAACATGACATCGTATGGGTTGATAAGCCCCAACATATGGACACAACTTGCTTTTTGTTTGATCCTAAATATTTGCAGTGTCTTGCAGATATTCACTGTGACGAGGATCTTGGTTATTTGGAGTCTCGGTCCAACAAGCATTATTTTTGTCTTAGCTTGCGAAAATGTCGAGATGGGATTTTACGACATATTTTTCCAACATCTCATTGTATCATTGAAGTGGACGCAGCTGACTGTTTAAACTCTAAGTGGTTGGGGGCTATTTTAAACGATATTTACTCATGGCTTCATACGTACGACCTCTCACTCGACTGTCGGCTTGGTCAGTACCTATCACCTGAAATAGTCTGTGCCATGGTTCAGGGGGTAAAAGACATCAGAGTTTTTTGTTTTAACAAATGGGAGGATGCAGTATTTGTAGACCTAACTTTATCTACAGCTCAGTTGTGGAATGGGTTTCGACACAGTGCGAAAACAAACCTTAAGAAGGCTCGTAAAAAAAAACTTATTTGCGAACTGGAAGTAGCCAACAAAAATAACCTTTCAATATTTTGGCAGATTTACCAAAGAACTATGAAGCGTCTTAAAGCAAAAGGTTTTTATTTTTTCCATTATAGATTTTTTGAAGCCTTGGCAGGAACGTTCCGGGATCGGTTACTATCAGCAACCGTAACAAATGCTGAAGGAGTTCCTTGCGCAAGTGGCCTTTGGGTAACCTCCGGAGGCGATGTTGATGCATTTTTGGCTGCTTCAGATGAGCGTTTTTGGCACCTCCGCCCCAACAATTGTTTGTTTGGGGAAAGCATTTTTCTTTTAAAACGTAAGGGTTATTCTCGCTTTTTGCTTGGTGGTGGTCACGAAAAATTAATGCAATTTAAAAAGTCCTTCTCAAAAAGTATAAATCCTTGCTATACTATCAAATTGTGTTAACTGAAATGGCTGAGGAGATTATAGAATGGCTAATCCGTTAATTAGTATAATAGTTCCAGCCATGCGACGCACTTGGCCAGCTAGTGATATTCTTTACGGTGAATCGGGACTCATTGGTCGAAAACAGTCTGGAACGCTGTGGGATGTATCTGGAGATTGGATCTTTCATCCCCCGTTAAGGGATCATAATATTGAACTCGTACTTAGCAGTTATGCTGTCCAAACGTTGCCTCCTGAATTGTACGAAATAATATTAGTAGATGTTGGATTGAATACTACTGACAACAATAAATATGTAGATAGGCTTCTTAAGCAATTCAGCCACTTACCCATTCATTATATTCCTGCCCAAGGAGTAAAGAGAGCGGAGGCTAAAAATAAAGGTCTTAATGCCAGCAGCGGAAAAACATTGTTTCTTACAGATGGGGACGTTATGATTCCACCAGATTTTTTAGAACGATTGGTAAAGTGTGGCTTGGAAAAAACAGTCGTTGTGGGCAACTGCATAGATGGCCCTTCCTTCCTATCTTTTTCCCGTCGAGAAGTACGGACGGGGCAATGGGTTAAAAGATTCGCACACTCAATTGATCGGACACGGATAGGCATTTTTTGTTTAGATCGGTGGGATGCTATAGATCAACCAATATTGTCCCGAATTCGTAAAGAATACGAAGTGTCGATATATGGGGGCGAAACCCTTGCAGGTACTCTTTACCGTGATCTTAGAAAAGGACACGATCTTGTGGGTGGTCTAAAACAGCCAATGCCTTGGTCACTAGCCTACGGTAGGGCGGTATGGATACAAAAGCAATATGTAGGTAGATGGGATGAGCGTTTAATAGGTTGGCCTGGGGATGACGTGGACATTGCTTCGCATTGGGCCATGCTTGGTCTAAATTTTTTATATGCTATTGATTTATTTGCATTGCATTTGGACCATTGCCATCCTCGGCTCAGCCATGTAGAAGCCTCTCCTGAAATCATCAGGGCCAATGAGCGCATCATGAAGGAAAATGCAATTTTACGACAGAGAAATATCAAATCGAATACAATTCCTAATAATTGATGTAACCAATAAATTGCCAATGAAACAAAGTCGGGAATTTTTATGGTTAAATGGACTTCAATACTCCCTAAAGCTTGGACTGATATTCTTTTTTGGAAAGAATGTTTCCACAATTTAGGATGCGATGTGAGAAGGTCATGGGAACTTGCATTAACAAAAAAAGGTCGTCAAATAGGTAGAGCTATGCTGGCCCCTTTGTTACCTCCATTTTCTCATCAGCTAAGTACTGTAATTGATGTTGGCGCCAATATCGGCAGGTGGGCCGAAGCGGTAATGGCCGTTTTTAATGTGAAGAAACTTTACTGCTTTGAACCAGATCCCCATGTTTTTTCCAATTTAACAAAACGGTTTTCAGGAAATCATAGGGCGAGGATATACCCTTTTGCAATAAGTTCTACCCAAGGTGAAATGCCACTGATCAGATATAATCCCTCAGTATTTAGCGCGGGAAGTGTATTACTTGATGAGGCATTAAGACTTTATCCTCAGGTTAAGGAAGTCGGCAGAGTAATTGTGCCCATGCGCACTTTGGATGAGTTGTTTCCCGCTTCTACTTGTCCAGTAATAGATATGCTGAAAATCGACGTGCAAGGATACGAGATGAATGTCTTACGAGGAGCCATGGAAATGCTTCAAAGAGTACGGGTTCTACTCATTGAAGTGTTGTTTATTCCCCACTATAAAGTGGATTCTTGTTTTGCCGACATACATGGTTTACTCACCAATAAATGTGGGCTTCATTTTTTTAATCTTGGAAATATTCATCGTAGCCCGGATGGCTTGGCCACTTGGTGTGATGCAGTTTATATAAGCAGAGATAAAGCCCAAGGGGGAATTTCACCACAGAATCACCTTAACTCTCACGGAATACTAACGGACTCCCCGGGACTGCTTTAGACAGATTTTTATATGGCAATATTAAACTCTGATTAGTTAAATTTAATAAGGTTAACAAACGTTATGGAGGACTGTTTTTTGATTGAAGCTGTGGAAAAAGCTTGTAAGGGGGGGAATGTTTTCTGAAAGAGGTGCTGTTTCGGCGAAAAGTCGAAATAACCTTCCAGAAATAGGGGTTGTAATCCTCTCGAAGGGAAGTCGGGAGACGTGGTTGAAGATCGCTATCGATAGTGTCTGCAAGCAGGAGTATTTGGGCCCAATAAGTATTTTAATCATCGGTGACGGGTATTACCCTCATAATTTGTCGCTGTATCATAGGCAAGATGGGCTTTCTTTAGAAATTGCATTTTTATCAAATTATTATAGCGAATTACCTACGGTGTCGCGCGTGGCGCGCTTGCGCAACGAAGCGTTGTCCCTCACAAAAAGCCCTCTAGTATGCTTTCTTGATGATGATAACTGGTGGGAAAGTAATCATTTAGAAACACTGTATGAGTTGATTATTGCTACCGACCTTCCTGCCGTGCATAGTTGGCGCCGACTCGTCGATACTGAAGGTCGGCCGTGGTCCCCACGGTTTTTCCCATGGCTTCCGCTTGGTGTAGAAAATCAACGCGTTTATACGATATTAACAGAAGGAGGGCTTATGTATCCGAAAAGCCCTGTTGTACGGGATCAGGTATCCTTTATTGTCGACGATAAGGATTACGGCATGGTGGATATGGGAGAATGGTTATTCAAGACCAAATTTTTGCGAAACTTAGGTTTTGATACTGAATACACCCAAAAGGAACTAAAGAAGAGGATCACAGAGGATGACAAGCTTTTGACAAGGATACGGGAAATGAATATTATACCCGAGAGTACTTGTATAGCCACGCTTAATTATCGCTGTGGAGGATATTCGAATCCAGTTGAAGAAATAGGTTAATGAATGGACGAATTGCAATTTGAAAGAGAAGTGCTGGATCTCATACAACATGATTACAAGGCCAGACGCAACAAAGAGAAAAAGCTAGCTTTTCATATAAAAAACCAACTGCCCGTACTGAAAAGATTATCAGATAACAATGTCGTCTTGATTCGCCGGACAGTGGTTGAGCTTCTTCGCCGTCATGCGGCAACCAACCAATTGGTACTTGAATTGCTTATAGAACGTCTGAAGCAGGAAACCGACATAAAGACAGTTTCCCGAATTTGCAATGCACTTGGTGAGAGCGGCACAGAAGGTGTTTATAAAGTTCTTCTTGAGAGGCTTGAGACAGAAACTCACCGCTTTGCTCAACGTTCTATAATACTTGCTCTCGGAAAATTAGGATTTACTGACTGGTCGAAAAAATGGGTTAAACAATCTCGGGAGGATGGGATCGTAGGAGATGCGCTCCGGACTGCCATTGAACACGCAAAGGGGAAGCGAACTAACAACTCTTTAATCCTGACACGTCCAATGGGTAAGTACACAGTAGAGATCTATCCCGGTTTAGAGCCATTAGCGAGAATCGAATGGTTGGCCCATGGCTTAAAAAACTGGTCAGTAAGGCAAGACCGATGGATTTGTTTCGAAATTAACAATTCGAAACAACTATCGGTGCTTGAGAAATTAAGAACGAGTCTGTCTTACTATCATACTGGCGTTAATAATTTTGGAAATAATTGGGAAAAACTTGTTTTGGAGGGTTGCTCGATAATTGCAAAGCAACCAAAGGTCGAAGGCGGAAGTTCGTTAAATTTCCGCCTTAGCCTTCCAATGATGCGAACCCGTAATGAGTACGTAACTAAGGTGAAAAGTCTCTGCAAGAAAGTTGTTGCCACTTACGGATGGCACAATAACCCTTCTAGCTATACTCTTGAACTTCGGGTGGTTCAAGGCCCAAATCGGTATTCGTTTTTATGGCGCGACATGAGGTGGCCAATGATGCAACGCCAACCTGATCGTAAAACGGTACCTGCCTCCATCCATCCTAGCGTCGCAGCGGGCCTTTGTTTCGCTGTTGAGGAGGCATTGAAAGAAGATTTATTCGAGATAGAGCATGGCACCCCGTTTCTTGTGGATCCTTGTTGTGGTGCTGGAACAATATTATATGAATGGCTAAACATTTTTCCCAAATCGAACGCTATGGGTTTAGATATATCGAGCAAGGCCATTGCCACTTCTCGAAATAACTTACGAAATCTGGAAGGACGCTCGCTGCTTGAGCATGGCGATTTCTGTGAACTTCCCCTGAAAACTGGATCCGTGGATGTCATCATTGCTAACTTACCGTTCAATATTCGCGTACGGCACGGTAGATCTAGTGCCAACCTTTATGGTAGTTTTGTCAAAGAAGCTGATCGAGTGCTTCGATCCGGGGGGGTCCTTGTTACCTATACGGCTGATCGAAAAGCAATGGAATCGGCCTTCAAGCGCCAAGGATTTCATACTAAACCCAGAGTAATAATCCATGCTGGAGGAATTGACGTTGGTATCTACAGAGCAAGGATATCGTCCTAAAGAATCGAAATCTTATCGATTCCAGCGTGAACGTTCAAGAAATAGGACTTTAAATATTAAAGAATATAACGACGGTGCACTCTACTTATATAGTCGGCCACGTTATGTTATGATGGAATTAACCAGGGGATGCAATTTGCGGTGCCCCATGTGTCGGCCAAAGGTTTTGTCCCCAAGAGGGCGCTCGATGCCTTATGCTCTTTTTCGTTATATTGGAGAGGAACTGTTTCCCTTTGCTGAAATAGTGGATTTGAGAGGGTGGGGTGAAAGCCTAATTCTAAAAAATATCGACCAATTGATTAAGGAAACAGCTGCCTTCGGAACAAAAATTCGTTTTGTGACAAATCTTTCTTTTTGTAGGGATAAGATTTTAGAAATCCTTGCCGAACACCGTTGCTTGATTGGGGTTTCCTTAGATTCAGCAGACGCTTTAGTTTTAAAAAATATTCGGGGTGGTGCAAACCTTGAATTAATAATTAACAATATTAGAATACTGACAGCTGCCTATAATAAAAGATACGGGACAACGAGGGATATTTACATAACATGTACTGTTCAGGAGCCTGCGCTCTCAGGCCTTGCCGATTTGGTAGATCTAGCGGCTGACTGTTCTATTTGTGAGATTCGTCTTTTTACTGTTTCAATGGATTCAAGCAACCCAATGGCGTTAGAATATCATCAGGACGCTGTAGACAAGGCTCTTGATTCGATGCGGGAACGTGCCGTCAAACGGGGTGTTGACTTGGTGGCTGCGACCCGATTAGGTACAATGCATGGAAACCTTCAAAACATGCCTCCCTGTATTCATCCTTGGTGTTATGTTTACATATCTTATGATGGGCAGGTGGGGTTTTGTGATCATTTAATTGGATACGAAGGGGAAGCATTTCTTCTAGGAAGTCTTTACACTCAAACTTTTGAGACGATCTGGAACGGAATGAAATGGCGTAAACTTCGCAAGCAACATATGAATGAACGAAAAAATAAGTCGCCATTATTTATTGAATGTGAGTGGTGCTATAGAAATCGTTTTATAGATTTTGAATATTGTTTTTTTAATTCGAGGAGGGGGAGCAGACACCATTTAATTGAGTCTTAACAAAGTGTGATGGTAATCGAGCGGGAACCTCGTGGACATATAACACATAGGCTTATCCCTGCTATAGGTTATAGGCCACCCAACGAAAATTATACTCTGGCAAACAATCTATTAACTCTAAAAGGCATTTGGTTGAATGCCGCAATCAAACTGCAATAAAGAACTTTAATAAATCTTTTTCTAAAAAGCGTAATTATTCCATTTAGTACCGTCAGGATGAGTTATGAAAAATTTATTATCCTACTATAGCTTATGAAAGCAATAATAAAAGCGCTGCACCTCCTATTATGATATTTTTACCCACAACATATCCCGCAAAGCTGCCATCATTGCGAAAAATTTTACCGTCGTTTCTAACTAAACCAGCATATAACCCACCAAAATAAAAAATATCTCCATTACTTGTAAAAGCTCCCGCCTTGTCTCCATCATTATAAAATGCATTGTAATCATTATCAATTTTGCCTACAATGTCTCCATGGACATTATAAACCCTTCCTCCATCATCAATCATTCCTGCTAGGGTTCCGTTATTAAAAAACACTTCTCCCATTTCCCCTCTCCTGAATGAACTACCCCGCAGCAGAGCTGCGAGGTATCAAAATGAATTTTTATTTTATTAACCCCGATGCAGAGCATCGAGGAATTCTTTTGATTAAAGTAGACAATAATTATACTGTATTAGGATAGTTTTCCTCAATTATTTCCCATTTCTTATCAATCGAAAACTTGCATTCTTCCTCTTCTGAATAATCGTGAAATTTCTTTTCGTTAACGGTGTTGTATTTCCCTAGAAAGATTTACGAAAATGCCATCAGAACTTAGTTAGCCCGCGCCATCACAAATAATACAGGTGACGGTTCAAGCCCCATTACAAATTCGGCATGGCATACGGTTATGGCTAGGCCGATATATAATTCCTTTAGACATGTTAAATGTTAAACTGTTAATGACATCTAGTTAATTATGTCAAATGTTTTCGCTATTCACAATTCCAGGTTGAGGTATCCAGAATGGTATAGGCATTTTCTGGATCACGATGAAAATCTGAAAGGCATACAATTTCGGTTCGTTCATTTCTATACCGGGCAGGGGTATGCATATGACCGCAAAATACATATTTCGGGCTGAGCAGTTCCACAAGATCTGTTAAATGCTCGGACCCAACAGTACTCCAATGAGAGGGCCACTCTATATTTCTTGCACTATTCATCAGGTTCGGCCATTCATGGAGCAGCAGAATATCTGCACTACCGAATTCGAGAATTTTATCAATATCCTCTTTGTTGAAATATGTAGCCATCCTCCTCATGGATGCGGGATAGGGCCATTTAGGATGCGGCTCGGAAAAATACCTTGGTGAATGAACGCCGCTAATACCGACTATCCTGATTCCCATGATCTCACGCATCCCGACCTAGGAATTGGGGTCGGGCCACAGGAACATTTTGATATAATAGAAAAAACGTTTAAAAAATGCGTCAGATAAGGCCTTAGAAGGGCATTTTGCGGGGCCA
>SDBU01009175.1_pt1 | contig 11131 bp, 25 predicted proteins | sample 2277071 | NCBI WGS metagenome assembly SDBU01 (sample SAMN10397929, study PRJNA504765) | marine sediment metagenome | isolation source: marine sediment core GS08_GC12, 126 cmbsf | place: Arctic Ocean: Gakkel Ridge, Loki's castle | collected 2008 | reverse complement strand
GTACTTTATTTATTGAGATATCTCCTTTCTTAGCAGATCCCAGAAAAATTTCTAATTTACATTGTAAAACTTAGTTAATTTTATTCTACAAAATAAAACATTTAAATACTTAATATGATTTAATAATATTAAATAATATTAAATAATATTCAGTGTGACCAAAAATGGAAAATGTAGAAAATAAGGATGTAAAGATAAGTGTTATAATTCCTATGGAAGATAAAGCTAAACTCTTAGAGTTATGTAAACAATTTGATACGGATCTTTCTAAGTTTATGAGAAAATTAATTAAAAAGGTGATTAGCTAAATGAGTTTAGAAGATTTTTTTGATCAGAAATTAGGAACTAAGAAAAAAGAATCAAAAGTAATTGAAAGAATCCCTATAACTCCGATTCCAGTAAACAAACATAGAAAGTTCTCTGAATGGCTAAAGCTAAACAGAGATCACTTAGAAAATGTCATTTCATGGGCAATTAATACTATAAAAAACAAGAAAGAAGTTAAGGAAAAAGATTTAGACAAACAATACTATAGAAATTATGTAAAATGGAATGAGTTAAGGAAGTTTATAAGAAATGAGGTGAGCAAAATTGAATAAGTGTAAAAGATGTGGAAGAATCTTGAAAAATGAGAAATCTATTGAAAGAGGCTATGGGTTAAATTGTTATAGGATTATGCAATTAAATCAACAAGAACCAGGATCAAATAATGCAGTTTTAGAGGAATTACTTAATAGAGTAAGAAAATTAGAACTTGATAACAATTTCATGAAACATCAACTTAAGCATAAAACCTTTATCGGTACTACTTCAAAAGATTCAAATCTTAACTGGGATATTCCAAAAGAAGTTAAGGAAGTAAGAAATCTATTCAAAATAGAGTTTAACTTTATAATTAACGAATTAAAAGTTGTCTTTCATGAAGGTTTTGATTATCATGAAATATTAAAACCTATTAATGTAAGAGAAGAACCAGAAGAACCACCAATAATAGATTTTTCTCAAATAGAATTAATTCATTAAATTTTTTTTTCTTTTTTTAGGTAAAATAATTTAAAAAATAGTTATTTAGGCTTTTTCTTTTCTTTTCCTTCCTTATCATTATCAACAAATATTATTTCATGCCTAATATGTTCAATCTTATCAATATCTACTTTTGTAATAATGATTTCTACCCAGTCACCAATATCAAGCCCTAACATAGCTAAGGGCTTTAAAGGAAGTATAATTCCTTTTGAATTCCCAATCTTTTTAATTTGTTCGAAAATAGAGATACTTTTCACCATTATATAATATATTATTTTCTTTTATCGCTAAAAAACATTTTATTATAGAGTAAGGTATTATATCACCTTATTTTATTTTGTCTATTTTATGCTATTATTTTAGATTTTGTAATACATTGTAAAACATTTAAATATTTAAATGAATTCTGATCTTCATGTCAAAAAATCTTTTGACATAATCCAATAAAAATAAGGGAAAACCATGAAACTTAAGCGATTAGGAAAAATAATCGTTCTTTTGGTAATTGTTTTATTTGGATTTTCTTTCGGAATCTTAATAAACTATATACGTATCTCTGATTTCGGTAAAGATACTGCCGAATTTGAACTGAATTACGGAACTAATTTCGACTACCTACCTTACTTCGGAACTAATTTTGATGCTTCTAATATTACTTATGAGATTTGGTATGAGGGTGCTTTACATCATACTGGAGTTAGCGATGCGTATGGTTTGATTTCAGAATCCTATTACGGAACTACTTCCGATTATCAATTAAGAATCGTATTAGATACTGGAACTATAATTGTTGACGGAGTTGATTTCGCTACTACACCTATCATAGAATTACAAACTTCCAAGAGATTAGAAGGAACTGTTATGTGGGCAGGTGTACCGTTTGCCGATGAAATATTTGACTTACTATATTATAATCTTCAAACCGATACGTGGGATATAGTAGATACAATTACTACCGATGCCTTAGGGTATTTTGAAGTTGAGTATATGAGTTCTCCTGAGTTAGATTTCGGAATACTTGTTTCTGGTATGTATAAACTTGAATTCTGCGACCAATTCTATATTACTCAATTCATACAAACATATTCAGCTATATTCGACATTATACCGACAATATTACTCATTTCGAGTTTAGGGATATTGTTATTTTTTAGATTAATTAAGATTCCGAATAATCTAACTAAAAATGTTTTAAAAATATTATTAAAAATTAAAAAAATAAAATGATAACAAGATAACTGGTGATTCAGATACGGAGATTCAAAAATGAGAAAAACCAAGCTCTAAATTTATTTTTTTTTTCCTTTATTTTTATTATTTTTATTTTTAGAAATGTGAGAAATATAAGAACATTTAAACCTAATTCTATTAGTCTTTTTAACGCAAATAGCCCCAAATACCCTATTTCCCCACTATTTGCTTACACATTGGATTTCGCCATGTTCTTATACTCAATGCATTAAAATTACAAATTGGAAGTGAATTAAAAGTGAGCAAAAAGAATGAAAGATAAAGAAATAAGTCATTCAATGAAATTAACTGGATCATTACTAACATATCTGACTGCGGAAGAACTTAAAGAAAAAGGAAAACAAACTACTAATTTTGATTGGGATCTTAGCATGAAAAATATGAATATTATTGCTACATTAGAACTTTATGATAAAGATGGAAAAACATTTGAAACAATGGAAGAAATGGAGTTTTCAGAACAAATCCAAGCGCTTCTAAACATAATTAAAAATATATCCCAAAAAGAACTAAAAGGAAGTGAATGAAGTGGAAATACAAATTAAGGATCATAAGATTGTTCCAAATCAAAAAGTAATTGAGATTTTTGAAGGAAATAATCTGATTGCAACAATTATTCCAAGAAAAACAACGATCTCAATTGTATCTAAATATATAAAAAACGTGGAAAAAGACCTGGCCTTTCCACCAAAAATAATTTTAAACTTAAAAAAGAGGAAGTGAGCTAAAAAATGCATGAAGAATCAAAAGAAAGATATTTAGAGGATCTTTTTCGATTAAATAAAGAAGAGAAAGAAGAAAGGAAGGGATTCCTGCTAAAAGTAAATACTGAGCAATTTAGGAAGCTATTTCCTAAAAGAGAGAATTCTTATTCTTCCATTGGTGACTCTGGAGTTATAGTAATAGATACTATTCCAATTCCAGAAGATTGCATTTTATGTGATTATGGATGTAATAAGAATTTGGTAAATGAAGAATTCTTTTATCTCTTCATAGTTGATAAAGATTTATGTCAAGGAACTGTTTGTAAGAACTGTTATGAAAGAAACTGGAGAAGAGACAATTTACCAATAAAAGAATTTGAAGAGGTTTTTTCCTAAAAAGAGGTGATAAAAATTGGAAGTAAAATCATATGATTGTAGAACATGTGGGGAATTAATAAATTTTGGTGGCGAAAAACTTGCGGTTTGTCAAATTTGTGGTACTGAAAATGAGCTTGTGAATCAACAAGTACTAAATGAAGAAGCAGTAAAAGAGTTGGAACATACTTTCGGTTCAAAATTGAATGATCTTCAATCTCAGATAAATGTATTGAAACATGTTATTGATGATCATTCTCTTGGGTTTTCTATTAAAAGAGATTGAAGAATAAGGAGGTGATAAATTATTGGGATAACAGTTCATTACACGATAAAGAAAGAGTTCATTAGGATTTCAGATTTAGGCTCTGTAATAATATCAATAATGGGAATCCATAAATTTATTTCAGAAAGCTTTAAGGATAAAATAAAAGAGATACTATGACACGAGTATTAACTGAATTTGTAATAGATTATATAAAAAAGAATAAAAAATCGCTTAAAAAATGGAAAATAGGGAAATAGAAATAATCGAAATTTTTGATATAGATGATTGTATTGTTAGATCCACGTTCAAAAATAAAGAAATTATAAATATAACAGAAATTAGAAAAGAAATCCTACAAACATCTTTAAATCATAATTTTATAATATATTTTAATTCGATTAGAAACAACCCTGGAATCAGATTTTTTTTTCTCACAGGCAGAAAATTCTCACATTACAGTTTTGAAACAAAAATTCAGTTAAAACCTTTAAATTTAACCGATAATATCAAAATAATTTATTATCCCGAAATTTTTGATTTTAGTAAAAAAACGTATTTTAATTTTAAAATTACCCGATTATTAGATATTTGCTTAAAATATCCACATTCAATAATTAATATCTATGACGATCATCACGATTATTTTTGTAGACTATTATATTTAGCCAATAAAATGAGAATAAAGAATTTAAATACCCATTTAGTTAAAGATATAAATATTTTTTGGAAATCCAAATTAAAAAATTTTTAGATCCCGTAGGGACGGGATTATTTTTTTTTCATTATATATGCTCGGATTTTTGAGGCTTAACAGCTTCTCTGAGCAAATCTAACAAAAAGGATGAGAAAGATGAGAAAGAAAATAATATTGATATTATTGGTCGGAATTATAGCTATAAGTAGTTTTTCAATTGGTTATATAGCTTTTATTTTAATTAATACTCCTAATGATGATACTCCTAAGTTTTATATAGCTATTGATGATACTTATTATAATTCAGGTGGGATGGGAGAGTTTGTATATGGTAATAAAACATATATACGAATTGGGGGGGCTGGTAGAGGGGGGAGTGGATTATTTAAATTCGACTTAAGGGATAAACCAGAACAATGGAGTAAATTAGAGGTTTCGTTCAGTGCAAAATATAAATATGCATCTCAATTGATTACGATAAGGCTTTTAAGTGTTAATTGGAACGAATCAATGACAAGTAAAGAGATAAGAGATATTTTACGTTATCCGAACCCAAATTGGGAAACACCATATTTTCTTAACCCACGTAAAACTTCAACCAGTTTTGAAGGTGTATATACTTTTAAATTTGACATTATTTATTATCTTGAAAGAGCTGATGAGAATATTGGAGATTGTCTAAATAATTATGATTCTATTACTATTGAGTTATCCCCAGTAATACATAATAGTTTTGATATATATTCAAAAGAAGCAGATGTAAATAAAACGTGGTTGCCACAGTTAATTTGGAGTTAAATTTTTAATTTTTTTTTTTACCTGCTATTTTTTATCCTGGAAATTTTCCAGGTACTAATTTTTTTAATCAAATTATAAAATTCTAATTGTAGAATTTTAGAACGGAAAAGTCAAAAAAAAAAGGTTGTGGGAAAAAAACCTGTAAAATTGTAATAGAGCATAGCCCATTAATACAAAACCGCGATAATATTAAGAAGGTGATTTGCGTATTTTTAGATAATAATCTCAAAATGTATGACAGAAAGAGTTTTTAGAAATGAAAAGTAAAAAAATTAGAATGAATTTGTCATTGTCAGAGGAATATCAAGAAAAGCTTAAAGTATTAGCCAAAGCTGAGGATACACCAGTGAGCAGGCTTGTAAGGAGATGGATTGACGAGAATTTTGAGAAAGAAAAGAAAAAAATTGATAAAAAATATAAAAAAAGGTTTGAGGGGTTAGATTTACTTGAAGAATAATAAATTAGAAAGTGACCCTCTCTTAGAACACTTTATTAATGAATATCTTAATCTTGAGGCGAAAATTGATAAGGAAATAGACCAAATAAATAAAGAAATCTCAGATTTTAACAAGGAAAATGAAACTGCGATTCCTAAGGTGGAGTTGTAATAATGGGGTGTTTTTCTAAAGAGGGTTGGAAAAAAGGAGTTTTAAGGCTCCAATTCTCCAGAGAATCAAAATTAAACAGATATGGTGATATGTGTGAAATCTAATTCTCTGAGTATAATAAGACAAGTCCCCTTTAAATTATTTATCCTACTAATTCAAAAACTAAAAATCGGTGATGCACATTTCTAATCAAAATTGGTATGAAACAGATCCATATCTCCTTTCTCTCTATATGAATGCCCCAAATAATAGGTTGTCTCCTTCCTTAAGCACATGGGAGGGAATTAAGAGCTGGATTAATGAGTTTGATAAAGGTACGCCTCCCCCTGCTGTAGTAAGGTTTCTTGACACACTCCTCTGGGGATATCAGCAATATAAAGATCCTCTTGTATGGGATAAAGTTAAGAATTTAATACATGAAAAAACAGAAACATCTAAGATTGCATTAGGACAAATGTACAAAAAGATTATCATACTTCACCAGCCGAAAAGCTCAAGCCTTAAACCCAAACAGCAAACTCCAGAATTAGACGAGAAAATTAAGCAGAGAATAAATGAAATAAGGTTAATGGGAGATACGGATCGTTGGGAGTTTATTAAGAGAGTAGTCACTGAAGATATAGTTGGGGATAAAGTTAAGAATACAGCAGTATTAATTTGGACACTAAAAGTGGGTGATAAATTGGGACATTACTCTTCTGTAATATTCCAAGGTGATTCCTCAGGGGGAAAAAGTTATCCCGCTAAGAGGTGTGTCGAAGGAGTGGGTTCTATTAAGATTATTGATACTATGACTGCAACAGCATTGAAAAACGATCCTAATCTTGAGCAATATGATACTTTATTTTATAGTGAATTACCAAAAAGTAAAGCCGAAGAGTTTACAGAAATTTTTAAAGTATTTTATGAAGGTCCCTCTGTTCATGCCACAGTACAGAGAAAGAGAATTGGTCATGAGGAAGTTTTCCAAACATCTTATATACATCATAGACAATTAGGACTCCTAACTACTTGTTCTTTCTCATGGCTTCAAGTAGATTTGTTGAATAGATCTTGGGTAATTGCTCCAGATCAGAGTTTTACCCATACTGAGGAAATAACTGATTTCCACATTGATAGAAACCTTAGAGATATTGACTATTTAATTGAAAAAAAAAAGTTTGGTAATCAGAAGCCGATTTTATTTCAATATGTTAAATCATTGAATAAAAAATATACGGTTATTATCCCTTATAACAAAAGGATTAAACCTTACTTATCTATTGAAAGAATGAATATTAGACGTGATTTTCCTAAGTTTTTGGATTTAATTATAGATATAGCTCTTATTAATCAGTCAAACAGAACTTTAATTGAGGTTCCAGAATTAGGAGTCACATATCTTTTTGCTCATTGGTTTGATTTTAAGAAGGCTTTTGAATTAGGAGGCTTCCACTTAATAGGCCAAGCTCAAGGTCTTGACGATACTAAAATGAAAATATTGGATTTCATGGAATTTACTAAGCCTATTGAAGATCAATTAACAAAACAAACTAAAAAAGTAAAAAGAACCTATTCTACTGATAAAATTCATGAACATCTCTTAGAAACGATAAGTATATCATTAAATAATTGCAGAGCCAAGCTGAAGCAACTCGTGATAAGTAGATATCTTCGAAATAATAATCCTGGACAAGGGAAAAAAGCTGAATGGTTTAAACTTAAGGATTATGACACCTCTAAGAATATTCACATTGAAAACTTAAGAGAGGCTTGTTTAGAGGATAATGATTTAATAATTGGGAAATATGAAGCTAAAAAGGGAGAATTGAGTAATTTGGAAGAATTTAATAAAATTCAAGCGCCTGGTCCAAAAATTTAAAAATTACGATAAAATTGATATAATGCTTGAACTCTGCAAAAAAAGGAGTTTGAGAAGAAAACTAATATCGCAAGCCAGATATAAGGTTAGAAAAAATGAATCAAAAAGTTAAAGTATGCTTTAAATGTAAGAAATACGTTCTTATTTACCCAGATAATCCCGAAAATCTGGAATTAATTAGATATTTTGATTTATGTCATTCTGAACATCCTATTCAAATAATTAATCTAATAGAAATTGATAACTCTTATGCATGTATCCCAAAAAAAGAAAAAGTGTGAAAAAATATGAAATGGATTTTAATAAAGAATACCTGGAAAAAGATTAAATGGAAGTTTTATTCTAAAAAAAAAAAAGAACGATTGAGAAAGCTCTTAAGATAAGTTTAAGAGTATTTAACAAAAAAGAGAGAAAAAATATGAAATGTGAAGAATGGGATTGCTCAGAAAACGCGGAACTAAGCATAATAGAAATGTTTAATTCAAAAGCTCATTGGCTATGCCCAAAACATGCTTACCAACTTAAAAGAAGTAAAGCATCTACAATGTCATTATTACCAGAAGAATACTCAATCGAAAGATTAAAGAAAATATTAAAAGATTTATTTAAAGCTATAAAATAGGAGAGAATACCATGAAGCCGGGAAAAATAGATAAAAACTCCATGCCTTTACATCTATATAACACCAAAATGAAACAGTATTTCGCTAAAGCAATAAAGGAGATCAACAAAAAAGCGTTTAAATTCTATTTGGATAACAAATCCCTACTCTCTAACTATTATATTAATCAGAAGATCTGGAGTACTTATATCTGGAGTAGAGCTAAACAAATACATAAAGAACTTAATGAGTTTAATTATGGAAAACTTACTTGTGAATATTGTATGAAACTAATTCAAAAACCACATTTCCAAAACTTCCAATTACATCATATAAATTCGCGATATGTCTGGGAAAACCTATTCTCTCCAGAAGAAGTAGAGATTATCCATAAAATATGCCATAAGAAACTCCATAACGATTTAAAAAGAAAGAAGAATAAAAAGAAAGAGGTTGCTATAAAAACGTGACCACTAATAACTATAAGCATATTGCCATAGAAGAGGATGTATATTATATAATCAAGGAACAAGCCTTAAAACAGAAAAAGCTTATTAAGGATTATATTAGGGAATTAGTACAAAAGGAGAATAAAGAAAATGAGTGAAGATAACATTAAACCCTCTATAATTAAGACTTTTTACCAAATAACACAAGACTTAATGAAAGTAGGATTTACACAACGAGATATTGCCCTAATGATTCAAGATCGAACTAAACCAAGATTAGGTATAAAGTCTATAACTATTATGCTTAAAGCAATTATTAAATTTGAAAAGGATTTTATTGAATTTGAGAAAATAATAAGCGCTAATAAGGGTTGATTCAAAATAAAAGAAATTAACTTCAGTAAACTAAGCTATTATCAAACTCCAACACCAATATATAAAACTCAGAATCATATAAAGACTATTCTACAAAAGTTTGGTCTGCAAGGGATTCGATTTACTGAATATAAAAGTACTGGAATAATAGAGTTCATTCTTAAGAGAGAGAATAAAGAGTATACCTTTAGATTTAAATTTACCTTACCAAAAAAGGAAACACATAGAAAACAAGTCTATAGAGCTTTATTCCATTACTTAAAGAATAGATTCATGGCAGTTGAGTTCGGTATAAGCTCAGTAGAACAAGAATTCCTACAAGAATTAGTTTTAATATTACCTAATGGTTCTAATAATACAGTTAAAGAACTCTTAGGGAAGGATATAGCTAATTTACAATATAGCAAGAATTTGCTATTACCATTTAAGGAGAGAGAGTAAAATTAAAGAAAGTAGATTTATAGTTGGTATTCATGGATTAAGCGAAGATATGGAAGACTTCATTCTTGAACAATCTGATTATTATTCTGATCATAAATCTAAGTTCTGGAGTTCTTTTTGGGAAGTTTGCAGTAAGATGTGGAGTAATGGAGTAGATTTAACTGATAAACAACTTACAATTATAAATAGAGAATATAACAAGGTAAAAGAGGAAAGAATGAATGAAATGGATAAACTCTAAAAACCAATATTACGATAAAATCCTAATGTGGATTGAAGACAATATTTTAGACCGGATATTTGCTAAAAGAATATTAAGAAGAATAAAAGATTCAATTGATTCCGGATTTGTTGAGTTATGTAAATGTAAGGAGAAAGAGTAAATTGAAACCGAAAACAATTGTTAGATGTAAACTTATGGAATATAACCAGTTAGGTGTAAATTAGATGGATTCTATGCAAGGAGTATCTCGTACCATGAAAGCGAAAGCTATAACTAAATGTAAATTCATGGAGTATACTCAATTAGTTGTTGATTATATGGATACTACACTTGATCATCTTGCGCCATATAAACCATTTGGTCAAATCCTAAGAAGTTGTAAATGTGAGCATTGTATGGAATTAAAAGAAGTTATGAAGAGGTTAAAATGAAAGTTAAAATCCTAAATATCCCTATTCTGATAAATGAACTAAAAAAGATTAGATGGATGTTAGATGAGAATTTACCTAAGGGAAAACAACAATTAACTAACCTATTCAAGAACCTGGAATCAAATAAAGGAAAATGTTTTAAGATTATTGAAAAAGAGGAGTTTGAATTTATAGAAGAAAATTAAGCTTATTGAAACACTTCTGAATCACCAGAATCTCCAGAACTAAGCAGTAAAGGAGAAAGGTGAGTTAAGGTTTCTACCATTGTCTTAAACTCTCTTTCTCCTCTTTTTTTTTTTGGTTCTGTTAAATATATTAGCTAAGATAAAATCATTTCTAAAAAAGGCTTTTTCCCTATGTTATGATTATTTATTGAATCTTAAATATATTTTCTGAGTATTTGGGATTATTAAGTTATTAAGTTTTTTTGCTACTTGAAAAAATAAGGTTTTGGGATTATCAATTTATCATATTTTTCTCCGGTTGGTTAGAGATGTTTTTTCTTCATGCTTTCATGACTTATTTTCCCACTTGATCGAACACTTTTTTCTTCACGCTTTCATAACTTATTTCCAGGTTGATTTTGCTTTTTTTTAATTATCAAGAGAAAATTTTACCTGGAGAAGTTATTAGTTTTTGTCTTGGGAAATCGCATTTTATTAAGGTTTAACTGGAAATTGAGAAATATGTTTATAGGAAATATACTCATAGTTAAATAGGTTTTCTTTCTATTTACTGTTATTTTCCTTTCTTCTCTTAAATAATTCAATGTAATCAATGAAAGTACTTTAGTACATTTGGTACGTTTGTACCTTTTCCCTCAGTTTGTTTCGGTGATATAATTATTAGGTAATAATTATGTCATTCATTCCGAATATTAAGACTTCCAGACCAATAGACTGATTTTAGAAACCTTACAATGAACTTTACAATGAACTTTACAATGAACTTTACAATGAACTTTACAATGAACTTTACAATGAACTTTACAATGAACTTTACAATGAACTTTACAGTGTTTTGCAC
>SDBU01009174.1_pt1 | contig 11131 bp, 10 predicted proteins | sample 2277071 | NCBI WGS metagenome assembly SDBU01 (sample SAMN10397929, study PRJNA504765) | marine sediment metagenome | isolation source: marine sediment core GS08_GC12, 126 cmbsf | place: Arctic Ocean: Gakkel Ridge, Loki's castle | collected 2008 | reverse complement strand
GAGAATATTTTAGTTTCTAAAAACATATTGACAAAAGAAAAAATAGAAGTCATCTCAACGGATCGAGGTGGCGATGTTACCTATCATGGACCTGGTCAACTGGTGGGTTATCCTATTCTGAGTCTAAGAGATAACTGTAGGAATGTCTCTGAATATCTGAGGAAAATAGAAGAGGTAATAATTCTGACTCTCAAAGATTTCAAGGTGAAAGCAAAACGCAGATCCCAGTATCCAGGGGTATGGGTAGGAGAGAAAAAGATTGCCTCCATCGGGGTAGCTATTAAACGGTTCAGAATAACCTATCATGGGTTTGCCTTCAATGTTAATCCAGATACATCTTTCTTCAAGTTTATTCATCCCTGTGGGATTAAGAATCTTGAGGTAGTCTCTCTGGCTCGTCTTTTGGGTTATTCTCCAGAAATGGCTGAAGTCAAGCAAAAAATAGCAAGAAACTTCGCCCATACTTTCAGAGTGAAAATGCTAAAAAATAGTGCTCATCCTTCCATGACGTCTATGTTTACTTAATTTCATTGATCCCCGCCCTCTAATCTAAGAATTCCTTGCACTTGACAGTTATTCTCTATATAGTAATATAGTGGAGGAAAGTGGTAAAAAGTGGAAGATACTATACAGTAAAGGGGAGGAAGAAGATGCTGATGGGGGAGTATCACCACTCCCTGGACGAGAAGAATCGCCTGATTATCCCATCTTCCTTGCGCCAACAGTTAAAGAAAGGAGATGGCGGATTCATCCTTACCCGGGGATTGGATATGAGTCTATTCCTCTATCCTCTCTCGGAGTGGGAGACCCTGGGAAAAGATTTAAAGAATCTCTCCACCAGTCAATCAAATACTCGGGCTTTTCTCAGACTTCTCTTTTCCGGAGCCCATCCGGTGAGGTCCGATCCTCAGGCCAGAATCACCCTGCCACAATCCCTGAAGGATTTTGCCGGGATTGATGAGAAAGTTACTATCATAGGGGCCTTTAATAAGATAGAAATCTGGGCAGAGGATATGTGGGAGAAATATTATCAGGAAAAACGCTCTATCTATGAAGAGCTTTCGGAGAGGGTTATGGATGTGGGGATATGACATCTTCTCATATTCCGGTAATGGTTCAAGAAGTCCTTTCCTGGCTTCATCCTGAAGAGGGGAATATTTATGTAGATTACACTGTAGGAGGAGGAGGCCATAGTAAGGCTATCCTTGAAAAGTTGAAGGGAAAGGTTAAGATTTTGGGGATAGACCGGGACGAAGAGGCTCTCAAAATCGCCCGAACTGAACTCAAAAGCTATACTGGGCAGATTATCTTAAGGAAAGGGAATTTCAAGGATCTTTCTGTAATTCTGGCAGAGGAAGGTATAGAGAAGGTAGATGGTGTTCTCTATGATCTCGGTCTATCCACCATCCAGCTAGATAATCCCGGGCGGGGATTCAGCTTTCGCTATGATGGTCCCTTAGATATGAGGATGGATAGAGGTGAATTTCTTACAGCCGCTCATCTTGTGAAGCAGCTTTCAGCCGGGGAACTTGGGGACATTTTTTTCCGGTTAGGCCAGGAGAGATGGGCTAAGCGAGTTGCTGAGTTTCTAGTGCGAGAGAGAAGGATACACCCTATTGAAACAACCTCAGATTTGGTTAGAGTAATAGAAAAAGCTATCCCCGCCGCGGTGAGAGCAAAACGCAAGATTCATTTTGCTACCAAGATTTTTCAAGCTCTCAGGATCCAGGTTAACCAGGAGCTGGAGAATATAAGAGAAAGTCTCTCGGACTCCTTTGATTTAGTAAGAAGGAAAGGTAGAATCTGTGTTATTAGTTACCACTCTTTGGAAGATAGAATTATCAAAGAGGAGTTCAAAAAGAGGAGCGGCAGGGGGATTAGAATCCTTACTAAGAAGGTAGTAAAACCTTCTCAAGAGGAGATAAGGAACAACCCCCGGTCTCGCTCGGCAAAGCTACGGAGTGCCGAGGTAGGGTAGAGAGAAGGATGGTAATGAAGTGGATGGCAGCGGTTATGGTCTTTCTTTTTTGTCTGGTAGGGATGGAGATCTATCGAAACATGGAATTGGTGAAAGCCAGCTATACTCTGCAGAAGTTACAAAGCACCCGGAAAAACCTGGAGAAAGAAAACGGACATCTGAAACAGAAACTCTCTTTCTCTCTTTCTTTAAGATCATTGGAGAGCCGAGCCCGGGGGGACCTCGGCCTGGGCAGTCCTCAGGGGATGAGATTCATAAGAGAAGATCTCCTTCATAGGGAAAGCAAATCCATACCCTTGTCTTTCAGAACTTGGGAGGGAATAAAGGAGATGTTCAGTAAACTCAAGAACTTATTACTTTAATTTTTTTGGGTCCTCTGAAGCTTTAGGGGGGAAGGCTCCTACTTGCTCCAGCGAAGAGTCGGGCAGATGTTGAGCAAGGAAAATTCTGGTAGGATTCATATTTATTTACCCTTTCTGGCTATATTTTTTGCTCTCATAGTGGTGGAGGCTCGTCTTTATTGGCTGCAAATTATCCAGCACGCCGAGTTTTCCGAACGAGCCCGCGGAGAGCAAATAAGAAAGATTGAGGTTTCACCGGAAAGAGGAACTATTTACGATCGAAATCTGCAGAAACTAGCTATCAACATTTCCTCCTATTCTCTTTATGCCCGTCCTGAAAGAATATCTAATCCCAAACAGGTAGCCATGCTCTTAGCACCTCTCCTGAAGACGGAATCCTCTCTCCTCAGGAAGAATATTGAGCGGGAGCAAATTTTTGTGTGGCTAAAGAGGAAATTATCTTTATTTGAGAAGAAGCAAATTGAAAATCTGAATCTTGAAGGGATAGGCTTTGTAGAGGAAAGCAAGAGATTTTATCCTCAAAAGGAACTAGCTTCTCATATTCTTGGCTTTGCGGGAGTGGACAATCAAGGTCTGGCCGGGGTAGAGTTTTTTTATGATAATGAGCTAAAAGGGCAGAGAGGTCATTTTTGGATCAGGAGAGATGCCCTCGGTTATGAGATTCCTTTTACCAGAGAGACTCTCCAGACTCTAGTTCCCGGGAAAGATCTAGTGCTTACCATTGATAGTGTGATTCAGTCTATTGTGGAAGAGGAACTGGCGATAGCCTTGAAAGAGACCCAGGCGAAATCGGTAGAGGCATTATTTATGGATCCTCACACCGGAGAAATTCTTGCTCTTTCCCGAAGACCCAGCTATGATCCAAACTATTACCAGGACTATCCTGCTTCAGCTCGAAAGAACCATCTGATTCAATCGATCTATGAGCCAGGGTCCACTTTTAAGGTGGTTACGGCGTCTGTTCTGCTTGAAGAGGATCTGGTGGATATTGAGGAGAGAATTTTTTGTGAGAACACTCTGAGGATAGCTGATCATGTCTTCCATGACTGGAAGGAATTCAATACCTACCTAGATTTTTACACCATCATTCAACATTCTTCCGATATAGGGATGATCAAGCTGGCCAGCCGGATAAACAATGACATTTTTTTTCAATACATTAAGAACTTCGGATTTGGTACAAGAACCGGGGTAGATCTTCCCGGGGAAGAGAAGGGGATTGTCCGATCCTCCTCCTCCTGGTCTTTGACCGATCCCCCCTGCATAGCTATCGGCCATGGAATAGCTGTTACTCCCCTGCAGATAGTTACCTTTCTATCTGCGGCCATTAATGGGGGAAAGCTTCTCAGGCCCTATGTGGTAAGAGCTATTCTTGAGCCAGGGGGAGGGGTTATCAAGAAGAATAATCCCCACCTGGTAAGGACGATTATCTCTGATTCTAATTCCAGCATGCTGCGAGAGTTTTTAAAAGGCGTGGTGGCTGGAGGAACAGGAGAGAGAGCTGGTGTCTCTGGGTACTTCGTAGGAGGGAAAACGGGAACAGCGCAGATTCCCCTTTCTGGAGCTCGAGGTTATGCTGAAGGAACATATATCGCCTCCTTTATGGGTTTTGCTCCCGTAGATTCTCCCAGGATTGCCGGCATTGTGATTATTAAGGAGACTACGGGAGCTTACTGGGGTGGAGAGATTGCCGCTCCTGTTTTTGGCAGGATCATAAAAAGGGTTCTACCCTATATGAATGTTTTGCCTGAGGATGAGAAATGGGTCAAGGTTTCATGAATCTTCAAGAACTTATCTCAGTTCTGGATGTGGAAAAAGTAGTTGGTCCATTAAACAGGATTGTTAAAGGACTGACTTACGATTCCCGTAAAGCGAAAATAGGGTTTCTCTTTGTGGCCATTTCTGGATTTAGACAGGATGGCCACAATTTCATCCCCGAGGCGGTAAGAAAAGGTGCCAGGGTGATGGTGGTGGAAAAGGAAATTCTCTCACTTCCTCCAGAGGTCACTCTCATCAGAGTTCGCTCAAGCCGAGAGGCTCTGGCTAAACTCAGCAGTTACTGGTATGGATTTCCCTCTCGAGAGCTAAAGTTAATTGGTATTACCGGAACCAACGGAAAGACTACCACTACCTATCTTGTCGAATCTATCCTGAAAAAAGCAGGATATAAGATGGGTAGGATTTCTACCATCAACTATGATCTGGGTAGTGGACTTCGTTCTTCCCGGATTACTACTCCGGAGTCCCAGGATCTTCAGAAGATGCTGCGCAAGATGGTTGATGCAGGGGTTGATTATGCAGTTATAGAGGTTTCTTCTCATTCCCTGGTTCTTCATCGGGTAGACGGAGTCCAGTTTGACTTGGCTGTATTTACCAATTTTTCCATTGACCACCTCGATTTTCACAAAACCATGGAGCATTACCTGGAAGCTAAAATTTCCCTTTTCCGGGATAGAGCCCCCAGGATGGCGGCAGTTAATGTGGATGATCCGATGGCACATCATTTTATAAAGAGCATCTCCTGCCCTCTCATCACTTACGCAGTCAAAGAAAAGGCAAGCATAAAGGGGAAAATACTGAAGATGGGAGTTCGGGGATCATCTTTTCTGGCTCAGGTTGATAAAGACGAACCCTTAAGGATCAATCTACCTCTTCTTGGTACTCATAATGTCTACAATGCTCTGGCAGCCATCTCCACTGCTTCAGCCCAAGGAGTGGAACCGTTGGTTATTAAAGAAGGACTGGAGGAGGTAAAGAGAATTCCTGGTAGATTAGAATATATCCAGAACAAAAGAGATCTGGATATTTTTGTTGATTATGCTCATACCCCTGATGCTCTGGAGAAAGTTCTGAAGACTCTTCGTCAGGTGGTAAAAGAGAAACTCTGGGTGGTATTCGGATGTGGGGGAGATCGAGATACCCAAAAGCGTCCTCTTATGGGGAAGGTTAGCTTGAAATTTGTTGATTATTCTATCATTACTTCCGATAATCCCCGCAGCGAGGACCCCGAGAAGATTATTGCTGCCATTGAAGAAGGAGTCAGGGAAGATGGGGGACGCAGCGGCGAGGACTACACTACTGTTGTGGATCGAAGAGAAGCTATCAGAACAGCTCTGGAGAGGATGAAGGGGGGGGATATGCTTCTCATCGCTGGTAAAGGACACGAGAAAGTGCAGATTTTCAAGGATCGAGTAGTGGAGTTTAACGATAGCAAAATGGTGCGAGATTTGCTGACCCGAGGATAATTTTATATAATGAAGGCGAATTATCAACGAAGGAACTATTTATTATGCCCCAGTTCTTTTCCCTTCAAGAGATTCTCCAGATAACCCAAGGAAAATTCATAGGTAAGGATTCTTCTTTGGTTATTCCTGCCGAAAAAATCTCCATTGATAGTCGCACCTCAAGGAAAGGTGATCTTTTCCTGGCTCTTAAGGGACCCAGGTTTGACGGTCATAATTTTCTCAAGGATTGCTGGAAGAAGGGAGGATTAGGAGCTATTGTTTCGGAGGATATCACCTCACCCTCACCAAATTTCTTCCTGATTCAGGTAAGGGATACTCTTCAAGCTCTGGAGGAGCTGGCGCGGTTTCATCAACGCCGGCTCTCACCTCTTCTGGTGGGGGTTACCGGAAGCAACGGTAAAACCACGGTTAAGGAAATGATTTGGCAGATTCTTTCCCGGAAATATCCTACCCTGAAATCCCCGGGGAATTTCAATAACCAAATTGGGGCTGTCTTAAGCCTGCTGAAGCTTTCTCCTTGTCATAGATTCGCCGTTTTGGAGATGGGGATGAATCATGCCGGAGAGATTGCCCATCTAGCCGCATTGATTGAACCGACTATTGGGGTCATTGTAAATATCCAGCGGGCCCATTTTGGCTTCTTAGGGGGTCTGGAAGAGATCAAAGAGGCCAAAGCAGAGCTCATTGACTATCTGAACACCCGGAAGGAGAGCTACTTAGTATTGAATGCTGATGATCCTTGGACTCCAGAGCTTGAAAAAAGAGCTCGCTCACGGCTTACGACCTTTGGGCTTATTGGGGAAGCCGGGGTAAGGGCTTCCAGGATAAGGTGGAATGAAAACTATCTTGATTTTCAGTTAAGCTATGAAGAGAGAAAGCAGGCCATTCATCTTCCCCTTCCCGGAAAATATAACCTTGCTAATGTTCTGGCTGCTTCAGCAGTGGCCTTGATCCTTAAGGTTCCTCTGGAAGATATTGCACAGGCCCTATCCGAATTCCAGCCTCTTCCTCATCATTTCCACATCCAGATGCAGAGAGGTTTTCGAATCGTCGATGATTCATACAATGCCAATCCGGACTCCATGAGAGAAGCTCTGGATCTTTTCAAAGCCACAAGAGGAAAAAGGAAAATAGCCATACTAGGGGATATGCTGGAGCTGGGAGAGAAATCTTCTCTCTTTCACCGGGAGGTGGGTCAGCATCTGGCCAGGCTGGGTACGGATGCTGTATTTACCTTTGGGGATTCAGCCAGGGAAGTGGCAGAGGAGGCCAGGAGGAGGGGACTTGATGACTGTTTCTCTTTTGATGACAAGAAGGAGTTAGTAGAGGAACTTCTCCTTTATCTCCGGGAAGGAGACTGTCTTTTCATTAAAGGTTCCCGGGGTATGAGGATGGAAGAAGTTGTGGAAAAGTTAAGGATAAGGCTATGTTCACCTACTTCACTTCATCCTTAATCCTACGCTCTGGGGCAGCGGCTATAGTTTCTCTTGCTCTTAGTTTAGGAATAGGTAAGATCTGTCTGGAAAAGTTCCGCAAAGCTGGTATGGTTGATCACGTTCGTGCTTACAGCCCTTCAGGTCATCAGGATAAAAAAGGCACCCCTACCTCCGGGGGGATTTTTATCCTGGCCAGCTTTGGCATTGGACTCTTTCTCTTTACCGATCTAACTGATGAGTTTGTTCTCATATCTCTTTTAGTTACCTTTTGTCTGGGATTGCTCGGTTTTTGGGATGATCGCATCAAGGCTTTGAGGAAAAGCTCCCGGGGTCTTAAGGTTCTCTTTAAGTTAGGGATTCATTGTCTGGTGGCCGGGGCAGTTGTCCTTTACGTGACCCAGATCCTGGAGTTCAGAGGTCAGGTCAGTATCCCTTTTACAGATTTTACTCTGAATCTTGGGTGGGCCTATATTCCTCTGGTGATGGCTATGATTGTGGGTACTGCCAACAGCGTCAATCTTAGCGATGGCCTGGATGGGCTTGCAGCCGGATGCATTATCTGGGCGGGTCTTGCGTATGCTCTTTTGGCTTATTTTGCGGGGACTATGAGTTTTTCTTATTCTTTAAAGTTAACCTTCATTCCAGCGGCCAGGGAACTGGTGATTTTCTGGGCTTGTCTTTTAGGAGCGGTTTCAGGATTTCTCTGGTATAACCGCCATCCCGCCCGGATTTTTCTAGGCGATACTGGAGCTCTAGCTCTGGGGGGAGCTCTAGCCATCACCGCCGTTTTGGTAAGGATGGAGATTCTTCTTATTCTTATCGGGGGAGTCTTTGTGGTGGAGGCATTGTCCGTCTTTCTGCAGATTCTCTCCTTTCAAACCACCGGCAAGAGAATATGGAAAATGAGCCCTCTACATCACCATTATGAACTTAAGGGAATGAGGGAGTCCAGTATTGTTACCCGCTTCTGGATGGTGGGTCTTTTTCTGGCTGGAATAGGTCTTTTTAGTGTGTTCTGGTAGGTGAGAGAAGATGAAGCTTAAAGATAAGAAGGTTCTAGTTCTGGGTATGGGTATTAGCGGAACGGCGATGGTAGATCTTTTAGAAAGACAAGGGGCTAAGGTTGTAGTAGGGGAGATAAAGAATACCGCCGAGGAGCAGGTAAAGGCAAAAGAACTGGAAGGACGGGGAATAAAAGTTCATCTGGGCCCTCATTCCTTACATCTTCTTGATTACCAGGATCTAATTGTCCCTTCTCCCGGTATCTCTTTGGATATCCCTCTTCTTCAGAGGGCTAAAGATAAAAGTATTTCCATAATAGGGGAGCTGGAACTCGCTTCCCGCTTCATCAAAGATACCTCTCTGGTAGCTATTACCGGGACCAATGGTAAGACTACTACTACATTCCTTACCGGTCAAATTCTCAAGAGGGCCAGAGGAGATGTTGAAGTGGCGGGAAATATTGGAACCTCTCTATCCGGGGTAGTGCAAAAAAAATCCTCTATCATAGTGGTGGAGGTCAGCAGTTTCCAGTTAGAAACTATTGAAAAATTTCATCCCTTTATCTCCTGTATTCTTAATATTAGCCCCGATCATCTTGATCGCCACCACAGCTTTACCCAATACGCTCATCTTAAGGGTAGGATTTTTCTTAACCAGAACAAAGAGGACTTTACCATTTTGAATAAAGACGATTCCTTGGTTCATACCTTGGCTGAAAAGACCAGGGCAAGGAGAGTTTTTGTCAGCCAGAAAAACGAGCCAGATTTGGGGGTTTTTCTTAAAAAGGGTAGAATTATAGCCAGATTTGGGAGGGAAGAGGAAATCGCCTCTTTATCCCGGATTAGGTTTCCCGGTTCCTATAATTTAGAGAATATTCTTTCTGCCGTTGCCATATCCTCTCTTTACCGGGTGAGCCCCGAAGTTATGCGGGATGTTTTAGAAAAGTTCAAAGGACTTCCCCATCGAGCCGAGGCAGTGGGAAGAGTAAGGAGCGTCCACTTCATCAATGATTCCAAGGCTACCAATGAAGGAGCGGTAAAGAGATGTCTAGGAGGAGTAAGAGGACCAGTGATTTTGATCATGGGGGGAAGGGACAAAGGGGCCAACTTCTCCATTCTGCGCTCTCTCATCAGGGAGAAGGTAAGAGAGATTGTCCTCGTTGGTGAGGCCAAAGAAAAGATCAAAGAGGAGCTTTCCGGTATCTGCCCCATGGTAGAATCGGATGAGCTCCCCAGTGCGGTAAGATATGCTTTTAATAGCGCCGAGCCGGGAGACTCTGTTCTTCTTTCTCCCGGATGCACCAGCTTTGACGAGTTCAAAAGCTTTGAAGAAAGAGGCGAAGTCTTTAAAAGAGAGGTAGAGAAGCTGAGGGAGGAATATGAAAAACAAAACTAACATTGATTATCCTCTTCTCATTATTACTCTTTCTCTTTTAGCCGTAGGGCTCACCATTCTCTTTAGTGCCAGCGGTGCTTATGCTTACCTGCGTAAAGGCGACTCCTATTTCTTTCTCAAGCGTCAGCTAATATGGGCTGCTCTGGGTCTGGTTTTCCTCTGGATAGGAACCAACTTCAATTATCAAAGGTACCAGAAACTAGCTATACCCTTGCTTTTGCTCAGCCTGGGGCTCTTGGCAGCCGTTTTTCTACCCCAGTTAGGACAGGGGCCAAGGGGAGCCCACCGCTGGATAAGTTTAGGGTTTATGGGACTGGAGTTTATTCATTTTCAACCCAGCGAGATGGTCAAACTGACCCTGGTTATTTACCTTGCCTCGTCCCTGGTGAGAAAAAGGCAAAAGATGGAAAATTTTATTAACGGATTCCTTCCCTACTTCATTATCCTGGGGGGTATCTCCATTATGGTAGTTGTGGAGCCGGATTTGGGTTCCGCCATTATCATTGCCATGATTGCTTTTGTTCTTCTTTTTGCCGGAGGGGCCCGGATTTCCCATATGGTCTATGCCCTGATTCTAGCCCTGGTTCCCCTTTGCTTTTCCATTTTTGAGGTAGGCTACCGTAAGGACAGAATAATGGCTTTTCTGCGTCCGGAGCTGGATCCTCAGGGTGCGGCTTTTCAACCACTGCACTTCAAAATTGCCCTAGGTTCGGGGGGACTCTGGGGTCTAGGGCCGGGAAGAGGACAGGAGAAGCTTTTCTATCTTCCTGCTCCACACACTGACTCCATCTTTGCTGTCATTGGTGAAGAATTTGGTTTCATTGGTACCACTTTCATTATCGTGCTGTTTTTTGCTCTAGCTCTTCGAGGGTTGAAGATTGCCAGAAAGGCACCCGATGCACTGGGAAAACTTCTGGCGGTTGGTCTTACCTCCATTATTTGTCTTCAGGCGGCGGTTAACATGGCCGTGGTCACTGTTATCCTTCCCACTACCGGAACTACCCTTCCCTTCATCAGCTACGGAGGCTCCTCCCTCCTTATCTGCCTCACCGCGGTAGGGATCCTCTTGAACATATCCAAAACCAGCCTCCCCAAAGTGGACTCCGGTGATGAATGAGCTATTCTAAGGAGTATAAAGAAGCATCTTTATCATTGACTTAACGAGAGAATTTAATGATTATGTTGGACTTGGAAGGTATATTTTCAGAAAATGAGGGACGGGTATCTTTGAGGATACTCGCCCCCTTTATGCGACTTTCAAAAGATTCTACTAACAGAATACGAGGTGGTTCTTGCTACCACCTGTTGGAGGATGATCCTCCACCTCCAGAGTTCCGATCTCCTCTGGGACGTGCTTCATTGACCACGATTTCTCTATCTCCCATAGAATGTCCATTGAGAGTTTTGACCGCTTCCTCCGCCTCTTTATCGGAGCTGAAGTCTACAAAGCCAAATCCACGGGAGCGACCTGTGTCACGATCCGTAATGACTTTGGCATCCTCGACACTCTCGTATTCGCTGAAGAGATCCTTCAGCTCCTCTGCCGTCGTTGTGTACGGTAGATTTCCTACGTACAGGGTTTTGCTCATTATTACCTCCTTGGTTTTTGAGCACTACCAAAAACTATAGTATCTATTTGGGTCTCTTAGTCTAAGATTTCTTAGTAAGATTTTAGACGGGTAAGTAGCATGGCAGGATTCAAAGGACACGGCA
>SDBU01009173.1_pt1 | contig 11131 bp, 8 predicted proteins | sample 2277071 | NCBI WGS metagenome assembly SDBU01 (sample SAMN10397929, study PRJNA504765) | marine sediment metagenome | isolation source: marine sediment core GS08_GC12, 126 cmbsf | place: Arctic Ocean: Gakkel Ridge, Loki's castle | collected 2008 | reverse complement strand
TCGAGCGCGGCGTATCGAGTGGGGGAGCGGCGGCGCGATGCGCTGGTGAGGTCGGCGGAGATAGCGGGGATCGGGGCGGAGTGGCGAGAGCTGTTGCGAACGGATCCGGCGGAGGCGGAGTATGTGCGGGAGCGGACGCGAACGGGCCGACCGTGCGGCGACCCGCGCTTCGTGCGTCAGGTGGAACGTCGCACGGGCCGGAGCCTGACGCCGGGCTGCCCCGGCCGACCGAAGGGCAGCCGCGCAAAACGAATGAAATAGGTATTATGTCCCAGGAAGTCATGTCCCAGGAAGTCTCCCCAGGAAGTCATGTCCCAGGAAGTCTCCCCAGGAAGTCCCCATGTCCCAGGAAGTCCCCAGGAAGTCCAGGAAGTCTCCTCCAGGAAGTCTCCCCAGGAAGTCCCCAAATATGGTGTCCCCGGAACTCCCCGGAACCCCGAGCCACATGCGACGGTGCGATCGCCGCGCGGGACGGGCGAATCAGCGAAGATGGCCCTTGACACGATCTGCCGAGGGCGTACAATTGCCCTCGAACGATACGCCGTCGCGTTGACGCTGGCCAAATGGGAAATCCCGGCTTAACTCGTTACCTGGCTATCGCCGTCGTCTGTGCCACATTAATGGTACCTCTTGCAGCAGCAGGCTGTGGTTCGGGAAGAGCGCGAAGAGGTCAGCTTGTTCCCAAGGACGTTCGGGAATAGTGGACAACTCCGGCGAGTGGGCCTCAAGGGGCCGGCTCCGACCTAGACTCACCCCTGACCAGTTGGGCTGTGTCGGCGGGGTGCCAGACGAGCGATCCCATTCTCAGCCCATGCGTCTGCACAGTTCCGCTCGGCGACGGGCCGACCGGAAGTTGCGCCCGACAGCGCCAAAGGGCATCATGGCGGCCGCCCAGAAGGAGCTGCCCGTGGGGCATGGCGTCGGATTCCTGATGCGAGTTGATCGGGAGGGAGATGGAATGAGTGGCAAATGGTGCAACCGGCAGGCGCGCGCACGCCTGGTGCACGCCGTCGGCCTGGCCGTCGTTGTGGCGCTCGGCCTGATGGGAGGCGGCTGCGACCGCGAAGAGACGCCCGCGGAGAGCGCCCCGGCCCAATCTCCCGCGCAGAGACCCTCGCGAGCCCCGGCGCAGGCCCCGGCGACGCAGTACGACTGGTGCGGCGTCCATTTCGGCGCCGTTCCGGCCAACCCGTACCAGATGCCCACGGCGGTCAGGGTCGAGCTGCCTGAGGTGCCGCAGGCAGAGGCCGTGTGGGGCGGAACGGGCCGTGACGACCGCGGCCACGTCTGGATCGGCCTGTGCGGCCGGAAGACTCCGGGCGCGTCCGCGCGCCTGCTGGAGTACATGCCGGAGACGGGTGAGATGCTGGTCCGGGGGGACGTGGTCTCCGAACTGGCGCGCCTGGGGATCCTCCGGGAGGGCGAGTCGCAGAACAAGATTCACACCAAGATCCTCCAGGCCGACGACGGCCGGCTCTACTTCGCCTCGACCGACATCGTGGGCGGCGACTACGAGCATGGGACGCGGCCGCCCACCTGGGGAGGGCACCTGTGGCGCCTGAGCCTGCCGGGGAACGAGTGGGAGCACCTGCTGGCCACACCGGAAGGGCTGATCGCCATCACGGTGTCGGGGCCCTACGTCTACGCTCTGGGATTCTTCGGGCACAAGGTCTACCAGTACGACATCAGGACAGGCAGCGTTCGGTCCGCCGCGGCAGGTTCGGTGGACGGCCACATCTCCCGCAACATCGTCAGCGACCGTTTCGGCCACGTCTATGTCCCCCGCCTGCGCCGGGAGCCTGCGCCGGCTGCCGGCCCCGCTGAAGTCGAGCCGGCGGCTGTGGTCAGCCTCGTCGAGTACGACAGCGACCTGCGCGAGGTCGGCGCGACGACGCTGAGCAATTACATCGACCAGGACCCGACCAACTCCCACGGCCTGACGGGCTTCCAGCCAATGGCCGACGGGTCAATCGTCATTGTCACCGCCGCAGGATATCTGTACCGGATCGTGCCCCGTGAGGGTCAGGCTGCGGAGGTGAAGGAGATCGGCTGGATGCATCCCTACGGGAAGCGATACGTTGCCTCGCTCTTCACCTATGCGGGCCGGCGCTACGTCATGGGGCTGTCCACCGGCGGAAAGGACTCGGACCACAGCAACATTCTGGACTTCGAGTGGGTTGTTTACGACCTGCAGACCCGCCAGTCGGCGCCCATGCCGTTCGACGTCAAGACCGCCGATCTGCCGAGCCTGCGGAGGGCGCTTCTCTACGGCTCTGTCACGCGCGACGACGCGGGCCGGTTCTACGTGGTGGGGCTCGCCCCCCGTGGGGGACCGCTGGTGCTGCGTCTGGACTGCTCGGTCGCTGCCCCCGCCGGGGGGGGATAGTGGAGCGTCGGGCAACCGCCGGCTGCGTCCGTGAAAGGGGCCCGGTGCTGTGAGGCTGACCTGGCGTTGTGGCCGAGGTATTCCGGGGACGCCATACTTGTCTCTTGACAGTGCGGGACACACGGAATAGAGTCGGGTCATGGCCAGAATCGCACGGGCAGTGGCTGCGGGGTTTCCCCATCACGTCACACAACGCGTGGAACCGACCGAGGGCGAGGTGGAGTCATTGCGCAAGCACGAACGGACGGGCCGGCCTTTGGGCAGCCCCTCCTTCCTGGGCAAGGTGGAGAGCATGTTGAAGCGTACGCTTCGGCCGGGGCGGCCGGGTCCCAAGCCGAAGAAGCACTTGGCCTGACCGGGGGGAGTTGAATATGGTGTGCTCGGAACTACTCCCCGGAACTACCCGTCAGGCTTGAGTCGTCAACGCCTCAATCAGCGGCCCTGCGAAGCGACAGTCTCCCTTTGAATCTCCCAATCTTGCCGACAACCGAAACGATCCGACAGTTTAGGAATATGCGCTGAGATGCGGTCCGCGACTTCCTTGCTCGACAACTTCTTCTTTGTTGCTCCCTTTCCATCTACGTCTTTGTGTGTGTACGGATTCTCGCCTATCTGGTGCAGCAGACCCAGAAGCCCATGCTTCAGCTCGTGATTGAGACCCTTACGCAGTGCCTTCCGCTCTGGTAGCTCGGTCTCTTCAGAACAAGGAACCCACATTATGTTCAGGCACTCGGTGTAGTGCCCCTCTCCAGACACTTTTCTGTAGAGAGAGTCGTTGAAGACAATCCACACATAGTGCAGAATCGCACCTTGCATCTCTGCGTCGCCGGTCAGTGAGCAGGCTGCCGGCGCCACTATTTCGTGCCGGCCCTGGCAGCGCTTCAGGCGCTGGACCGCGGGGCCGAACAATAATCTTGTGCAGTGAACGATGCGGATCGAGGAACACGACACTTTGTCCCATTGCGTGGCGAGAAGACACATCTGGCGGCTTACAGCGCCCTGTAACTCACATGGCTTCTGGAGTGTCCAGTGGTGCGGTCCATTGGACACCCCGCCGACCACTGCGTTGTAAGTGATCGGTATAATGTTGGCAATGCGCACTTGAAAAACAGACGAACACATGAGGTCTCTCCGATTACTGCCCATCGTGCTTGGTTGGCCGAACTGGCTCAGTTGCCGGTCGTTCGGGCAGGTTTTTGTATTTCCACATCCGCCGTGTCTCCGTTTCTACATGCGTCACCTTCCCGCGCTCGAAGCGTATTGTAACCGTTCTGTAGAACTTGTCCAGCATAAGCTTCGCCAGGAAATGAAAAAGCTTCTCTTCGTATTCCGGGGAGGTATTCCGGGGACACCATACTCATCTCTTGACGGCGGGGGACACACGGGATAGAGTCTGGTCATGACCAGACTCGCACGGAAAGGCGCTTATTGATGAACGCACAGGTAATGCTACACCACAAAGGACAGAAAGGGCACGAAGGACGGCGCTGAAATAGATTGCTATTCTTGGCTTTCCTTCGCGTTCTCAGTGCACTTCGTGGTGACAGCTTTGTTGCTTTTGTTATGCGGATGTCAATAGTCATGAGAATGGCCGAGTCAGGCTGGGTGTGGGAGGGCGAAGGGCTGGACCCTGGCACGCCTCCCTCTATCTTCGGAATTGGTGACGGGGCGAGATTCTTCGGCCTTGGAAAGTGTCACTTCCTCTTCCATCCCACCAGCGAGTTGGCCCTGCACAGGCTGACGGACATGGAGCAGGTCGTCTGCGACATCACTAAATGGCTGCACAAGGACGTGGCCGGCGGGGGCTCGGCGAGCTGCCGGGATTCGTCCTTGGACAGGGTAATACGCGAGGCGGAGAAAGTCAGCCTGCTTTCCCTGAGATTCCCAAACATCACCGGCGCAATCTTCGACGATGCGCTCAGCATCTTCAAGGCCGAGGGATATACGCCCCAGCAGTTCGAAAGAGTGTACTCGGCCTTGAAGGCCCATAATCCCGACTTGAAGCTTTGGGCCGTCGTCTACGCGCGTGAGTTGTCCGCTGAGAACTGGAAGGCGTTCGAGCCCTACATTGACGTGGTCAACCTGTGGGTCTGGCGGGGCCATTGGAAGGGCGCCGAGGACATCGACGGCATTCTTGCCAAGTGCCGCGATATTTTCCCCGACAAACCTGTGTATCTTGGGTGCTACTTGCGCGATTACTCAGCGCAAGCGCCCATGCCTCTCAGCATTGTGCAGGACCGCGTCCGCGGCATACTGCGCTGTCTCGAACGGGGAGAGATCGCCGGGTACACGATTCTCGGTACGGTGTGCATTGAAGGCCAACTCGAAGCTGCCACTTGGATACGCGATTTCATCGCCGGCCATTGAGGAGCATATGGACAGCTTCAAGATAGCACTCGTGCAGCACGGCAGCCCGGTGGGGCGCACGAAGGAGAACCTGCAGGCGACCATCTCCTGGACGCAGAAGGCGAAGAAAGCCGGGGCGGCACTGGTCTGCTTTCCGGAGCTGAACATCACAGGTCACGCCGGACACGCTGCCATGGTGGACTGCGCGGAGCCTGTTCCGGACGGCCCGAGCGTTGCGGCCCTGGTCGACGCGGCCCGGAAGCTCGACATCCACATCTGCGCCGGGATAGCCGAGGACGATAGAGGAATCCACTACAACACCCAGTTCATCGTGGGACCCGACGGATACTTGGGCAAGCAGAGGAAGGTCCACCTTTCCATAGACGAGTACTTCTATTTTCGGGGCGGCACTCGCCTGCCTGTGTTCGATCTGCCCGTGGCCCGCGTGGGGATCATCATCTGCTACGATAATTGTCTGCCGGAATGCGCGCGCTGTCTGGCGGTCGAGGGCGCCGAGCTGCTCCTGTGCCCCCATGCCGCCCGATTCGGCACGTGGCCGCGGACCTCGGCCGGCCGACGAAAGGCGGTCGCGCGGAGGAAGAAGGAATGGGCATTGATCCATTCGTGCAGGGCATACGACAACGGATGCTACGTGGCTCTATGCGATACGGTCGAACGATCCGCGGTCGGCCTGCGCGGCGTAGAGGCGAACCATGCCGGCGGCTGCATGGTCTTCGACCCGAACGGCGAGTTGGCGGCCGAATCTCGAAGCAAGGATATCAGGGATGAGATGCTGGTCGCGGCCCTGGACGGGGGGAAGGTGGCCAAGCGCCGCGCCCGGCCTTGCTTCAATCTGCAGACCCGCCGGCCGGAGGTCTTCGCGGCGCTTACTGAACCGACTCAATAAGCGTTCCGTAAGCGCTGTTGACCGTTCCTGTTGACGGGGATCGGCGCAGCATCGGGGACACCATCAATGCGGATAGGGTCTTCGGAATGGACACCGTTGCAGGAGTGGGCTCAGCCATCCCATTCCCACCACCCGATGTTTTCCCCGTCCCACAACCAAGCGTCGGTGTCCGGGCCCCACATATCAGGACTGGCGAAATAGCCGAATGGGATCCCCGGCCCACCGTTGGGCGCAAAGATGTTGTCCATCCGATCGCGGCTCACGTAGGCCCCCTGCGACCATCTCACGTGACCGTCGAAATACATCACATTCTGGCCGTCGTTGTGGTTGGGCTTCTGCGGGAACCGGCGCCAGGGAAGCACAGTGGCCATGGGGTTCGTCTGAACGGCGCTGCCGTCCCAGTACTGCGGGGGGGGGTAGGGCGGTCGCTCGCCGATCGTCGTGCGCCATGTGAATCCATCTGCGTCGGAGCCCATCGCCTGGTTCGGGGCTATGTCGCGGAAGTGACTGAGCGAATCGTACAGGTAACTGCACTTGTACGGCGTCATCGTCTCCGCCCCCGCTGCCTCGGAAGGATCGAGAGGTATTCCCATGACGAGGACCATTCCCGTGCGGTTGCCTTGTGGCGACACCTCTGCCAAGCCGAAACCGCTGTGGCGTGAGCCGTTCACGTAGCGCATGGCAATCTGCGGCTGGTCATTCGTTGAGGGACACCTGAAGACGTTTTCATTGTCGAGATACGCTGGATGCAACGATTGCATCGGATTATTATAAGGGTCTCTGTTTGAACGCGCCTGGTCATAAGTGAGGCGCCCAGGGCAGTGACCCCGCTCAGCGACTGGCCTGCTTCATCGTAGAGCTGTTCACCCAGTAGTGTGTTGCAGTCCCAGTGGCAGGGAAAGAAGTCGCCATTCGGCTCTTGGTAGGTGTGACAGGCCTTCACGATCTGACTGAGGTTGCTAAGGCAAGACTTGCGTCGAGCTTCTTCCCGCGCGCGGCTGAGGGCCGGCAGGAGCAGCCCCGAGAGAATCCCGATAATGGCGATCACGACCAACAGCTCGATCAACGTAAACGCCGCGAGTAGTCTCCGAATCATGAGTTCCCCCTTCCGTTCGCCCCCGAAAAATCACAGGGCTCCGCTGTTCGATGGACAGTGAAGATACCCGGCACGAGCCGGCCGGGACACAACGAAACCGCCTGCATGACAGCACAGCCCCCATTCGAAGAGCCGTCCGCCCGCTGACGATCCCTCGAAATTTCGCGCGCCGGAATTATCCCACTCGCGGGGCATACGGTCGAGACCCCGCGGCCAATGCGGCCGGACGTCGATGCCGCACTGCATCGGCGGTTGGCGTCTCAACGAATTGCCGCGACCCATGATCGCGAAACGATCATGATCAGTTAGCTGACAGCCCGTTGAAGAAGTGTGGCTCCGCCGCCCTCGGCGGAGGAACCGCAACCGGGGGCGGTTGCGCCACACCGAGTACGGGCGCACGGCCACGCCTTCGTCCACGGGCTGGCGGACTGCGGCGCGCAAGCGCGCGCCCCTACGATCGGCGGGAACTTCGGATTTCCGCCCACTGTGCACTTCTTCAACGGACTGCTACCGACTCAGCCGACTGCAGGTCGCAAGTCGGCCGGCCCAAGGTCCTCACCATCTTTTCCCAGGCGATTCATTGAGCCTTCGCGATCCGGATCCCGAGCGCGGCTTCGAGGCATTCAGATTTTGGATTTCGAATCTGTTTCGAAATTTGAGCTTCTGAATTCGGATTCGGCTGGGGGGGCGCCGCGCTGCGTGATTGTTCCTTCCTGACGGGCTAGTTGGTATCATACGCAGCAGAGCAGGCAGGAGAAGAGTCCATGCACCGTACACGTGCGCAGATCGGCTCGTCCCACGCGGCATTGCACTGGGTCCTCGGTGCGGCCCTTGTGGCCGTGCTGGTGCTGCCGTTCGCGCTGCGTCCCCGGGAGACCGGTTCGACTTCAGCCGGAGTCCGTGCCAACATTCCCGACCGAAAACTCGTCATCGTGTCGCCGCACTGGGAGGGGATTCGCACGGAGTTCGGCCGTGCGTTCTCCGAGTGGACCGCGCAGGAACTCGGCCACACGACCACGCTGGAGTGGCTCGACCTGGGCGGCACTTCCGACGCGCTCAGATACGTGCGCTCTGAGTTCAAACGCTCGCCGGACGGGATCAAAATTGACCTGTTTTTCGGCGGAGGCGTGGACCCTTATCTCCAGCTTACTCAGGAGGACCTTCTGGTGCCGTGCCGCGTGTCTGAGGACGTTCTAAAGCAGATCCCGCAACACTTCGCCGGAATTGAGATCTACGATAGGGAACGCCTCTGGTTTGGGACGTGCCTGGCCGGCTTCGGCATTATCTACAACAAGAAGGTGCTCGATTTTCTCGAATTGCCCACGCCTGAAAGCTGGCAGGATCTCGCCCGGCCGGACTTCTTCACGTGGGTTGGGTCGGGCGACCCGCGCTCGAGCGGAAGCGTCCACATGGTCTACGAGATTATCCTTCAGGCCCACGGATGGGACGAAGGATGGGCGAACATCGTCCGCATGGGCGGCAATGTCCGCAACTTCTCCCGCTCCGGCGGCCAGGTGCCCAGGGACACGGCGCTCGGCGAAGTGGCCTGTGGCATGGCGATTGATGTCTACGCGTGGCGGCAGATCGCGCAGGTCGGCGAGGACAGAATGGGATTCTGTCTGCCGGAAGGGCTGACCATTGTCAATCCGGACAGCATCGGCATCCTGAAGGGCGCGCCGAATCGAGATCTGGCCGAGAGGTTCATCGAGTTCGTGCTGAGTGAGCCGGGCCAGAGGCTCTGGGTCTTGAAAGTTGGAGCGGACGGCGGGCCGAAGGAGTTCGAACTCGATCGTTTGCCCGTAATACCGGGCTTTGCGAAGCGCTTCGGGGATAACGCAGCCGTCACATTTGACCCGTATACCTGGCAGGGCGGGTTCACGTACGACGCAGAGAAGGGGGCGACGCGCTGGACCATACTGAACGACTTGATCGGCGCCGTGCTGATTGACACGCACGAAGAGCTGGCCTCCGCGTGGGAGGCAGTGAAGGACGCGTCCAAACGTGATCCCCGCGTGACCGAACTGATCGAACCGCCTTTGTCGGAGACGGAGCTGCTGAGCCTGGCCCGGGGAAAATGGGGAGACCCGGAATTCCGCGCGCGCACACGGGCGAAGTGGGCGGCCGAGGCCAAAGAGAAGTATCGTCGCGTTGTGCGGGATGAGCCATGATCAGCATAACCCTGAGAAACGTCTCGAAACGCTTCGGCCAGACCTTGGCCGTGCAGGACGTGTCGCTCGAGGTCAAGAGGGGCGAACTGTTCTTCCTCCTTGGGCCGTCCGGCTGCGGGAAGACCACGCTTCTGCGGCTGATCGCCGGGTTCGGCCGGCCCGATGAGGGAGAGATATACTTCGACGACAAAGAGGTTGCCTCCGTGCCGCCTCACAAGCGCAACACGGCGATGGTCTTTCAGAATTACGCTTTGTGGCCCCACATGAGCGTGACTGAAAACGTGGCCTATGGACTTAGAGAGCGTAAAGTGCCCAAGGCCGCGAGAACGAACCTCATTCGCGACGCGCTGCGGAAAATCAGGATGGGCGAGTACGGCGACCGGATGCCGAACCAGCTCTCGGGCGGGCAGCAGCAGCGTGTGGCTCTGGCCCGAGCACTGGTGACCCACCCGGACGCAGTGCTGCTGGATGAGCCGCTCTCCAACCTGGACGCCCGGCTTCGCCTGGAGATGCGCCACGAGATACGGCGCATTCATGACGAGATCGGCATCACCATGGTCTACGTAACCCACGACCAGAAGGAGGCGCTCTCCATGGCGGACCGGATCGCCGTGATGAGCATGGGCCGCGTGGAGCAGATCGGCGAGCCGAGGACTTTGTACGGCCATCCGGCGAACAGGTTCGTGGCCCAGTTTATCGGCGAGATCAACCTGATTCCGGGGGCGCTGCTCAGGGTTGACGGGGATTGGGGAGTGGTGCGGACTCCGCTGGGTGAATTCCGGGCGCGGTTGCCGCGCGGCACCCTGCCGGAAGGGGCGAAGGTCGAGTGCATGGTCAGGCCGGAATGCCTGCACTTGGACGACAAAGCCGACAATACGTTCCGCGCAAAGGTCGTGAGGAGCGTCTACCTGGGCGAGTTGGAGGAGTTCCTTCTGGACGCGGGCGGTCAAGAGCTGCGTGCCGTTGCCGCCAATCCGGGCGAGCGCGCACCGGGTCCGGGCGCTGAGTTGGCGGTCAGCTTCGACCCGGGGGACGCGGTGCTGCTGCCGGCCGAGCCGGGAGGACATGAGCTTTGACGCGCTTCAGCGTCCTGATTGCAGCCGTCATCGTCGTGTTTCTGGCGGCGTTCCTCTTCTACCCAATGGGGTATGTCTTCAAGGGGGCCTTCTTCCCGTCCGGTCGGTTTTCGCTCTCCTTCTTCCGCACTGTCCTGGCCAACCCGGTCATGCAGGGGGCCATTTGCAACAGCTTCGCTCTGGCGTTCGTGACGACCTTCCTCACTGCGTTGTTGGCCATCCCCCTCGCGTACGTGGCGGTGCGCTATTCCTTCCCGGGCAAGGGGCTGTTGCTGAGCCTGCTGCTGGTGCCGATGATCCTGCCGCCGTTCGTGGGGGCCATCGGGATGCGGCAATTCCTCGCGCGGTTCGGGTCGTTCAACCTGCTTCTCCTCAACGCGGGCCTGATTTCTTCGCCCGTGGACTGGCTGGGGTCTGCGCGATTCTGGGGCGTGGTGATCATAGAGGTTCTGCACCTTTATCCGATCATGTACCTCAACGTCGCCGCGGCGCTTGCCAATATCGACCCCAGCCTGGAGGAGGCGGCGGTCAATCTCGGATCCCACGGGCCGCGGCTGTTTCGCCGCGTGACGCTGCCCCTCATGATGCCCGGCCTGTTCGCAGGTTCGGTGATCGTATTCATTTGGGCCTTTACGGATCTTGGAACGCCCCTGGTGTTCGAATACCGACGCGTCGTTGCGGTTCAAATCTTCGATCGAGTGACCGACCTCGCCTCGAATCCGGAGGGATACGCCATTGTCGTGCTCGTCTTGGCGCTGACCTTGATCACCTTTCTGGGCAGCAAGTGGCTCTTCGGTCGCAAGGCATACGAAACGCTCTCGAAAGGGGGCAGGGCAGCCGCGGAGAAGAGGGTCGGTCCGATCGGGGCCGGCATCATCATCGTGTTGCTGCTCGGCGTGGTAGTGGTCGCCTGTCTGCCTCACGCCGCCGTGGTCCTTACGTCGCTCATGGACAAGTGGTTCATGACGATCCTGCCGTCGAAGTACACGACGGAGTACCTCGGCAAAGTCTTCACGCACGACCTGACGGTCAGCAGCATCCGCAACAGCCTGTTCCTGAGTTCGCTGAGCACGCTCGTCGACATCGCCCTGGGCGTGAGTATCGCCTACCTGCTCGCGCGCAAAACGTTTCCCGGGAAGGACCTGCTCGACG
>SDBU01009172.1_pt1 | contig 11131 bp, 9 predicted proteins | sample 2277071 | NCBI WGS metagenome assembly SDBU01 (sample SAMN10397929, study PRJNA504765) | marine sediment metagenome | isolation source: marine sediment core GS08_GC12, 126 cmbsf | place: Arctic Ocean: Gakkel Ridge, Loki's castle | collected 2008 | reverse complement strand
TTGATGTTTTCATTCCACGGATAACATTTATTTTTATTAAAATAAGCGGTGCCAATTTTGGTTTTCTTCTTCTCCTCCAGGATTAATTTTTTGATGGCACCTGTCGGGCAGACCTGCGAACAGGCGTTGCATTCGTAATCACAATACCCCATACTGGGCACCAATTTGGGCGTGCCAATGCCTTCGATGCCTCCTTCAAATAATGTTGGGTGTAATCCGTTGGTCGGACAGACTTTCATGCACTCTGCGCAACGGATGCACTTATCGAGGAATTCTTCCTCCGGCAAAGAACCCGGCGGACGAATCAACCATGGCGGATAATCGCGGTCTGAAGGTTTAAGTTTCAAAAATGGAACAGCAATAACTCCAATCGCCGCGGACTGAAGGAAACGACGTTTCGACAATTCCAGTCCCTTCGGGATATATTGCCTCTCTTGTTGTATACTTTTTACTGGAGATTGAAATGCGAACGTGATTGCATACTTCGGACAAACATCCTGACAGTTGAAACATTCCACACATTCTTGCACCCAATATCCGTCGCCTTTGTCGAGGATAGCGCTGGTTTTGCATTCTTTGACACATTGGTTGCATTCGATACATTTCTCTTTATCGACAATCCATCGCAGGAAACTGACTTTCGACAACAATCCAAACAGCGCGCCCAATGGACAGAGATAGCGACACCAAAAACGCGGGTATAAAAACGATAGCATCAGAATCCCCATGAACCCTAAAAATGCTATATGATGCAATGTCGTAATCGTCTGATAGCCAATATCCGGGTTTGGAAAAAACACATACTGTTTCAAAAAAGTGTAAATCGGTTCGGAAACTTTATTTACGATTGGCACTTCCCATAGAGGGGCGAGGATAGATTTCGCCGCATAAGTACCATAAGAATAGATAGTCACTGCATAGCTGCGTGTCGCGATGGGAATAGGGTCCATCAACCAGGCAATTTGTGTGCTGAACAGCGCCGCGACTAAAAAAACGCCGAGGATGTAATATTTCACATTGCGCAATTGCGGCGTATGCGCGATTTTCGGTTCGCGCACCCACTTACTCTTCCAGCGCACAACGCGGTCCCAAATATCAATTGTGGTTCCCAGCGGACAAATCCAGTTGCAAAAGAATCTCCCCAACAAAACAGTTAAAACGACGATAATAATTGCCGGCAGGAATTTCGCCAACAAGGTTTCGGCGTTGCGCGATGATAAAATCGTACCAACAGCCGCCAACGGGTCTAAACGCAAAAAGAAATCGGCTGGTATCCATGTTTCAACAGGTGAAATGGTTCGAATCAAGATAACGAAAAATAGTAGTAAGACTAACACCTGAACAGCGCGTCTGATGTTGCTGAGTCTCAGAAATTGTTTTAATCGTGTATTCATTATGCTTAGAATCTGACAGCGTACTTACTATCGCATACGCTCAACTGACATATCGAACAAACTTTCCCACAGTTGGGACAAATTTCCCTGCGTCCTTTTTTCGGAATGCGAAGATGTCCGCAATTTCTGCATTCGCAAGTCCAGAAATGGAACACCTCCAAATCCGGCTCCTCTTTTGCGGCGATGTATAACGCCCAATCCGATGTGACAAAAATTACTCCATCACCACTGTGATGTACTAACTGGGCTAGTTGAACACCAACCGATAGAATGATGCTATCTGCGCCTCCAATGCCGGCTTTGCCGGTTCCGTGTGTACCATGTGGAACCATTTTGTGTTTTCGCAAAAGTCGGACGCTCCTACCAATATGCGCATCATTCACTCGAATAATCTGGTATTTTCCCATCTGATGGTCGATTGCAAATCTTGACATTGCTAAATTGAATTTTGGTTCATCTATCAAGGTGGCATTATAAGTCGCGATTTCTGCTTTTTTCATTTCCGGCAGTCGTTGAACGATAGAGACGATTTTTTCTTCAATAGAAATAGTATTACTCATTTTTACTCCTTAGTCAAAATCCCTCCCGTTTCAACTTCTCTTACCACTTTGCCCTCTTGCCCCTTTTCCCCTTGCCCTTTAGCCCTCTTGCCCTTTAGCCCATTTAAGATTCGGCTTTCTCGCCGCCGTTACCTCATCCAAACGACCAACCGGCGTCGAGCTAGGGCTCTCGGTAACGATTTCAGGATTTGATTCCGCGTCTTTTGCAATTTCTTTCATCGCTTCAATGAATCTATCAAGGGTATCCTTGCTCTCCGTCTCGGTTGGTTCTATCATCAACGCTTCTGAGATAATCAGAGGGAAATAAACTGTCGGCGCATGATAACCATATTCTAACAAGCGTTTGGCGATATCCAGCGCGCGCACATTGTTATTTTTCTTTTGCCTATCGGCAGAGAGCACAAATTCATGCATGCATGTTCGGTCTTGTGGCAAGTCGTAATATTCTTTGAGTTTTGTCATCATGTAGTTGGCGTTGATGACGGCATTTTTGCTCACCCGATACAAACCATCTGCGCCATGTGCTAAAATATACGCATACGCTTTGATGAGCACGCCGATGTTGCCGTAGAACGCCCGAATCTTTCCAACGGATTGCGGCATATCGTAATTAAGATGGTATTTGTCTCCGGCTTTCACTATTGTTGGCACTGGCAAAAATGGGAGCAGTTTTTCACACACGCCCACAGGTCCCGCTCCTGGGCCACCTCCGCCATGCGGCGTCGAGAAGGTTTTGTGCAGATTCAGATGCGCAACATCGAAACCCATGTCGCCTGGGCGACACACATCCAAAATCGCGTTCGCATTAGCGCCATCGTAGTAGAGCAATCCTCCGGCTTCATGGACAATATCCGCTATTTGGAGCACTTGCGTCTCAAACAAACCTAATGTATTCGGATTCGTCAGCATCAGCGCGGCAACATCGTCATCCATCGCCGCTCTTAGCGCATCGATATCTACCTCGCCGTTTTGGTTCGACGGTATCTGCTCCACTCGATAACCACAACGGGTCGCGCTCGCGGGATTCGTTCCATGAGCGGCATCTGGCGTCAACACGCGCTGTTTTTGTTGTCCTTGACTGTCGTGATACGCGTGAATCAACATTAATCCCAATGCCTCTCCATGCGCTCCCGCCGCGGGCTGTAATGAAAAGCCAGCCATCCCACAAATTTCAGATAACCATCGCTCCAATTCATACATCACGTGCAAAATTCCCTGTGCTAATTCCTCCGGCTGATACGGATGCACCCGCGCAAATCCCTCCAAGTTCGCAATATTCTCATTGACCTTCGGATTGTATTTCATCGTACACGAACCCAATGGATAAAAATTTGTATCCACACTATAATTTTGCCTTGATAATCTGGTAAAATGACGCACAACATCAAGTTCACTGACTTCCGGCAGAGCCGTGTCTGCATCCCGCAGTAAGGAAAGAGGAATTAACTTTTCAATTGGCTGTTCCGGCACATCACATTCGGGCAGCGAATATCCTGTCCGACCTGGTGTACTTAACTCAAATATCAATGATTCTGGCATTGTTCTGCTCCTCACATAGTCGTTCAAAATAAGCTATAGTTGATTTTTACCTCTATATTTTGCAAGTGTATCATCACTCACTCGTTCATGTCAAGGGCAAAATAAGGGCAAGGGGGCAAAGGGGCAAGAGGGCAAAGAAGTTTCACGTTTTACATTTTATGTTTCCCACTGACTATTCACAACTCACCAATTCTCAACAAAGTCTCGTAGCAGTATTAGGTTAATGCTCTGAAAAGCGCGGTATATAAAGATAGCACCTTCTCTGGGTCAGGACCGCGGTAGGCTGATTCGTTAGAAACGTAGCCTTGATAGCCATCTCGTTTGAGCAATTGGAACATCTCCCGGTAATATTCAAATTCCTCCGGGGCTTCCATCGAATGTGTGTGAATAGAAGTCAGATGATTTTTCATCATCTCATAGAGCGGTGCTATGGATGTGCTGCCAGCGGGCAAGCTCCAGCCGGACTCGGCACCGACTCGCCATTGGCAGTTGAAAACCAAGCCGACATTGGGTAAATTCGCCGCGTGAATGACTTCCAACGAATATTCCGGATTTGAAAAACTGCCGTGCATTTCCATGGATACAGCAATTTCGTCATCCTGTGCATATTCGCCCAACTCCCGCAGACAATCGCTGACGTTTTTGAACACCATCTGCTTGTTTTCATCTTCTGGTACGCGGTCGCCCAGCACGCGAACATGGTCACATCCAAATTCTCGCGCCATATCAATCACGTTCTTGACTTGCGCAACGCTCTTTTGACGTTCGCTGGCATCCAACGAATGGAAGGTAACGCAACTTGTCAACGAACCGAATTTCAGTCCTGAAGCATCCACCTTCGATTTAATTTCGGCTCTTTTTTCGGCGGAAATATACGCTTCCACACCATGTGGCTGATTGTAATCCATAAGAAATTCAATCCATTCATAGCCCGTCGCTTTAGCGATTTCCAAGAGTTTATCCAGGTCCCATTCCTGGCACGTTCCATAAGTATTCAACGACCATTTCATTTTTATATTCTCCTTGTTTATATTTCACACTGATTGTACAGTTTATCCCGAGAATCGGGGCTGTGCTCGCAACTTCGATTGCTGATTTTTAAAACGTGTTGCGTGTTGCGTGTTTCCTCATTCAAAGTACGCAGCACGAACCACGAAACACGCTTTGCTCTTTGCTCCCTCGCCCTTTAGCCATCTTACCCCTTTGCCCAAGAAAATTCCTTGCAAATTAGTCCTTTCATGATATAATATCATATCTAAACTTTCAGCGCAATGGAATTTCCACATAAACCCTTGGGAGGCATCATCATGTTTCAAAAAATATCGAGACGAGCTTTTTTGAAATCCGCAGGATTGACTTGTGCATCTGTGGTGTTTGGAGGGAGCTTTTTGTCCACCGTGTATGAAGCTTCGTGTGATATAGAATTACCCAATACGTATCGTCGCATCAACGATTTAGTTATATTGCCAGACCGCGGTATTTTATATATCGCCGCAGATTTCCATACACGCTTCAAGGATTTTAAAATATGGTTACAACAAACCAATATTGTTGAGAAAATAAAGGATAACGAGGATGCATATGGTTTGATTTTGGGCGATACCGTTGATAAGAAACCGGGCGATAGATTCGCAGAAAAACATGGCGATTCTCGGATTGTAGAGAACTTGATGAAAACATACGAGGAATTGGGTGAAAATAGTCACAGGCTGATTTATATCATGGGCAATCATGAGGATGCAGTTGTTGAACTGTACGACAAGTTAGTGAAACTTGGTATGAATGCCCAAAATAGAAAGAATTATGTAGCGAAGGTTTATAACGGTGCAAGTGGACTGTATTATCGGCAATTCAATTTTATAGAGCGGATAACTGAAGCACAGTACCAATTTCTGAAAAATCTTCCCTTAGCGGTCAGTGCTCGAAATGGATTAATTGCCGTACATGGAGCGCCGGCAAAACATGCGGTGAATTTAGAATCGCTTGCGAATGCAGATGCCACCGTGAGAAAAGAAATCCTCTGGAATAGACTGAATAGTGACCACAGTGTTAAGGATACAAAACGATTCTTGCGCAGGATGTCGAATGCGCGCATCTTAGTCGTCGGACATACTCCGTTGAGATATTTGCCGCAACGATACATTAAAAAGGGATTGGGGATGATAGGTGACGAGGAGATTATCCTCGCCACAAGTTATGGATGGCAGCCGGGAAAAAAATCATATCTCGTCCTTGACCTCGGGACAGTCTATAATGATGTGCATAAATTGCGCGTGGGAAAAGAGATTCGCCGGCTTAGTATGTGATGTGTAATGCGTAAATTACAAAACCACGTTTCACGTTTCACATTTCACATTTTAACTCTTTTCGTCGCAGAAATCCTGTTTGCTTCGCTTTGCTCAGATTGCTTCGCAAGGGTCGCAATTTCGCTTGCCTTCGGTTTTTCCGTTTTCTGTTTTCCGTTTTCCGTTTTCCGTTTTTAAATCTAACAAAATCGAGGTAAACATTATGAGCCAAAAAATCAAAGTTGGTGTTATCGGCGTCGGGGCTATCAGCAGAGGTCATTTAGATAGCTACGAAAAACATCCTGACGCGGAAGTCATAGCTGTGTGCGATGTTCTTGAAGAGCGCGCTAAATCAGTCGCGGAAAAACGCTCTATTGAACACGCGTTCACGGATTATAACGAAATGTTTAAAGAACTGCCGGATTTACAGGCGGTCAGTATTTGTACGCCACCGTTTGCGCACGCGCCCGCAACCATCGCGGCAGCGAAAGGAGGTGTGCATGTGATGACGGAAAAACCGATGTGCATGAATGCCAGCGAAGCGCGAGATATGGTCAACGCGTGCAAAGAAGGAGGGGTAAAATTAGGCGTCGGTTCTGGCCGCTCACGTTTGCGCGATGCTGCCGCTGCGGCGCGCAATGCTATCTTGTCCGGCGAGTTGGGCGAAGTGTATTATGGGCGGATGACCAGTTTCCGCCAGCGTGGACGACCAGGCGTGGATATGATGCAAGGTTCCAAATGGTTCATCGATTCCACCAAAGCGGGCGGCGGCGCGCTGTATGACATCGGTTGCTATGATATTGACGTTGTTTTGTATCTCCTCGGCAGCCCGCAGCCGGTAACCATCAGCGCCATTGCGTATCGCGGCATTGATTCGGACTTAGAGGAGGATGTCATCTACGATGTCGAAGAACACGCTTCGGTGTTTGTCCGATTCGAAGGTGGAATGGGTTTCACCTTCGAAAAGGCATGGGCAACCAACATGGATGGCGGTGACGGTTTGCGGATATTCGGCAACAAAGCGGGGCTAAAAGGTAACTCGACGCTGTGCGTGTTACAAGAAGGTAAAATCGCAGAGGTACCTCTGGAGATTCCGCAAGTAGGCAATCCCGGCTTCATTGGAGATTTTATAGAAGCGTGCGTAGGCGATAAGCAACCCATCACTCCAGGCGAAGATGGACAGAAAGTGATGGAAATTATGAGCGGTGCTCTCCTTTCCGCGGAACTTGGTCGTGAAATCACCGTCGACGAACTCTATGCTATTGAGGAAATCCGCTCTCAACCTGGAGCCGGATGGCCGATTTCTTAAACGAAGGACGGAGAACAGAGGACGGAGAACGGAAAATGGACATCCGCTTTCCATCCTTCTATTTTCCAATCTTCCATCCCAAAACCAACTCGGACAAACAAAAAATGATACGACATATTTTACACAACCTAATTACAATCGGTATTTGCTGTTCTGTGTTGATAGGTTGCTACAGTTTGACCGGCAGCCGCACCAAAGAGCAGGTTCCTGTGGATGACCAGTCGATATTGAAGGATATTATCTCAGAACTCAGGACGCGGTATGATTTGGTTGAAACTTTGAAAACGCAGATGAACGTGACCATCAAGACGAAGGGCGAGAAACCGCAGGAAGTGCGGGAATATCTATTCTACAAGCGACCTGATAAACTGAAGATAAACGCGCTCGGCCCACTGAACGAAACGCGTGTTGTCGTATTGGCTGTTGAAGAGTCCTTTACGATGTTTTTTGTTCAGGAAAAACAAGCCATTCAGGGGCCACTGACCGACACGGTGTTGACAAAAGTTTTTAATATCGACATGCGAGTTTCTGATGTCCGCAGCGCGATATTTGCCAATCCTTTCCTGGATGGCAACACCACCGATATACAGATAGCTCGCGCTGGAAATGCTTACGTGGTACGACGGCCATCATTGCGTGAAGGGCACACTGAGGAAATAACGTTATCGCAGACGAAGGACGCGGAATTCATTGTCACAGACTGGAAATTCCAGGATGCCGGCGGAAATATTATTCAACATACGGAATTTGATGATTATCGAGAAATCGGCGGTATTCTCCGCCCACTCAAAGTGACTATCTCACGAACAGTGGAAGGAACGAAAATTGTTTTTAGCTCTGTGAAACCTGAAATCAACAAAGAAATTAGCGATACCGCCTTTCGACTCAAACTCCCCAAAGGTACTGAGGTTCAAATATTGAATGATACAGAAACAGACGCAGAAGGAAAAACCACCGATTGACCAGCCCGGAGCGAATGTTATCGCCCTGGTGTTGCTATTAGCTTTCTTTTGGGGCGCCAATACGGTATTGCTCAAAATAGCATTGAGAGATATGCCGCCGCTTGCCATCGCAGGCTTTAGATTTTTGTTGGGAATGCTGGTCATATTCTTCTGGGCGGCAGGGAATCGCATACCGTTGGCTCTTCAAAAAGGCGAGCGATTATCGCTTGTATTATTGTCCCTCCTTTTTACAATGCAAATTGCCTTATTCAATCTGGGCACGAAATTCACCTACGCCGCGCATTCGACTATCCTCATCAATACACACCCCTTTTTCACTGCGTTGATGGCACATTTTCTCGTTCCCGGCGATGTCCTCAACAGGCGCAAAACACTCGGTTTATCCGTGGCTTTTGGCGGTATTTTCATCATATTTCGCGATAACTTTCAATTAGATATTAAATATTTACACGGTGATTTACTTGTTCTCGCCAGCGGATTTTTACTCGGCACTTTGGGTGTCTTGACGAAACTGTTGATTCAACGCATCAACCCATATAAGTTGTTAATCTGGGAAATGCTGCTCAGTCTGCCATTCTTTTTCGGTCTGAGCTTGTGCATTGAGGGCGTGAGCAGTTATCATTTTTCGTATATTGCATCCGGGTCGATATTATATCAAGGAATTGTCGTCGGAGGATTCTGCTTCACTGCCTTGACATTGGTTTTGAAGCGACATAGCCCCAGCAAGATAGCAGCCCTTCAGTTTGCCACTCCACTTTTCGGCGTATTATTGAGTAACATTTTTTTGCGCGAACCGGTAACAATAAATTTGGGCATTGGTGGAGGTTTTGTCGCGCTAGGTATCTATATTGTAAATCGGGCTTAAAACCCAGAAACCCAGAAAGCCGGAAAGCCAGAGAACTATCTTTCACGCAATACGCATCACGTTTCACGCATCCACTGACTGTTCACAATTCACTAACTCCCAACGAAATATCGTTTAGTAGGAGCCTAACATGCCTTTTGAAAAAATTGATAAAAATAAATTGAAAATTCTGCCACTCTCACAGCGGGAACACAAGACGACGGTGGAAAATATCTATCAACTCGATTCAAAAATTCCACCTTACGAAAACGAAAATTTATATCAAATCGCAGACAGAATTGCAGAATCCAATAAACGCGGTGGCCAGGTGATATGGATGATGGGAGCCCATGTTATCAGACGCGGGAATTCCCGATTTATCATCGACCTCATGGAGCGCGGAGTTATCACCCATGTAGCGACTAACGGCGCAGGCGCTATTCACGATTTTGAACTCGCTCTCATCGGCGCGACGCTTGAGGATGTGGAAATATACATTAAAGATGGCAAATTTGGCAATTGGGAGGAGACGGGACGCTATATCAATGAAGCCGTCAAACGCGGCTACCGCGATAAAATTGGCTATGGCGAAGCTATCGGCAGAATGATTCAGCTAGGCGAATTACATCTTGCTTCGCAATCTGTGCATATTGAAAATATCAATTTTCCACATCGCGATATCAGCGTATTCGCTGCTGCCTATCGACTGGGTGTGCCTGTAACCGTTCACAGAGGTATTGGCTATGATATTACAGACCAGCACCCATGCGCGGATTATGCGGCGATTGGATATACGTCAGGGCAAGATTTTCTCATATTCGCTCATAATATTTCGAAATTGGAAGGCGGGGTATTTTTAAACTTGGGGTCTGCTGTGATGGGGCCCGAGGTATATCTGAAAAGTCTCTCAATGGCGCGTAACATAGCCGCGCAACGGGGTGAGGAAATCAGATATTTTACCACCGCAAATTTTGATTTGATTCAGTTTAACGATTTCCGCAATGAGGGCAAGCCTCATGAATCCCACTATTACCATCGCCCCAAAAAGACAATTCTCGTCAGAACAGTCAGAGATGGCGGGGAAAGTTTCCATGTTCAAGGGGATTTTGATAAAACGGTGCCGCACCTATATTTTCAAGTGATAAAAAGGTTATGAGGTAATTGGGTAAGAGGGCAAGGAGGCTAGAGGGCAAAAGGGCAAGGGGGTGTTGGGGCACTGGGGCGCTGGGGAGATGGAGCATTGGGGAAATGGGAAAACAAATGTCTCAATGCTCCCACGCTCCAATGCTCCAATACCCTATTACTAACGCTCCAAGCTCCGCTTATCCACCAGTTGTCGACGAAAAAGTGAGATGGGAAGCGTCAAGCCTAAACCAATATAAGGAGTGCAAAAATCAACGCCGTTGCGTTAGCAACATAGTGTATTTTTGCAAAGGAGGGTTGCATTATGCGAAAATGTATTAAAATAAGACTGTTTCAGGTTGTGGCGCTTTGCGCCACATTTTTTTTTGCGCTGCCAGTAGAATCATTGGGACAGCGCGTCAATTCTGCTCCGGATGAATCCGGCTTTGCGTTATTGGTGGATATATCGGATTACAGAGATACAAGCATTCCACCGTTGCGAGCGAAAAGCAACGAGGTGGATAAAATCAAGAACGCGCTGCATTTGGTCGGAGGTTTTCCTGAAGGACAGATTCATGTATTAACGGGAGAAAATGCCACACGTGAGGATATCGCCGAAGCATTGACAACCATAATGGAAAGTACCCAAACGCAAGCGAACGCGCGCTTTCTCTTTTATCTCAAAGGTCGTTCATTGAGGGTGCAGGGCAAAAGCTATTTCTTGCCGTATAACGCACGAGTCGGCGCGGCTTCAACCTACATTGAGGAAGCCACGCTTATGAACTGGTTTGACCGTGTAAAGATCAGAATGAAATCTTTTATCTGGGCGGCATGGGATATAGATGACCAAAACGACAAAGGATTCTCATCTCAACTGGCGGAAATTCTTCCGGATATTGTACTGGGTCCGGATCTGGCTCTTGCATCATGACGGCGTAGCGCACCACCGGCTGGTCCTCGCCCGGTGGCCGTATGTAGCCCGGCGGCTGGAAGGTGATGTTTGAATAGTTTATCAACCGCATATAACTGGTCCTTATCTGCTTTCCTGAAATCCTTAGAACCACACTTTTCACACTCCTCCGGTGCGGCCTCGTCATATTCCGTCCCGCAATATTC
>SDBU01009171.1_pt1 | contig 11131 bp, 17 predicted proteins | sample 2277071 | NCBI WGS metagenome assembly SDBU01 (sample SAMN10397929, study PRJNA504765) | marine sediment metagenome | isolation source: marine sediment core GS08_GC12, 126 cmbsf | place: Arctic Ocean: Gakkel Ridge, Loki's castle | collected 2008 | reverse complement strand
TAGGAGGTCAATTTAATGGGTATAGCTGAATCGAAAAAGAAATTGCAGAACAAGCTTCGCGTAATGCCGGCGAACTATGAGAAGTCCATGAGCCAGTTCTTCGGCCAGAGTGTGGGCAGCTCCATCCCGGTCGCCAGCTATAAGGCGAAGGTCACCCCGGCGATCGCCGATAAATGGGAGACCAACCTCAAGAACGCTTTCGGTCTATAGTAGCCGAGACCGGTGTGCTTTAACAGCGACAGTCGAGGCACAAAAATAACAATGGAGGAAAAGGTAAATGAGCTTAAGGCCACTTCAACAGACATCTGTTTCTCTACCCCGCGCCCAACAGGTAGGCACTCTACCTATGCAGGCGGCCACGCTACCGGCTACGACTACTACTACCACGTCCCAGCTGGACATCAATACCCTTATCCAACCCTTAATCACCATCATGATTGTCATGATGATGATGAAGATGATGACTGGCGCCATGGGCAGCCTAACAGGTTAGGCCGGAACGAAAAAATCTTAAGGAGGATAGTCGTATGACGACAACTGCGGTAACCACAGCCCAGGTTCTCGACATCAATACTCTCATTCAACCCTTAATCACCATCATGATCGTCATGATGATGATGAAGATGATGACTGGCGCCATGGCTGGCATAACCAGCTAAGCTAGTATGATCTTCGAAAATAAATCGTAAAGGAAGGTATTCCATGGAACAGAAAACCATTAACCTTAATCCTGAATCTGACCTGGAGGATCCTGTGGGGAAACAAAGGGTGGTTGATAAGAGCATTAAGCCTATGACCACCACGCTTACCAGTCTAACGCCGGCCTTGGTAACAGGTGGCAGAGCTTATGGTGACATAGGTGTTCTGCCAGTTGGCTACTACAAGGGTGCTGCGGCATTCTGGGATCTTGACTTAGCTGTAAATCAGCCTAACGTCGTGGCTGAGCAACAGTATATCTTGGGTATCCTAGATGGCCGGGAAGAGGATTACGACCTCCAAACCTTGACTGTTCCTCTGCTCGCTGTCGCCGGTACTGCATTAACGGGGACTATAACCGTACCCACCGGTGAATTGTGGTACGTCAACTGTATCCGGCTTAATTGTCCTGGTGATGCAACTGCTGGATTTGTCCTCAACTGGTTCTGCAGTCTCTGGACTGACAGAATTGGGGCTGCTGCTGCCGGTCAGCCATTCCGTACTGCTGCCATGGCTCTTGCTAGTGCAGGTATCGCTACCCATGTAGCTCCTGCCGGTGGCGCCATTCAGCAACTGGATGAATTTGGCGAAATAGCCACAGCCTGGGCGGTAACCAACAAGACTCCACTGCTCAGATTGCCTGCTGGCACTATCCTCACGTTTACCGTGCTGTCAGATACGGCCGCGCCAACCGTTGCCACTGCTTGCACACTGAGCGTGCACGGAGCTATGGCCAAGGTACTGGTGGCGTAGGCAAAGTTCCTGGTTAGGAGTGAATACCCGGGAGACCTAGTAGAGATATTGGTGTCTCCCGGACAGCCTAGAGAAACCTAGGAATGGAAACTAATAACAGGAGGAAGACCATGACGTTAAGACACTATTCAAGGGCTGAATTAGCTCGAGTATACGATAATGTTCTAGGTGAACTGCTGCCCGGAAGATCAGTACAGAGTGTTACTGAGTTATCTACCGTGCAAAGGTATGAAATCGGCTCCCGCCTCCAGGTAGGCCAGAAAGTCTTCCATTATGCCTTAGTCGGTGTGGGAGCGCTCGGGTTAGTGGCTGGTTGGGCCGCAAAGATCAGGAATCAACAAGACATTGGCTTCGGCGCCATTCCTGCTACTGGAGCCAGGGTTATCGGTGACAGGAACCTTTTGCTTCCCATAGGTGCTGCTGATGGACCTGCACAGGATGGTTCATTCCCAGTAGACTACTTACGGGGTGGCACTGTGACAGTCAGGCCAGCTGGCTTCACCTTTAATGTCGGTATTACCAGACACCCAGCGAAAGTTGCTGGCGCTGGTACTCTTCTTGTCCAGCTGGACTCTCCTATACCAGTCGCTGTTGCTGTAGCAAACCAGGTAGAGGGCATAGCATCCATTTATGCCAACGTTGTACAAGACCAAGACGCTATGCCAGTTGTGAACTGGCAGGCCGTGGTTGGTATGCCAATGCTTGTTGCTCCTGCAGGAAGCTTCGTCTGGCTTCAGACCTGGGGTCCAATTGCTGCTATCGGTGCTTTAACAGTTGGTGCTGCAGTAGATCAGCGAGCCGTATATGCTAATGCTAACTCCGCACTCGATGTCTTTGCTACCGACGGCGGAATTGGGCAGTATATAGGGTATGTTATGGCTAGTGGCAACGTACCCGGTGGGCAAGGTGCCCCGTTCGTTTTCTTACAGTTAGACCCATAACCTTGCATGGCGGCCCAAACAGGAGGAACCTGCTAATGCGAGGTGTAGGCGTGCTAGTGGTAAACATGTACGGGTGCGAATAGCACCTCGCTAGGTGGTATATTGCCTGAATAACAGGTGCTGGTAGTCCTTTGTGAGGGCTGGACCATGTAAGAGAGTGGTCCAGCCTTTGCTCATTTAGGAGAATGTGATGACTGGAGTTTTTACTGATATAGTCGAGGTTACGGCACCCAGTAGTGCAGAACCTGGTGTCACTGTTGAGGTTGTTGCTAAGATAAAAAATATCCACACTACTGGCATCTATATAACGGCTACGGGTAATATAGATGGAGTATTAGCATACTTTGGGGGTTTAACTCCTGCGGTCAATCCAGGTGCTGTCGCTACCTTCAGCCAAACCTTTATTATGCCTGACCATGATGTCACTGTCTACGTATGGAGCTGGGTCCTAACAGCCGGTGACATATGGTATCAAGATGATACAAGGCAGTTTTCTGTAGTTACAGGAGCACCATCACCGACAGGGAATGGAGAGTTAACCTTTTATGGACTAGAAGTTAACTCAGTTTTGCGTAGTTTTCCCGTAATAGGGATTAACGTTGGAGATGAGTTCATACTTGTTGTTGACGGCAAAAACACTTCTAGTCAAACCCTTAAGATGGGACTAAAATACATGATTAGAAAGCCCTCAGGTGTTATCATAGAACGGTATATTGAAGAAATATGGCCATACACAGGTGTCGGTGGTACCCATAGATTCGAGGAAGGACCAGCTGGGTTAGCTACTCATTTTGCTATAGATGAGCCAGGAGTCTGGGTTATTCGTCTCGAACTGTATGGTGATGGAGTATTTCTGGATACAGTTTCTGGGGACATGTTTCTGGCAGCGGGAGAAGAGCCGCCACCTACTGTTGCCGGAGAGCTCACCTTTACTGGATTAGAGGTTGATTCAGTTGTACGTGCTTTCCCTGTGTTAAACATGACTGAGGGAGATGAATTCATACTTATTGTGGATGGTAAGAATACATCTAGTCAAACCTTGAGAATGGGACTATGGTATGTAATCATAAAGCCTTCAGGCGTTACTATTGAGCGGTTTGTTGAAGAAGGATGGCAAAACACAGGTGCTGATGAGACTCACAGATTTGAGGAAGGACCAGCTGGGTTAGCTACTCATTTTGCTATAGATGAGCCGGGAAGCTGGAATGTTCTTCTTGAACTCTATGGTGATGGAGTATTTCTGGATACAACTACGAAGCAGATGTTCGTAGCAGCAGAAGGTGAAGATGTACCAGGACCCGTTGTTGCTGGTGAGATTACGGACGTTAAAATTCAGATAGACTCATTGACAAGTGCTTTGCCTGTGTCCGGAGTAGTAGTTGGTGATAAGTTCCTACTTCATGCTTGGTGCAAGAATAAGACGACCTCTAGTATCAAGCTTGGTATTGATTACACCATGACGAAGCCAAATGGCACGATTATCCAGCGGTTTATCGAAGAAGTGGGTACTACGTCACCTAGTGGAATACACCATTTTGCTGAAGGACCTGCCGGATTAGCTACTGAGTTCACGATTGACCAGGCAGGAGAATGGCTTATTGCTATAGACTTGTATGGTGAAGAGGAAGTCCTAGATAGTTATAGCGCACCAATGTTTACCGTTGGAACGTTTGTGACCGGTGAAATAACTGAGGTTATAATCATACATGGTACTGGTTTACTAGTTGGAACACCGTATGTTCCTCCAATCTCTGGTGTAGAAACTGGCGACTGGATAAAGCTGCAGGTTACGGGCAGAAATCCATCCTCCATTACCGCACAGTTGGGACTACACTACATAATCACCAAGCCGGATGGTTCTATCATAGAAAGAACAGTGATGGAGGTAAGACCATATACGGATGGTGGTGAAACGCACACATTCATAGAGGGCCCAGCAGGGCTAGAGGATGCATTCAGCATAGATCAGGTGGGTGCTTGGGGTCTCTATCTAGAGTTACTGTTGTCCTCAGAGACGAATGTAATAGATACATGGCAGGGTAATATTCTCGAGGCTGAAGAACCTCCACCTAGTTTTGGTTTAGGTGGTATGCTTGACATAATTCCATTGATGGTAATGATGATGATGATGAATATGATGATGAATATGATGAGTGATCCAAGAGGCTTTATGGTGGCTGCAGGAGAGAAAGCCGGACAAGTGAAGAAAGCCGTCACTCCCATAGTACAGATGTTTACCAGCAAAAAGAAATAGCTAAAAGAGGAGGAAATCATGGGAGTTAATCTATCCACAGACATTACTAGTCCACAAACTGTGGCTGTGGGGGCAGTGATCACGGGCAACCTTACTGTCATATCACCAAGTGCTGGTAACTTCTACCTAATGATAGAACAGTACACGGCTGCGTTAGTTGCCATACCTGGTTCCCGGGCCTACTTGTACCAAGAAATCGAGGGTGAGGCTTATGTCAACAACACATCTTTGTACACATCACGGCACAGAGCGGCAGCTGATGTAGAGGAGATTGCTCCCGTATCACTAACCGTGCTAAACACAGATTGTCTCTTGTACATATTCCTGAAGCAGAGAGCTTCAAATGTGATCGCAGGAGCATTCGTTGTTGGTACTACATATGAAATAATGTCGATCGGTACAACAGACTTCACGCTGATAGGCGCGGCAGCTAACACTGTCGGGGTAACTTTCGCAGCAACAGGAGTAGGAGTAGGAACAGGCGAAGCAGCAGAATTGCCAAACCCTGTTACTGACGACGAAATAGATTATGTAGTTATTACCCTACAACTGGCTGCTCCATCTACCGGGATAGGCATCGACATCAATACCCTCATTGGACCCTTGATTACGATAATGATTGTGATGATGATGATGAAAATGATGACTGGTGCTATGAGTGGCATAGGCAAATAGAATATGTGAATTGGGGGAAAAGTGAAATGTCTCTAGAATTAGTATCACTCGGTGGTGTCGGGGTAGTAGCAATCGGTCTTATAATAACCTGGGCACGGAATGGGAAAAGCCAAGCTAAATCTATGGGCGCTATGGAAGCCCGATTCACAGAGCAAATCAGGACTATTTTTGAGAAGCTCGATAACGATAATAACGGGTTGGGAGCTATCAAGAAAAGCGTAGATGAACAAAAACAGCACTGCGCCAGTGTGACCGGTGGATACGAAGAGAGGCTAAAGGGCCTTGAAAGACAAAGGCAGAAAGAGGATAAAGTATGAGGTATTCTATTCTTGATATAACGCCTAGCCAAGTGGTTGCTGCAGGTGGACAAAATGTGAAGGCAGCCCGTCATACCGGGATCGTATTCGCTACACTGACCGAAGCCCAAGCAAAACAACTTGCATCTCTTGGGTACAAAGTCCAAAGCGAGAAGGTTGTCAAGGCTGACACTATAGCTCCTCCTACTCCTATCGAGGCCACACCAACCTATAGTCCTGCACAGTTCCTCTACATAGCGAAACTTGAGGAACTTAGGAATATAACTGATCCTCCTCTATATGGAGAAGGTTTTAATCTCGCCGTTCTTGACACAGGAATACGCGAAACCCACGACCAGATAAGAGGTAGAGTTATCTATCGCAAAAACTTCACCTCCGATCCTATGCGTGATGGATTTGACCATGGTACTGGAATTGCTGCGATTGCGGTTGCACTAGCCCCATTAGCTAATATTCTGAACATGAAGGTGCTAGGCGAAGATGGCGCAGGCACGGTAGAAGAAGTCATCATGGCTGTAGATGACTGCATAGACTTACTTATTACTGATCCAGACATAGCTCCTCATGTGATAAACCTGAGCTTAGGCGCCATTGATGATGGTAACGTAAATGACCCCTTAAGGGTAGCCTGTAGGGCAGCAATCAATAATGGCATTTGGATCATTGCCTCTGCTGGTAATAGTGGACCTGCTGGTATGACAATAACAAGTCCTGCTACTGAGGAATATGTGGTAGCAGTGGGTTCTGTGAGATATTTGTATGGCAGTGAAACTTTCGCCATCAGTGATTACAGTTCTCGAGGCCCAACTAGGGAAGGCTTAGTCAAACCTGATGTGGTGATATTCGGTGAAGACTTTGTCATCGCGAGCAGTAAAACCGATACAGCCACAGCTGCTAAGTCTGGAACGAGCTTTTCTACTTCATTCATATCTGCAATGGGTGTGCTTTACCACGAGGCCGTAATAAGGTATGGTGGGGTCACAATCAATAACGGAATTAGACCAGAGGAAGTTTGGTCAATAGGTCTTAAGAACTTAATGGATGTACATCTCTCCGACGTAAGTCTTAAGCCACAAGGAGCACCGACTGGCAAAGATAACGAATATGGATATGGAATGCCTTTTGGTCCATACATAATTCAGGCAATAACGACAACAGCACCCGCACTTGAGCTCTCTGGGATACTTTCTGGTGTTATAGTTGTAGGTATGATGGGTATGATGATGAAGGGTATACAATAGAAGTAAAGAACGCACAGTGAGTAGGGGGATATTATGGCAGTACCAGTAGAAAAATCGATAATGGGAATGATTATGGCAGTAGTCATGATTTCCGTTATGTCGCAGGTTGTCCAGGGTTCAGTTCCAGCTCCACCAGCTCCTCCAGCTGCTCCTCAGTATTGTTGTCCGATAGAGCCTGATGTGTGCTTCTATACTTACGATGAATTGTACCAGCATTTTATTACTGCTCATCCAAGTGATCCTATTGACATAATATGGGAATAAGGGGGTAACTATGGAAACACAAGTAGAAGCAAAGATTAAGGCAGAAGTACTGCCATCACAAGACCCTACGTTCGAAGGGGGATCTGTGCACACAGCTGCCGCACTAATGACCAACCCAACAGTGGTAGAATTCACCTACAGTGCTGAACTCTATCTGGATGTTCTTAAAGTGGCAACTTCTGGAGTACTCTCGTTCGTTATTCCTGCTGGAGGAACAATCTCTGTAAACTTTCCTTTAGTGATGCCACTCACTGCGGGTGACTATGAGGTCTTCTTGGATATATGGTCTGGTGGTGAACTTCTTGCGCATTACAGAGCGTCGGAGAACGTAGTGATAGAGATAAGCCCAGGCATAGTTGTAGGACCAATTACTTGGGCGTAGGAGGTAAGCATGCCAGAATTTAACACTGGTGAGCAAAAGACAGCTATAATTCCTGTAGCTAATCCCACGTCAGGAGACTTTGACTACACGGCTATTCTCTATATGGGGACAGATCTAGCTGTCATGGCTCAGGTTGACTTCCATTTGGATGCAGGAGAGAGTAAAACCGTGAGTCTATCTATTGTTATGCCTGCAAACATAGGAACTTACCCTGTGCACCTAGGAATTTTTTCGTCAGGAGCACTGGTCAGGATGTACCAAGCGGACGACATAGCAATGGTTGAAAGCTCATTATATGACCTAACAATTGATGGTTTACAGGTGAGTATAAACACTAGCCTAAAAGTAGTCAACAGTGTTTTAACCGTAACGAACCATACTAACCAGACTTTTATAGATGAGAGTCCTGTCAATGGTAGATTCAGGCTCGAATTACATGATAATGCTTTCAAAGCTCCAGCCACTGATTTTGATAGGGATTGGATGGGGCAAATTTTAAGCCAAGGCTATATGCCTTCATTGGCACCGGGCACTGTAAACTTTTATGGGCGTCGAGAGTATGGTATTAGTGGAAACAGAGAACGACTGGAATGGTTCCCGGTATTAGGCAGTAGAGGATATATCCAATTTAACTTAAGAGCCCTAGATTACGCCTACACGCCGGCTCGTATCTTAGCTAGTGCAGTAGTATCCTTTACGGGAATTTTTAATGGACAATCTACTATATGGACATTCGTTGGATTTACACCGCCAGAGGAAGATATTTGGGGTGATTAAATGTCTGGACAAGCAACAGTAACAGTAGGCGCAAATGTCTGGTCAGTAACAGTAATGACCAGTGCGGCTGAGTTGATAGCTGGACTTAGTGGAGTATCAAGCATTCCACCAGGCACAGGTATGCTATTTGATTTGGGAGGTGATAGTGATTATATCAACATCAATATGGCTGATATGTTATTCAGTCTTGACATCGTGTTTATCAACAGTGAGCAAGGAGTTGTAGGCGTACTGCGTGAAGTTGAGCCTGAAGACACTGTTGCCTTTGATGCAGGTGCCGGTTATGGAGCACGGTACTTCATGGAAGTTAATGCAGAAGAAGCTGAGAGTGTGAATGTTGGTGATGATGTGAACATTGAGGGTGAAGATGAAGGAGATGAGGGAGATGAAGGAAGCGTACAACCAACATTCTGGGCGGTACTACTTGCAGCTATACCAGCCCTAGTTATGGTTATGTCTGCTGCAGGCAGTGTATACAAGGATATAAAGGAAACAAATAAGAGTTAGTGAAGAAGAGGAGTCAACATGTCAATGAATGGCCTTCCCTATGAGGAATATAAAGGCTGGTTCCTGGGGCAAGGCCTAACCATGCCGACCCAAGAGATATTTGACATCAATGTCTACAGTAGTAAGGAGAAACTCTTTGAGGAAAATCCCGATTTCAAAGCTACGAGTATTGATGAGGCACTAGAATGGATTGATCTGCAAGCAGTGATAGGAGGTTAATATGACATTAGAAGATGATATCAAGAAGGCAGTAGAAGAAGAGGAACAATCACGAGATAAATACAGTATCATGGCAATAGAGGCAGAAACAATGGGACTGCACAATATGGTCGGAATGATGAGAGAAATGTCTAATGATGAGGCCAAACACATATTTATGATGCGGAAAATGATGAGCGGAATGATGGGTAGAGCATTAAGGGTAAGGGAAATGGAAAGAGAAAATCCAGGCAACCCGATGATGAGCCAGGAAGAAGCTGAGAAGTTGGGTATGGGTGAAATGCACAAGCGTATGATGGGAAGTGGAGTGTCAAGTCGTCCATTCCCTGAAACTTATGGTGACTGGGTTAGCCTCGCAGAAGATATAAAGGCCAAAATGCCTCAGGAAAAATGGGGCATAGTAAACAGCACACTACAGCTCATCTCTGAGGAACACCCAAACTCAGGAGAAGCTAAACGTTGGCTCGTGGAGAAAGCTGGTGAACTTGGGATTTCCTAGTATCATAATGCTTGCAGAACTAAAGGTTAAAGTGTTAGTGAGATACTCTAAAATGCAAAACTATTGCATTTGTGCGCAACTTAGGTAGTTTGCTATTAGTAAGTATGAACATACATATCTTGAAACGCTAGAATACAAAATAGGGGGTGGCTAATATGACAACTAGTCAGAACACAACAATACAGGCAGCCGCAAACAGTATGGTTTCTGTGATGGTTACTGCAGCGGTCGTCAACATGATAGCCAGCGCTCTTGGTATGCTTACTATTGGTGCGACTTTACCTGCCGGTATCCCTGCTGCTGACAGGGGCATTCGTGACCTCCGGCTAACCTTTGGCACAGACCTTGTCGATCTTGCCCTCAAGAATGTTGGCAGGGACGACATTGTCATTCTCGCAAAAGAAGTCGGCAACTTGTATACCGACAGAATGCGTAAGAAGTACGGTGATATGCAGACAACCTCAGCTCTCGCTGCAGCTCCTCCCGGTGACTTACGCACAGCGAATGAGATTGCGGCTGCTCTTGCTGGTCTAAAGGTTACTGAGGCAACACCTCCAGACGTGAAAGAGCAAGCAATAGAGACAGGAAAGAAGAGAGCAAAAGGTCGCCGGGTAGCTAAGCCCCAGAAAGACACCAAAACCGGTATTACTTACGCATCTAAAGCAAAAGCAGGCATGGCTGTTGCGGCGGAGTATGGTCTAGATGCAACAGAAACCTTTGTGTGGTACGGCGTGATAAAGAAAGATCCAACCCGCTTTGTGCCTGCGTAAATCTCTAAGAGGTACTTAGCGCCAGGGTAACAGGTAGTAAGAAAAATGGTAAATAGTGTCTGTAGTCCGAGAATTGAACGGGGCACTTGCATAAGGTGCAAGGGTATATTTGCGTATGTCTACACGGCTGGAAGCCTAAGAAAGTATTGTGACGAGTGCCGGCCTATAGTTCGCGAAGAACAGCAGGAAAAACTCCGACAATCACCAAAGGCTAAAGCAGCAAAGGCCAGATACCTAGCGATATGGCAAAAGACCCCAGAAGGTAAAGCTGCGTTTGCCAGGTCTAGTGTTAGATATAGGCAGACTCCAGAAGGTAAGGCTACACGTGCTAAGATTATGCGTGAGTATTACCATACTCCTGAAGGTAGAGCGGCAATTGTTAAGAGAGAAGCTGCATACCGGCAGACTCCAGAAGGTAAGGCTGCCTATGCTAAAGCAGGAGCTAATCGTAGAGAGCGTTCTACAGATCCTGAATCATATGCAGCAAGGGTTGAATTACTTCACGCAATGCGAGAGCCTTGTGCTGAGTGTGGTGTTCCATATAAAGTCAGTCATCAGGTTGACCATATTATTGCTCTTTGCCTGGGTGGAACAGATGACTGGGACAACCTTGAACCGAAGTGTACTGAGTGCCATAGACGGAAATCAGGAAAGGACCTCAGTAAGTTTAGGGAGTTACTAAAGGAGAGGTTTGTGAGTGCATGACGTTATTATCCTGGGATTTGGTTTCGCCAGTAGAATATGAGATTGGTCAGGAGCTTGACTTCAATCTGCACTTCGAAGCTCCTGAGAATACTGGTGTTGGAGAATTCTACATTCTTGGAGGACTCTATGAT
>SDBU01009170.1_pt1 | contig 11132 bp, 11 predicted proteins | sample 2277071 | NCBI WGS metagenome assembly SDBU01 (sample SAMN10397929, study PRJNA504765) | marine sediment metagenome | isolation source: marine sediment core GS08_GC12, 126 cmbsf | place: Arctic Ocean: Gakkel Ridge, Loki's castle | collected 2008 | reverse complement strand
GTATCGGGAGGTGAAGAGCGCTCCAGCACGGCTTTCAAAAAGTCGGTCGTAACCATCTTGTCGTCGGCTCCTTGCAGTACCAGAGTTGGGATTTCTACCTGGGGCCAGTCAACGGGCGGTGCATGCTCAAACAGCCCCGCGATCCCTCTGACGGACATGGTCCATGCCCAGATCCCATCCTCCTTCCGCTGAAACGAGTCTAGGATCGCCGGCTCTTCGGAAACCGCGTCAAAGTCTGCAACCTGCTTGATCGGAATCGGGGTATGTGGAGCAACCCTGGCTAGGCTCTTGAGCAACGGCACCTTCACCTTCATCGCAGGCTCGTGGTAGACCTCCGGGTGGGCGATGTTGTGGCAGATGGCGGCATCGATGTCGGGGTCACGGGTGAGCGCCAGCCAGGTAATTATTCCGCCGAGACTGGAGCCGGCCAGCACTACCGGCCCGGTGAACCGCTCCCTGGTGTAGCGGATCGACTCCTCGACCACATCGAGGATCTCCTTGAACGAGACATCGCCTCGGCGGCCCTCGGATAGGCCGTGACCAGGACGGTCGATGCTGACCACGTTGATGCCCTCATCGCAGAGCTTGCCGAACAGGGGAAGATAAAAGCGCGAATAGGCGCCGCTGCCGGGAGAGAAGACCACTGTTGGTGCGTCCGCACTGTCGGCCGAGTGCACCTCGAGGTGCACTGCCTTGCCCCCGTAGGGGATATAGACATGCTCCACACGCTCGATAAACCGGTCGACCTCGCTTTCGTCCTTCAGCACGCTCTTCAAGGCAGGTACCTCCTCAACCCACTTCTTGAGTCGCCTGTTCATGGGCTCAAGTGCGGCTTCCGCAACCTCCTTGCGCGAAAACACTTCCGCGACACCTCCGCCGGGAACATCGGGGCCTAGGATCGGGCGACCGCTCTGAATCAGGTGTATGTAGGCGGACTCCACTGTCGAGAACCTGGGCGACCACTTCAACTCCTTCTTCGCACGCTCGCCGGAGCCGATCGGGGCGGCGGCCACGATCCACTGCGAGGAACCGGGGCTCAAGCCAAGCCGGTAGCCGACATCTGCCAGTATCTTTAATAGCTTCACCGGCATACTGATCAGCTTCTGGCCGTGGATCTGCGCCAGCTGCTCCACGCTCAGGTAGTCCGCGGTTCCGAGATTTAACGGGCCGCCCTTGCCCCCCTTTATCGCTTTGTAGAATGCATCGGCGAGGTCCGATTGGTGCAGAAGGTGCAACGTGCGGGACGGTGTAGAAATTGGCACCAATTTACCGGCAAAAAGCCTGATTGCCGGGTTGTCAAAATTGGGCCCGATTACAAACGGTGGCCGTAGGCGGATGATCGTCATCTTGGACTTCTGGTTGTGATGCTCACGCCACTCGATGTAGTGCTCGACCTGCGCCTTGTCGTAGAAGTAGTACTTGTTGAAGTTGCCCCGGGGAAACTCCTCCTCGGAGAGGAACAGTGGATAGTCGGAGTGACCTCCGTACGCCGCCATACTCGAGGCGATCACCAGTCGCCCAACATTCGCGCTTTCCGCGCACTCGATCACGTTCTTCGAGCCGCCGATATTCACGTCGTGAATCAGCTCTTTATCGCGCACCTCCATCACTATGAAGGCGAGATGCATGACCGCCTGGCAGTCCTTGAAGAGCTCCTGCATCCTTTCCGAGCGCACGTCTTCCTGCTCGAAGGTGAACTTTTCGTGCTGCAGCTGCGGCTCGACGACGTCAATGCCAACCACGCTCTCGATCTCGTCGTCTTCAAGCAGTCGTGGAAGTATCGCTTTCGCGAAATCGCTCGCTGCACCTGTAACAGCAACTTTCATCGTCTACTGAGACTACTACAGCTCACTCTGATCATCCGTATCGACCTGCCCAGCCGTCTCTTGCTCCCTGCGATCCTTTGTACTCAGCCAGGGAATCGCTGTGCCGCTCTCCCATGCCGGGGGACGACCGCCGGGCCAGTGGCCCGCAAATATTGCCGCCAGTGCAAGCAGCCATATTCCCATCATTATCGGCGCAAATCCAACGGGTACAACTGTGAACACCCCAATCAAGATCCCTACCACACCCATTGCCCTGGGCAGCAGCCCCACGCGCATTGCATTGAGTGACCCAAAGACAAGCCAAAACGCAAAAGCCAGCGATGCAGCGAAGATGACAAACGCAATGGTCAGTGAGACAGTACCTTGGAGGATATCTTCGGCCCGCTGAATCGTCTGGGTTGCAAGACCGGAGTAGGTCTTGGCCTCAACTATAAGGTAGATAGCCTGCACAAACGATGCTACGGCAAAAACAACGGGTCCAGCGATGCCGAGAACTGCCACAGCGCTAGAAAGCTCCGGCTTACGTCGCTTCGTTGTAATGTAGAGGTAGTAGGCAACAACGGCCACCAGCGCGATACCGATTGATCTTGCCGAAGACATCGCGATCCAGCCCTCAGCGTGCTCGGCGATAAAACGGAGTTGGGCCGGATCGTTGTTAACCGGAGCGTCCTTAAAGGACACCTGGCCGATGAAGAGCGCAACCGGCGTGGTGAGAGCTGCGAGAATCGCCGCCAAGGCAGCCGGCATCGCCAACACTTGCTCGCGTCTTGCCAACTCTTTATCCTCAGGGGAGTAGTGTTGAATATCTTGCATCTGATCCGAGGGGCCCACCAATGAAACACTTCGCCATTACAGCTATCGGACAGGACCGGCTTGGAATCGTAGCCGCAGTGACCGAATCCCTCTACAGACTGGAGTGCAACATAGAGGACTCGCAGATGTCGATACTGAGTGGCCACTTCGCGATGGTGCTTGTGATATCCGCGCCCGACGACCTGGATGAGAGCGCGGTTGAAGCGGAGCTTGTGCAGGTTCGCGAGCAACTTGGGCTGGAGGCTGTGGTTGCTCGCCCGGTTGCCGGACTCGGCGACGTACGCGTAAAAGCCGACCACGTTCTGACCGTTTACGGAGCCGATCATCCCGGAATCGTCGCGACCGTGTCAAGCCAACTTGCCGAGCTCGATGTCAACATCACGGACCTCAACACCCGGCTTGTGGAGGGGCGTGATGAGGCCCTTTACGCAATGATGATGGAACTCATCCTTCCGGAGACGCTGACTGAGGAAAAGTTGCGTGAGTTGCTGGAAAAGGTGGGAAAAGAGGCCGGAGTCGAAGTTAGCTTAAGGCCACTCGAGAGCGACACGCTATAGATGGAGTCAAGCCTCTGGCGTCGATGAAAAGTGTCAGTAAAAGAGGTACTTCAATTCCCCAATCCGCTGCTGAAGCAAATCGCCGAGGCCGCTGACCCGAGCTCCCATAAAGCGGCAATGGTTGCGCGATCCCTGATTGCGACGATGCGTAGCTATGAGGGATGCGTCGGCCTCGCCGCGCCCCAGATAGAAGAGCTCACTCGAATAGTCGTCGTCGATGTCACCGGCCACCCGAAGGCGACAATCTCTAACGGCCTTCTCCTGCTGATCAATCCCCGCATCGTGAGCTGCGAGGGCTCAGAGGTCGGTCGCGAGGGCTGTCTCTCGATTCCGGACCTGACGGCCAATGTGCGCCGTGCCACGAGCATCGTGGTCGAGTCCGAAACCGGATCCGTGGAGTCCGCGGGCTTTGAAGCACGGTGCCTTCAGCACGAGATCGACCACCTGGACGGCATCCTGTTTCTAGACAGGGTCGAGTCGCTGAAAACCGATGTTTTTCAACGAAAGCGCCGCCGGTAGGCGAAAACGGGCTTAGGGCACGGGCCCTTATCCGGCCGACGAAGAGTGATCGGTGGTGTCGTCCGAGTTACCGACCGGGTAGTAATCGGGATCGCCGGGCGAGATCTTTCGAGAGATACGCTCTCCGACCGCAAGGATCAGGTTCAGCGCCGGCGACAACACCTTGATCACGAGATCGATACGTTCCTGGTTTGCTGATTCTTGAGAATTCTGCTCTTCCATCGCTGGGACATAATAACCTGTCGCTGACTCGATCCCTACTGACACAGGCTCTAAATTGATTTCCTTATACGGGGCGGCACTACCGGAGTACTACTTCCAAAACAGAGACTGGCACGCCGTAACCCCTACCGCGTGCCAGTCTTAGTGACCGATGTATGTATATGGGAATATTCGGGCCAAGCCCCGGCTTTTCGTCTGGATAGATGTCCCGTCTTGCAAGGAACAGCTTGCGACACGTCCGAATTGTTCCTGTGTCCAGCGCCCACCGGGCCTTAGCCTTCGCTGTCGATTTACCTGCCTATATCACCACCTCCACGTATTCATCCCCGTTCGTCCAAGACCAAACTTATTGACCGCCGTTATTACCTTCGTCGCCGCCCTTGCCGTTCTCGGGCCCGTCTTCGTTTCCATCGTGACCATCCCTTGGACCGCCACCCTTTTCATCGTCTGGCGGGCGATCTGAGCCCGAGTCGTCCGGAGCATCTTTCTCCGAGTCGTCTGCTTTGCCGTCCCTCCTGCCGTCTTTCGACTTCACGATCACACAGGCGGTGAATGCTCGAATCTTGCGTGGACGCCGTTTGGAGCGCTGCTTGCCCTTGTTCTTGCCTTTGTTCTTGCCCTTGTTCTTGCCTTTGTTCTTCAGCCTCCGTGCAATCTTTCTGTACTTTGCCAAGAACTCTTCCTCGTTTTCGGCACGCTCGTCCCTACAGGTTGTTATCGCCAGCAGCCTGTTGTTGAAGGCACCCTTGTGATCGGCTGCACCGTCCATAACCTGCTCCGCCACGCAGTTGGCAAATGCGTCGTCGCCGGGAGAGTCGTACATGCCGTCAAATCCAGCCGGATCGGCCTCACGCTGAATCTTGCACTCGCGCACGGCCGGCCCGTGCAGCATCTTGTTTGCTCTCCCCTTCATCTTCCTGCGACTCTTGACACAGTTGGATACGGCAAACCGCCGTTTGGGCCCAGCGCCGTAAAGGTCGCGGAAGTTGTTCAGACCGGCGACCTTCAATTCCGCCCTGCACTCATCCAGAACACGAGCCTTGCTTGGCTTCGCGACCGAAGTCGCCGGGGCCATCAGCAGCGCTAATAGAACTACCGAAAAAACTGTCTTCTTTGACATTGTGCACCTTCCTTGGCTAGTCGAGCGTACCCACTTCTCAAGACCTACAACAGGTGATTGCGCGAAAGGTTTGAAACAACTCGTCATGAATTGTCTCAGTACGCAGCGAGTGCCTGGATGCGGGCATTACCGAGACAGGCTCAGAGAGCGCAAAATTCTTCCCGGGTATGTAGAGTGCCTACTCATGGAATCTTCAGCGGGGAAGCAGTCGGGTCCGATAGCCGTCTACGGCGCCACTGGATATACGGGAAAACTGGTAGCACGTGAGCTTGACCGTCTCGGCTGCGATTTCATCCTCTCCGGACGCAATGAAGAGAAGCTGAAGCGCGTTTCAGCCGGGCTTGAGCATGATGCTCCCACAAGGCGAGCCGACATAGACGACCCACAATCATTGATAGGCCTGCTCGATGGAGCCGCATGCGTTATCAACTGCGCCGGGCCGTTCTCCTTGATAGGCGAGCCGGTTGTGCGAGCGGCAGTTGAGACCGGAACGCACTATGTAGACACAACCGGTGAGCAGAGCTTCATGAAGCAGATCGTCGACGGATTCGACAGTGCCGCTCGCGATGCGGGAGTTGCCGTCATCTGTGGCATGGGCTATGACTACGTACCGGGTGACTGCGCGGCACGAATCGCCGCGGACGGCCTGGAACCGGTCGATTCACTCAGCGTCGCGTATTCAGCCCGGGGCTTCGGCATGAGCCGTGGAACCATGCGCAGTGTGCTCGAAGTCCTGAAAGGCGACGATCTTATCTACCGGGACGGGTGCTGGAGACGCCCTCCCAGATCACCCGAGACGACCACTATCGACTTCCCCGAGCCCGTTGGAGAAAAACTCTGCATGCGCTTCCCGTCGGGTGAGGTCGTATCTGTGCCTCGGCATACCACCGTTCGAAATTTAAAGACCTGGATGACCGTCTCGTCCATGTCACCAATCAAGATGCCCGGGAAAATTATCCCTTACTCGATGCCACTTATGAGTGTCATGTTGAAGACTCCCGTCAAGAGGCTGCTCGACAAAATGATTGAAAGGGCGCCCGAGGGACCCTCCGAGGCCGACCGCAAGGCAGCACGCGTGATGATCATCTGTGAAGCCAAGCAGGGAGGCAGAAGCAGAAAGGTGACAGTGCGTGGTGAGGATGTCTACGGCTTCACAGCGGCGACGGTAGTGCAGGCGGCGCGACTGCTTGTAGAGCAAAGCTACAGCGCATCCGGGGCGCTTTCTGCGGCGTCGGCATTCGATCCGCGCAAGTTCCTCGATCTTCTAAAGGTTACGGGCCTAACCTACGAAGTAACGGACTAGCTACTCTCTACGTTCCCTTTGAACCAGTGACGCACCAACGGCAGTTTTGCAGATGTTGGCAGCGGTCGGATGACTCTGGTAAAGACGGCGTTCACTCGTCCTGGGATGTAATCGCGCCTGCCACGGTCAAGCGCCTCTATTGCCTTTCTGGCCACTTTTTCCGGAGAGACGATAGCTATGTTCGGAGAACGCTCCAATTCGTCTGAAGTTCCCGATAGCTCGGGCAGCTCCGTCGGTACCGGACCGGGCGAAACAGCGGTCACGTTCACCGCGCTTCCTTTGAGCTCGCTGTTCACGGCAGCGCTGAAGCTAAGGACAAAGGCCTTGCTGGCTGCGTACAGGGAGAAAAAGGGCATCGGCTGATAGGCGGCCATCGAGGCAACGTTGATAACTCCACCCAGGTCACGTTCGACCATGCCGGGAAGATACTCGCGAGTCAGAGATTGCAGAGCCTCGCAGTTGAGCCTGATCATCCTCATCTGATCCCCATGATCAAGCTCGATGAACTTTCCCATCTTGCTTATTCCCGCATTGTTGACAAGCAACTCAACGTTGCGGCCACGCTCGGCCACGGTCTCGAACAACTTTTTCCTATCTTCGGCGTCGGCGAGATCGCAGACGACGAAATCGGCCTTTATGCCATTATCGCGCTCCAACTCCGCAACCAACTCCGTCAGCCTGTCCTCACGCCGCGCCACCACCGTTACCCCGTAGCCCCGGCGCGCAAGCTCTCGTGCGAACTCGCGCCCGATGCCTGACGAAGCACCTGTTACAAGGCAAGTTGATTCAGGTTTGGGTGCGGGTAGCGGCATATGAATTACGGTATGCGCGTCATTGGTCAACCGTCGGCTGTCTTGCCGAAGATCCAGCGCGCTACCGGCAGCGTGAACGTGGTCGGAAGCGGCCGGGTAACCATCCCTTGAATCGCGTTCATCAGGCCGGGGTCAACAACCCTTCTGCCCTTCTCAAAGGCCTTTATCGAGTCTGCAGCTATGTCCTCTGGCCCCACGATCGCAAAGTTGGGCACAATTTTAAACGAGTACTCGTTCCCGGCAATCGAAGAGAATTCGGTCGGCACAGGCCCGGGACAGACGGCGGTCACATTTACATCGGAGTCTGACAGCTCACTGTGCACCGCCTCGCTGAAGCTCAGAACGAAGGCCTTGGTGGCTGCGTAAGTAGCCATGAACGGAACGGGTTGGTACGCCCCGGTCGATGCGACATTTATTACCCCACCCCGGTTGCGCTCGACCATTCCAGGCAGGTAGGTCCTGGTGAGATCCACCACCGCCTCGCAGTTGAGCCGCAATTCCTCAATTTCCCGATCCCGATCGAGTTCAGTGAACCGACCATTGGTGCCGAAGCCCGCATTGTTTACAAGCAGGTCCACAACAAGGTCTTTTTCAGAGAGCGTATCGACCAGCGATCTACGAGACTTCTCATCGGCAAGGTCGGCGGCAATAACCTGAACATTGACCTGGTGGTTGAGCTCTAGCTCCTCGGCCAGTTCTTTCAATTTCTCCTCACGCCTTGCCACGATGGTAACGTCGTGACCGCGCTTGGCCAGATTGCGCGCGAACTCCCGGCCAATGCCGGATGAGGCTCCGGTTATCAAACAGGTCGAGTTAGTATCGGGATTAAAAAGTGCCATAAGAGTGACGCGAGCTTACACAACCTCTAAACTTATGGGTATGGAAGGTGGCGAGAACCCATTCGGTTTCTTAGGTGGAGACCCAGATGAGATGCAGCGACGACTGCAGGAGTTTGCCGATGAGATGCAGGGAGCCCAGCGCGTGGCGTGGGCGGATAACGCGATCAAGCTTGCGGTTGAACTGACAGTTGCGAGCATCGCCAGACTTGATCTTTCGGGCTCAAGCGATGAGCAGGCGACCCAGGTTCGTGACGCGATTCGGATGATTTTCCCGGAGGCCGTGGCTCTGGTCCGCGAGGCCCGCGAAGGACTCTCCTAGGAGCTTACGCTGGCGAAGTACTACCGGCCGCCTGGCTCCTCCCAATCGTGGGCATCCTCTTCGCCTTCCTCACCCTCTTTCTCCCTGGCTTTTTCTTCCTCACCGCGACGCCGCAGTACCTTCCAGTCAAGGGTTTTAGCCATCAGGTACAGGGCTGTGAACCCGATAAGCGCATTTGAGGCGGCAATGAACAGCTGCTGGCCGACGCTGTATGAGAGTAGAACGGCCTGCGGTGCGACACCTTTGAAGATGAATGCGAGAAGAGCCTGCTGAGCACCGGCGCCGTTGGGTGTGAACGGCATCAGGGTCGAAAGCGCCTGAACGGACATCACAAGCAGTGCATTGCGAAGTGTTGCATCAACATTGAACGCCGCCAGAAAGAAGTAGAAGGCTGTCAGCTTCAGGCACCATCCTATGAGCTGGGGTAATACCACCTGGCGCAGATAACGCTTCCTGTCCCGCATGATCGACCAGCCCTGCTTTACCCGTCCCCAAAAGTCGATGGCGCGTGAACTCAGCAGCACAAAAGCCACCATCGCCAATACGAACAGAATCGTCACCATGAACAGGAAAAACTTGGGATGTGATGCCCAGAAGGAGAGGTCGAATGCCGACAGGTCGGGCAGTTGTATGAAGCTCGGTAGCACGCCCTGAGACAGTGCAAACGTGAGCACGAAAAGCCCCATAGTTAGATCGAAGATCGACTCGACGAAGAAGGAGGAGCCGACCGAAAAATAGTTCGAGTTGGGAACGCTCTTTTTCGCCAGGTAGATCTTGACCACGTCTCCGCCGTGAATCGGCGCTATCGAGTTGATGCCTATTCCGGCCATATAAGAGCCGTAGATTTTCCGCCATTGGAACCGCTCGGTCGGATAGGCGGCTCGCAACACGTTGAACCATGCCCTCGTGCGCATTAGCAGGTGAAGCTGAAAGCAGGCCAACGCAATCAGAAGATTGCCCAAGCCGATCGATGCGAGGCTGTCGAAGAACGCGCCCGCCGCATCCAGAAATGAGCTGATGCTGGACCCAAAGACGAATATAGTGCTCGACAGGATCGCGCCCATCACCCTATGTGGTCCCGTTCGTACATAACTACCCTAAGAGACTATCCGAGGAAGAAGGGAGCGCAACCGTGGCAATTTTCAGCAAAAAGAAGGAGGTGTCCGATTCTGATGGCCGTGCAAAAGCACGTCATTACGAGCCGGACGAGTTCGCCGATATCTGGCAGGAGGCCTGGAACTCCCATGAGCCGCAGCAGGTACTGGAGCTGTGTACGGAGGATGTGATCTGGTACGACCCGCTCACCCCCGAGCCGGCAGTTGGACATGCTGAGGTCAGGCGATACCTCGAGGATAGTTGGAGAGCCTTTCCGGACATGACCTTCTCGTGGCCAGAGCGAGCGTACTCTGCCGACAACGGAAACCGACTAGCTTTGCACTGGCATCTCGAAGCCACGATGCTGGGAGAGATGCACCCGCCCGGTTTCGCGGCAACTGGCAAACGCTTTATTACCGACGGCGTCGACCTGCTGAACCTCAAAGAGGGAAGGGTGGCCTGGTATCAGGGATTCTTTGACAGGAAGAGCGCTGCCGAGCAGCTCGGAATCATGCCGTCGCCCGGGAGTAGAATCGAAAAGCTCATGGTTGGAGTTCAGCGACTGGCATCAAAGCGACGTTGAGCGATCGGCTTGCCTGAGACACGCCCAGGATATAGTTTGTATTAGGAACTCACAATGACATATGTCGTCGATTGCCGGTATACGAGCGGCGGCACGCTAGGAGGGTTGTACATTGAGCACAGCACAGCGACAGAAGGCACCATCGCCAAAACAGCTCTACGACCAGCAACCCCGCCCACTCGAGGCTGATCCGGATGAGGTAGAGAGCTACATTGAAGCAGTGCAGGAACGAAGCGGGACGGCAAAGGATGCGGCCGACCGCCGCAGACTTCGCCGTGAAGTGGTCGCCCAGATAGAGCTGGCCGGCATCAGGGCCGCACGCAACCGGAATGCAACATTGGATTCGTTGAACCGCATGTTCCGGTTAGGCAGAGCACCCACCAAAGCGCTCGACGGTGCATACAGGGGGTTCTTTGTCACCACATCCATCCACGGACTTCTGGATCCGGTGTTCAGGGCATCGATGAACCTCTACTTGCCTTGGGTTGGCAAGCGTTTCAACGCAGCCAACTCTTCGGGTGACAACATACTCGAGCCTTCGGCACGCCATGTAGTGAAACTGGTCTGGCCGGGCTACAAGGGGCTAAAGACTGAAGACGATGGAAGGCTTTCAGGCCTTGGATTCAAGACATCCATTGGACCTGGCCGTCTCGATCCGGACCGTCAGACGCTGGCGCTTGACTACAACCAGGAAGAAAATCCGGGCTGGATGGTAAGGAACGTCATCGATGAGCTGGTTGAGATCGTCCCGGGCGCCTATCTGGGCAAATTCTGTTATCGCCGGGGCAACAACGTGAAGCTGCTCGGTTACTTTGCAGTTACCGACGATCCGGCCAAATAGCCGGTCAATTGTCGGATCCGCGCCCTAAGGGCTCGTGCTAGCTGAGAAAACCGAGTATCTCTTTTGCGATCTGCTCACCCCTGTCTTCTTGCAGAAAGTGGGACGCGCCCTCTATGACCGTTAGCTCCTCGGCGCCGGGCACTGCATCGACAAACCGCTGGCCAACTTTGGGGTTGAAAATCGGGTCGGAGTCGCTGAACGCAACCAGCACGGGCTTTTCCCAGCGATCGAGTTGATCACGCACCTTCGTCATCGTTTTTGCCGCCGGATCTTCAGGCTCAAG
>SDBU01009169.1_pt1 | contig 11135 bp, 32 predicted proteins | sample 2277071 | NCBI WGS metagenome assembly SDBU01 (sample SAMN10397929, study PRJNA504765) | marine sediment metagenome | isolation source: marine sediment core GS08_GC12, 126 cmbsf | place: Arctic Ocean: Gakkel Ridge, Loki's castle | collected 2008 | reverse complement strand
GGCATAAAATGGAACTATCAGGAAAATAAGTAAAAATGGAGAGTGGTTAAATGGCATTTGGAAATCTAAAAAGAACAATTCAAATGATAACAGATACTGAAAGAAATTTCAGAAAAACAGCATTAACAAACAAAATAAACGGTCTTACAATAGACACATGTAACAGCCCCGATTGTGGATGGGAAACAGGAATTCAAAAAGAAACATGGATAATTGTTGAAAAATACGCTGACAAACAACAAGCCATAAAAGGGCATAAAAAATGGTGTAAAAAAATCAAAGAAAATAAAGACTTAGAAATTACCCATTGTAGAACTGCCGAAGAATGGTTTTTCGGGGGCAATTAAATGAGTATGATAAAAGAATACCATGACCTACGCCTAAAAACGTTTATTGATAAAATGCAAGACCGAGAACGCCTTTAAACGGTTGCAAAAACCGATAAGGCGCATCAATTTCCTCACAAAGGGAAAACGGTTCTCAATCGGGTTTGTTCCCGCTAGGGGTGAGCTTAAGCAAGCCCGGTTGAGAAACCGCAAATTAACAAATACTTAATAGTAAATTCAATATTCCTGAATTTGTATATGTATACCTCAAGGACAAAATAGGAATATGGCTCTAAACAAGGCAAACGAAGCATTTTAACAAAAATACAAATTCAATAAAACAGAAAACAGAATTAAGGAAAGGTATATTAACAACAACACCGCGTAATAAATACTCACCTATTTTTTCTTATTACTATTTTAATTCCTCACCTATTTTTTCTTAGATGAACATAGTAGCCTGTAGTCCCTAATAGTAGGAATTCAGGAATTTAGAATTCAATAATCCAGAATTCGATAGGTTAATATACCACTTATGTTGCTAACAATTTTGTGGACGTATGGAATGTGGAAAAGAATATCTACTCATCTACGATGATAAAGGTCGTAAAGTCGTAAGAAAGCAAGGCATTATTAAAAGCTTTCATGGCAACCTGTTAGAATTCGAATCAGGCGAAATTCTCAACACCAATTACATAGTCCGCGCAATGAAATTGGATGGTGGCAAAAGTGGAAACAGCGGAAAAATTAAAGAAATTAAAGCAATTTGATTTTATATTGCTTAAACTACTTGTAGCAGAGCCTAATGTAACAAGGGCTGAATTAAAGAAAGGTGTTAAAAGCCTGTATGAAATTTACGGGTTTCATGTCCCTGCACAATCAGAATTTACCTATCGACTTCAATTACTTGAAGAGCTTGGCTTCATCAGGAGGACAAGGGGACAAACTTGCGTTTATAGTGTCATTGATACTTTTAAATTCTGCCTGCTTAGCCTTGTTAGTTCTTACTTCGAGGTGTGGGGAAAAGTTAGACAACAACAAACAGATTAACAAGATAACGCTACTTAGTTAAAACGATTTCCTTAAAAAACAATAAGTATATAAAGAAGGAAGCCGTATTAATGTAAGATGAAAAAGAACTATTTTAAAACTTCAAGAAAAGAATTCTTTTCAAATACAGTAAAACTCGCACGATTTCGCGAAAAATTGTTGGAGGTAGAACAATGCTTAAAGAAAAAGTCGTGAAAAACTTTATAGAAATATTTGAAGAACTACATATTTGAGTCAAAGGAGATGAGTGAAAAATGATTTGTAGTCCAACAATATTAGAAGCCATTCTTATGGCAATAGGAGCTACAGCAATAATTGTGCTGGCAGTAATAGCCATAGTCTGGGTTTATGAAGTAGGCGAAGCAATCAAAAAAAGGAGATGGTGCTTTCCAATAAACTATTGCCCTTTTTGTAAAAAGGAACTAAAAGGTGGCAGAAAACACCAAAAAATACTTTCGAAAGAAATAAACAAGATAGCAAAACAATGTGAGGCAGTTGCAGAAACGAGTCAAAAAAAAAGGTGATTGGATGACAGGAGAATACAAACTTGAAGGCTTGACAAAAAAAGAAAAGGAGAAAATCAAAAAGGAAAGAGAAAAGGTAATTTATGGTTCAATCAAAAAACAACAATCAAAGTGATATGAAAAGGCAAGGTGAAAAAATGAGTTGGGTGAAACCAAAAATAAAATATTTCGGCGAATGGTTAGTTCTAACATTTACTTACATTTTCTTAGGATGGCTTATCTTTGCAATATCAAAAATAGAAGAATACAACCAAGACAAAAAAATCGAAGAGGTCAACAAAAAAAAGGAGATGAGTGAAAAATGAATGAAGAAGAATTTAAACGAAAAAAATTCATTGAACTTAGGCAGGAATTTTATCCTATAATTCACAGCAAAAAGAGGACTCTTGATGATTTGATTTATATATGGGATTTCTTTAGAGAACATATGACCGTTGTTGATTTGATGATTAGACAAGGACGGTATGCAAAATCAAAATATAAAGATATTAAAAATAGAGAAAAGACAGTAAAAACCATGGTTGATTTTTTTGAGCCAAAAAAAGCAAAGTCTAGAGGGCGAAATGCGGCATGAAACGGAATTATATTGCAAGAGGTGTTTAAATGGGAGACATGAAACAAATAAAAGAATTGATAAGTTTTTCAAAAGACCTGCAAAAACTAAAAGATTTTCAATTAATGGCATTGAATAAAATGATTCAGGACGAGATTTGGAGAAGGCACTCAAGACAAATACAAAAATCGGTTTTGGAGAAAGTTGAAAAGTTATAGAAGCAGAGAATAGGCATAATATGATTTATGCGGAAAAAGGTGATTGAAAATGAGAAGTGAAAAAGAAATTAAAGAAAAAATAAAAAAAACAAAAAAACAATTTAAACACGACTCTAATGTGCCTTTTTTCAAAGGCAAGGATTATGTTAAAGCTTGTACTGATTTAAAATTGGCAATTTATGAATGGTGTCTCAAAGGTGAGCCGCGATATTCTTTACGAGAGTGGTATAAAATTGCAAAAAGAAAAAACCTAGAGGTAGAGATACGGCATAAAAAAGGATTTTATTGTAGGAGATGATTAGAATGAACAATGACATTAAAAGCAAAATTAAAGAATTGAAGAAACAAAAGCTTACCTTAAAATGGCTCAAAAAATGGATTGATGACCACGAAAATTTTGGAGACATTAACGCACTACAGTTGCTTAAAGCAGCAAATAAGAAGGCGAAAACATGAATTTGTTTCAACTCGATTTTGCATTACCAAAAGAAACAAGAATACAACTAATAAAAAACCATAAAGGCACGCCATTCCTAGAAGAATAATACACCCGCTACTACTGCGTAATATGCTTCAAAGAACTACCACAAGGCAAATTTAAACAAACCTGTTCGATGGTTTGCAAACTGGCGCTTGAAAAAATGGGAAGAAAAACAAGGAGGGACTTGAATGAGTGAAGGAAAAATTTACAAATACAAAGGCAAAATAGGAAATACTGAACTAAATATCACTGGAAGAGGTGAAGGATTCAAACAAGGAATGGAACACTTAAGCAATGTAATGGCATCCGATTCACACAAATTCATTTGCTTAAAATGCGGAGAACTTTGGAAAGGAAGCACATTCAATCCTTATTCTAATGGATGTCCAAATTGCAAACTTCCTGAAGGACAAAACAAAGGATGTTATTCTGACATAGGTGGAACAATTCCAGATATGGGAATTCATGGCATTTGGGAAAACCACTATGGTCTTTCAAATGAAAAATATGATAAGCTAATAGACCTGACTAAACATCAAAGATTAAAATTTATTAAAAGAGACCGTTCAACCTATGCCACTTTTATGGTTTGGACAAAAAAAGACGGTGCAATAACTTTAACCTGCCCAAGAAAACACGCACCAGACACAAAATGCAGATGTAGCCGCCGAGAGATTTACAAAAACACCAAAAAAATAGGATATCGTTTAGGCGGAATAAGATTTGAGGACATTACTTGGAAAAGAGTATTTTAAAAGCAAGAACAAGGAGGGAACTAAAATGAAATGTATGTATTGTAAAAAAGAAGCTTGTGCCAAAATAGGCACTTCAAAAGGCAATATCTTTCAAGCCTTATTTGGAAAAACTTGTTGGAACAAAAGAGAAATTTATGTTTGTGAAAAACATTATCTTTCTGAAGGAACAAGCCTCAAATGGGCGGCAAAAAGAATTAAAAAAACCTTAGAAAAAGAAATTAATAAAGAAGTGAACTAAATGAACAGCACAGCATTAAACTTAGAATTCGAAAAATTGGCAGGGGAGCTTTTAGAATTAGGAGACTTGGACTTTATTCTAGATAGAATTCCGTTTAAAATAAAGCAAGAAATATTGTGGGCATGGCAAAACGAGCCAAGGGAGGAATAAAAAATGGAAGATTGGAAAATAGAACGGCGCATAACAGAACAAGACTTTAAACACACCTTTGGACGCCATCCAAAACACAGACACGAATTTGAAGCATTTTGCTATGTGGTTGAAAAATCTCTAAACTACAACACCGACTGGAATACGCTATTTGAAGATGCAAAAGAGGCGATTAAATGAGGGAAATAAAATTCAGAAATTGGGATAAAGAAAACAAGCGGATGGTATATCTTGGCTTCAATTTTTATCAAAGAGGTCCAATGAAAGACGAGCTTGAATTTGATTCTGAAAAGGATTACAATAGAGATTGGGAGAATGACAAGGAAGGTATTTTGTCAGAACCTGAATTGATGCAGTACACTGGCTTGAAAGACAAAAACGGCAAAGAAATCTACGAAGGCGACATTGTTAAGTTTGAAACAACATTAGGAATTGTTGAATGGACTAATGGTGATTGTGCTGAGTTTTTTATTAGAGGAAAAAGGTGGGTATTCTATGAGATGTCGGGAAAGCTTTTCTGTTGGGATGAACTTGAAGTCATTGGAAACATTTACGAAAATGAGGAATTGTTAAAATGAAATGCAAAAACTGTGGACACGAAATAAGATACAATTATTCTGATGACAAAGGAGAAACAATGTTATTCGAAAGAATAAACCCAAACAAGGTGAAAAAATGATTTGTTTAACTTGTGGCGCATTTGGACAAAAAAATGATGGGACGCCATGCAAAGAATGCAGAAAATCAATATACGGCAACTGTGATTGTGAGGATTGTGAATGAGTAGTAGAGCAAAAGAGCATTAAAGGCGACAAAAAGACAATGGTGAAAGAATTATGATGGTTGGGGTATTAAATTTGCATGATATTGGTTAAAGTATGCGAAATTGTGGGGGCAACTATGGCAATTATTGATTAAAAAAGAGGTGACAAAAATGACACACGAAGAACTAACAAAAATCGCACACAATTTTAAAACAATCGCAATAGTGGGAGGACTCGGTGTTGGAAAAACCTGCCTTAGTTTTTCTTTTCTTGAACAAATTAAGAAAAAAAAGACAGTTTTCATTTTTAAACATCCGAACCATAAACTAATTGAAACCCGCGGATACAAAATGCTATACGAATTTGGACAAATTGAACACCTGCAAGACTGCGCAATTTACATTGACGAACCACAGCTTATAATTAAACGATATGAGAAGAAATCAAACATTGCACTTGAAGCGCTAATGACTTTGGCAAGGCAAAGAAATATAACATTGATGTTATCTACAGCCGACACAAGGTTTATTACCAGAGGAATAGAATACTTTGTAGACCTTTGGTGCGTTTTAGACATCAACGCAGATTTGGTCAAGCGAGGTAGCACTATTTCACACATAATCAAAAAGAACGCGTTAATTACTACTGCTGAATGGCGTTTGCCAATAGGAAAATATTATTCAGATTCAAGAAAAAACTTTAAACTAAACGATTTAAACGAATTCAAGCAACCAAAATGGTTTGATGATGCTTGGTCGAAACCTTTCAGAACGGGGTTTGTTCCAACAAAAATTTTAAGAATGCACAAACTACCGGAAAAACTTAAAGGAGGATAACAAAATGATTAAAAGAAGAATACCAACAAATAAACCACACTATAGATTCCAAGACGCGTGGGAATTAGAAAACAGTACTGTAAAAGAACTTATAGAAGCTCTTAAAAAACTAGACCCAAAAGCAAAAGTCTATTACCCCCACGACCACGAAGCATGGGCTGGATGTGAAATAGATAGTGTGGTAATTTTATCAAAAGATAAAGACATAATAGAATTTGGCGAAGAAGGTGTAAAAAAAGGAAGCATTCTTTTAACTGAATTGTAAACATTAATCCCTTTTTTTAGAATCAAATTAACTCATTAACGTTAACAAATGTCCGAAACCAACCCCGAAACGAATACACCGAAAACATTGCGCCATGAACCCCGAAACGTGTTTGCGGAATGAAGTGCGAAACCAAGTGCGAAACGAACTGCTTTGCGCGCCAACCCCGAAACCAACCGCGACTAATTTTATTGCGCGTAATTGATTTTATTTACTGGACATTAAAGTCATTTGATTCTCTTTTTCTTTTAAAATATACGCGTAAAGACGCGGATTAGTCTTTGCCATTACCTCTTTCCACTTTAAAAAGCCTGTGCAAGGCATACAACCACACCGGTCTGTCTTTTTGTATATTGGATTCAAAGGAATTTTCTTTTGTTTATGAAATTCCAACACATCTTTAGGATTCCAAAAAACTAGTGGGTGAACAAACCTGACCTTTTCAGATTTATGATAATAAGCATAGCCTTTTCTTAAAGTTAAAAGCCTGCGAGCCATTGATTCTTGAGCCGTCATTCCTCTAAAAACCACATCAATTTTTAGTTCTTTTTGGAGATTGCGCAAAGGTCTTTCCTTTAAGTAGTGGCAACATTTTGGCATTCGAGGATTATCTCCCTTTTTCCAATCCCCTGAGTTTCTTAAAGTTGGATAACCATACTCTTTTACACATTGCCAAAAGTTCTTAATTGGCTTGCTTTCAAAATAAGTATCGCCAAGATTCAATTTACTAATCATTTTTTCCTTAAACCTATAAGTTTCAGGATATTCAACCCCAGTATCAGCAAAAAGAATGAGTGCTTTTTTACAAAACTTTTTAACTAAATAAACCAAAGCAGTGCTGTCCTTACCCCAAGAACAAGAAACAGCAGGAATCTTAGAATCCTTTAATTCTTTTAAAATTAGTTGTTCAGCAAACAAAACCTTTTTTTCCAAAGACCAACCTTGAGCGTTCTTTAAAGTTTTATAACCCATGAAAAAATGCTCATGTTTTGAACCACCCCTTGTTTCCTTAAAGCAATCTTGGTCGGTCATCTTTCAGCCTTTCTTTTCTCCTCTTGCCAAATTCGCCTTGCAAAAATCGCCTCAATCCAATCATCACCCGAATAAATCGGGACTCTTTTTTGAGTCAATTTTGTTTTGCCACAAAACTTGCATTTTGTTTGAGTAAAATTGCGTTTTCTTGGCTTGTAAATTGATGCGTTTCCACAACTGCAAGCAAACACATAATACATTTATTTAATCTCCTTCACTAATCCGTTTTTCTTTAAATATTCAAGAGCATAACATAATTCAACGCTCCAAATAATCTTGGCTTTAGGACTTTTCCAATTTTTTCCATAAACCGCTTTCAATTCCTTTATACAGCCCCTATTTTTACAATTTTTGAAGAGTTTGCAAGTTTTTGAAATACTTTTTGTCATTTCTTCACCTCAAAATCAAGTACCCAAAGTTCTGGATTCTTTTTAGCTATTACTCCTTGGATGATTTCAGGCTTTAATTCTTTAAGCTCTTCAAAATCATCTTCACGATACAGTGTTTCATATTTTATTTTAGCCGAGTTATAAAAATAGATTATTAACTCTGCTTTGCTTCCAAAGCCCTCTTTCAAAACAGCATCATCATCAGAAATGTTAAGCAACCGCTCCTTGCGAATGCCAGTCAACTTAATGCGAAGCGGTTTCCAAGTTTTAGATAAACAATTACAAAAAATACAATCACATTCATAAAAATAATCAGTATCATCATCAGTAAGAATTTTTCTAATTATTCTTTTACAAATCGGACAGTACCATAGCCCCTGCTTTCCTCTGCCTGTTTGAACAGCATAATCCCGCCCAATAACCCATCTAGGCTTTACATTTAAAACACTGAAGTCAGATTTACAATTCACAATAGAAATGTAATTCGGACCTATAACTACTTTATCATCTTCTTTTACAAGCCGTCTCGTCTGTTTTTTGGCTCCGGAAAGGATTTTTTGAGTAGAATCTTGAGTGAAAATCATTTTGAGTCAAATGCCTTTTTAATTGCCTTTTTATGAATCGAAAAACTCCCATCCTTGTTTGCTGAAATAAAACCAAGCTTTAAAGAAAGCTCTCGATAATGCGGAACATTGTTTTTAGATGTTCCAAAATTCTTTGCCAAAAAGAAAAACAAAGTCGCTTCATTAATTTCAACCGCCTCAGATTCGACAAGTTTTTTCCAAGCCGAAACAAAAGTCTCAAAAGACTTAACCATCCAAAATCTCCTCTTCAATTTTACACAATTCCTGCCTCTTAAAAGCTCCAAGCATACACCTTCCACTTGTTTGAACGCTTTGCCTTCGCCCAATTTTAGAATGTCCACCGGACTTTCTTTCAGATTTTCTCAATCTTGAACTTTTAGTTTGTCGCTTTGGCTTGTTATATTGGCAATCAAACTCTAAACATTTACTACTCATTCAAAATCTTCTCCGCTTTTTCTTTTCTAGTTTTAACAAAATGCACTAATGCTTTTGCAAGTAAGATATCAGGCACAGGTTGTGTCTCAATTATCTTTTCAAGGTCGGCAATGCTGTAACGCGGCTCGCCTTCAAGCACCCAATCTAATTTATCTCCTTGAATACCTAAAAAAGCATAAGCAACACATTGTCTTAATTCTTCTTGTTTTTTCCTAATGTCTTTTATTTCTTCTTTGATTTCTTTTTCACTTCTCATTCAAAACCCACTTCAAGTTTTCCCTTATGCCTTGTGCGATAGCATGAGCCATTATTTCATATTCCTTTTTATTAGAAACAATTATTTGTTTATCTGTTTCAATTAGTGGACTATCTTTTCCTTCACCAGTTTCCCAATCGTGAAAATGGAACTTTTGAGTGGATTCTAGTTTTTCTCGGATTTCTTTTTCTGAACGCATGAGTAAACTGAGATACAATCTATATATAAACCTATCGAAAAAGAAAGGGGGGGACGGGGGGGAGCGTTTCCCAGACACTAAAGTGAAAACATGGGCGATAGATAACATGTATTACTAATGCGCTTTTGTATATAGTAATGAATTTATGTCTATTTTTCTATATACTATACTACTACTTTACTTTACTTACTTATACATAACTATACTATACTACTACTACTAGAACCCCCACTGAAAAAGCGAATTAAGAGTATATCTACAATACATATCATAAATCCCCTACTTTTGGAATAGTCAGTGGAGAAAGTGCTCCCCCCCGCCCTTTTTTTTGAGTCAAACTCCGTACCAATAAGTTTATATATATATATCTCCATAAAAGTATATCGGGTGATGTAATGCAGGCACTTTATGTATGGTTAGGAGACAAGTTAAACAAACAGCTAGTAGGATTTTGCAGAGACGCTAAAGAAAAAAAGGCTTGGGTAGTAAGACAAGCTCTTGCCAACTATCTGAAATTTGATGGAGAGGTTACTGATGTTGGAAGAAAAGGCATTGAAGTGGCTGGAAATGTTCCAAACGTCTCAGAAAACAAACAACAAAGCTCTTGAATTACACGCTTTGAATTTTAGAAAAAGCGTTGAGCAAGAGTTTGGAATAGATACTCTTGAGTTTGTGGAAATGGCTTACCGGCTAAAAAAAGAGGCGGGAAAATGATTTTTGAAGTTGCCATTTCAACCACAAATAGAGAAAAATGTAGAAAAGAAATGGCGCAAGATAATTATTGTTTAATTTGTGCAGAAGATTGTAAGTATATTGGAAAAGAGGCGGAGAAATGAGTGAATTGAAAGAGGCTGAGTGTGTAATTTGCGGAAGAGTAGATTACTTCAACAATCCTCCGGCGCGCTATGTGTGTAGTGTGTGTGAAGATAAGGAAAATGATTTTTATTAACCGATGGGTTTTTAAACAAGTAGTATGTATATACTATTAGACTTCGAGGAGAGTGATTTAATGGAAATATTAAATTCAACTGGAGTAATTGAAGAAATAACAAGCAAGGAAGGAAAGAAAGGAACCTTCTACAAACTGAAGATAGAAAACAGAACCTATAATATTTTTGAGAAAAACTTTCAAACCGGCGAGCCTATTGAAGCCTTTAAACAAATTAAAGAAAAACAATTTACAACAGGTGACGCAGCAAATTTTGAATACACCGAACACGACACAGGAGAAACTACCTTTAAGAATCTATTAAAGCTTTTTGAAACAGATAAAACAGATGATGCAAAGCTTGGTGAAACAGATTCAGGAGTTCCAACTGGTGGGAGTTGTATTAAGAAAGAACCTTACCAAAACAAGACAGGCACACAAATAGCCAGAATGAATGCTTTGACAAACGCAATTGGATTCTTTGAACTAAACAAGGAAGTGGTTGCCATTAACTTAAAAGCCGCTGACGTTAACTCAGTAAACGAAAGCATGGTTTTAAAGCTTGCAGAAAAGTTTGAAACGTGGGTTACACGATGAAGGCGACAATCATTAACAAAAAGCGATTGGACGAATGCCTTAAAAAAATATCAAACGTATTTGTTGAAGAAGAAATGAGTCCCTTTGAAGTGAAAATCCTGTTGGATGTAATCAGCAACAACGTGGACAAACTTGACGACATTTACACCAAAGCACAGCTTAGAAACGCAATTCTTGGCTCCCAAGAGCCTGTTAAAGAAGAACCACCTATTTTGGGAGTGAGCTAATGGTAATGATTCAAGACGCGAGCTTTAAAAAGCCAAGAGGAAAGAATTGGAATAAACGATATGTGGAATTGCAGTTAGCTGTAAGCATTAAAGAGTTAAGAGACCTAGCAGATGAACTGGAAAACAATTGTGATAAATATTGGGAAGATTGGAAAACTCAAACATGGCTTTGCAGGGCTTTTATGGAAAAATGCCAATGCGATTATTGTAAAGTCGGTTGGAACGCATATGAAAAAGCAGTTAAGGAGTTAGAAGATGGAAAATCTAAAGGTCGTTGACAAAAACGCAGGACTAGAGGTCTTAAAAATTTGGCTGTTTGACTTACCGG
>SDBU01009168.1_pt1 | contig 11138 bp, 11 predicted proteins | sample 2277071 | NCBI WGS metagenome assembly SDBU01 (sample SAMN10397929, study PRJNA504765) | marine sediment metagenome | isolation source: marine sediment core GS08_GC12, 126 cmbsf | place: Arctic Ocean: Gakkel Ridge, Loki's castle | collected 2008 | reverse complement strand
AGGCTAATCTACGCAATCTGTGTAATCCGCTACCGGGAGATATTGAACATCTATCTGACTGAACAACTGAACAAGGAAATGAACGTTTACTTGAACTCCTTTGGCTTGCATCCATTAGCAAATTGTCCAAGTAGTCTTTTAAACTTTTCATAATATTTCCTCAGGCATTCATCCGGCTTCTCTTCCTAAGTTTATCTTTCGCCTCCTCCTATATCTTTCTGATGACCCCAGGGGGTAGGGCCAGGTCCGGTAGTATCTCATTCATGACGTCCCAGCAAAACAACTCCTAAATCGTCAGCCTTTCGCCACCACGCCGTCCTGAAGACAACAAGCGCAATCTTTCCTCGTCGCCTTTCTCATAAAAGCATAAATGTCGGAGTTTGCACAAGGCTTTAGGAGTGGGTTTGTCGCTTTTCCCACGATGAATGATTCTTGTTTTTAGCTTGGCACAGGGTAACTCTTGGCAGTATCCTCAGTTATCAAGACCTTTCTCTTTCACACAAGGTCGTACTGGACAATCCGGGTCGGCTGGCTCTTCTTCATCCAGACAACCACGGCAGCCAATCTCTTCAAGTGGTACTCTGATACCTATGTATTTAAACCAACCATCACTTTCTTAGTAATGGTGTTTATCTTTTCCTTGAAGCCTCCAAAGCTGCTTGCTGAACCTGGAACAGCTCCTTGATGCCTTTTTCAGCTAAAGAGAGTAGGAAATCAATGGTCTCCTTGGTGAAGGGCTTAATCTCAGCCGTGCCCTGAACTTCAACAAATTCGCCTTGGCTGGTCATGACCACGTTGAAATCAACCTCAGCATTAAAGTCTTCATCGTAGCACAGGTCTAAAAGCCTATACGCATGCATGACACCGACACTGGTGGCAGCTACGGCGCTCTTCAATGGTATGGATGGTATTACTCCCATATTGGCCAGGGTTTCCATTGCTTGGTGCAAGGCAACATAAGCACCAGTAATCGCCGCCGTTCTGGTGCCGCCGTCGGCTTGAAGCACATCACAATCTACAATTAAGGTTCTCTCTCCCAGCGCTGTCAGGTCAGCTACTGCCCGCATTGAGCGCCCGATGAAGCGCTGAATTTCCTGGCTCCTACCGGAAACCCTGCCTAGAGTTGAATCACGAGGGGTGCGGGTGACAGTGGCACGGGGCAGCATGGAGTATTCAGCGGTAATCCAGCCACCACCCTCTCCTCTGAGAAAGCTTGGCACTCTATCCTCCACACTAACCGAACATAACACACGGGTTTGCCCCAGTTCTATCAGTGCTGAGCCTTCAGCAAATTCCTGGAATCCGGGTATTATTCGTATCGGTCGCAACTCATCATAGGCACGGCCATCGGCTCTTTTCATGTGAAATCTTCCCTTCTAGCTTGTGATATATGTCAGAGTATAGCATTGATTGGTTATGCTGACAATAAGACCGAATAAGAATGAAGAATAATTGAATATTCTGCAATCTAGCCTTCGCCCCTTTCGATTTGGTGTAACCTCGCTTCACCAGTGCCGAAGTGATGGGCTATCTCGTGCCTTACTACTCTCCTTACCTCGGCAATAATCTCAGCCTCATGTCTGCATTTTGCTTCGATGGGCTTCTGAAATATTGTTATCTTATCTGGTAATACCAGTCCGTAGTGTCTGCCCCGCTTGGTTTGAGGCACACCCTCGTAGAGACCCAGTAGCGTATGACCGCGTCTCAGCCTCGCCCTAGCTAACTGACCTGCAGTCGGGCGGTCCTCGACGACAATGTCAACGTTCTGTAAGCTGGACAGAAACTCTTCAGGCAGGTCCTCGACTGCCCTTGCCACCAACCATTCGAATCTTTCTCTGTTCATAGCAGGGTACTCTCTAAATCAGATAAGTCTGCTGAGCTTTTAGGAGAATACGACCTAATTAGCTATATTACGCCAGTGCCACGAGCAATCTGGCCGCCGTCTATGTAGATAGTCTGTCCAGTCATGAAATCAGAAGCCTCTGAGGCAAGGTAGATTGCCAGAAGCGCTACTTCTCGTGGTTCCCCCAGCCGCTTTTTAGGAATTACTTTAAGAGTTTCCTTTAGCAACTTGGGGTCGTCCCATAGCGGTTCTGTCATTTTGGTCTTTATATAACCAGGGGCAATGGCATTGACACAGATATTAAACGGACCCCACTCAGCGGCGAGGCATTGAGTGAATGTAACCAGTCCTCCTTTACTAGTACAATACGCAGCACTATAAGGAACGCCCATGGTGGCATATATGGAAGCAATATTGATTACCTTGCCACTCTTCTGCTTTATCATGTGAGGCCCAACTGCCTGGGCGAAGAGAAAAGCGCTGGTTAAGTTAGTTTCTATAACCGTACGCCAATCTTCCGGGGTCATCTGCTTATCCCAGATATCTCCCACCAATTGCCATGAGGGTGGTTTCGTGCCGGGAACGAAGGCGATAAGGCCGTCGCTAGTACCGCCGGCGTTATTCACCAGGATATCAACCTTGCCGAATTCCGAGAGAGTCTGTTCTACAGCTCTTTTCACCTGGGCTTCATGAGCTACATCTGTAGGTATAGCCAGTGCTTTTTGTCCCAGCTGACGGACTTCTTCCGCGGTTTGCTCTATTTCTCCTTTCGTACGGGCAAGTACTGTAATATCTACTCCAGCTTCAGCCAGAGTTAAAGCAATGGCTTTGCCAATGCCTCGTCCTGCTCCAGTAACAATGGCTACCTTACCTTCGATGTTGTACTCTTGGGGAATCATTTCGAATTCTCTCCTTTAATCCGTTTATCCTGCTCTATGGCAGAAAGTAGCACAGGTGGTTTCGCCTGTCAACTATTTGCCTTGTTTTAGCGGGTGTGCTATCATGGCTTGCACCGAGCTATACTGATAATCAGAGTGTCAAAATGGCAGAAGTTTCAGTGACAAAGGAAAGGCTGGGGGCATACCTCAAAGCCAAGTTCCCACAGCGGCAAGAATTGTCGGTGGTGAGACTGGAGCCGATGACGGTGGGGCTTTCCTACAAGAGCTACCTTTTTACCATGTCCTGGCGAGAAGCTGAGGACCAAGTCTCCGAAACTCTAATTATCCGCATGGAGCCAGAATTCGGCGTTCTTCCACCCTATGATATCAAGCCTCAATACGAGGTGTTGAAGAGGCTGCAAGGGACTGAGATTCCAGTGCCGAAGGTCTCTTGGTTGGAGATGGATAGCAAGGTTTTGGGACGCCCTTTTCTCACTATGGAAAGGATAGAGGGAGAGAATCTGCTCCCTTATTACGGTAAGCATCCGGAGTACCAGACGCAGCTAGCAAAGGCTTATCCCCGATTACTGGCAAAAATACATGGACTGGATTGGCAGAATCTTGGCCTCTCCGTTCTTGGCGTTCCTGATAACGCTCATCAGTTTGCTGAAAACCAGATTGCACGATTTGGACAACAGGCAGAAGAAAGCCAGTATACCTCACAGCCACTGATAGCAGAATTGATTACCTGGCTAAGGAAGAACATACCCCTGGCTGAGCGTACCACTCTATGCCATGGTGACTTCCACGCGGAAAATGTTCTCGCCCGTGACGGTCAAATCATAACCATGCTGGATTGGGAACTGGCAGCTACCGGCGACCCTATTAGCGACGTGGGCTACGCTGTGGTGTTCTTAAGGATATATGGCTGGTTGCCAGGCCACTTGGAAATTTGCAGTGAAGCCGATTTCCTCCGAGACTATCAAGAGGCGGCCGGGGTAAAGGTGAACCAAGAAAGCCTGTTCTTCTATAAGATATTGAACCTTTTCAAGCTAATAGCTATTGCACTTGCCGGGCTCCAGGCTAGTATCAAGTTAAAAGACGCTAATATGTCTCAATTCGGCATCTGGATTCCACTTCTACCCTTGATGCAAGACGAAGCGGCTCGACTGCTGGGATTCTGAATGAGTTCCATCTTGAGGGAGGTATTATGGGAACGCCAATAATCACGTTTATGCTGGAAAGGTGCGCTCGAACTATAAGTCAGGTGATAATTCCCGATTTGACTCAGGCTTCTGCTCTTGAGCAAGCGATGCACATTGCCAATTTGTTACACCTGCTGGCACCATCTGTAGAGGAGAAGTCTCAGGAATTAAAGGAGGAAAACGAAAAGATAAGGGACGTCCTAGGGAGTGTGGTGGAAGTATTACGCGAGGAGAAGGCCTTATCCCGAAGTACAGCCAGGAATAAGTTAGTAGAAAAGCTTTCCCATGAACTGAAAAAGGTCGAGGTTGGGTCGGTAGACATAAGTGAGGAGAACCATAACCTGAAGAGAGCTCTCGCTGAGACCATCTATGGTCTGGATGCCCTGAAGGAGGAGCTTCCCATGGAGACGATGTCTTCTCTAAAGCTGCAAATTCGTTCTGCGCTCAGGCAGCAGTTGGACCGTGAGGTGACACGTGTTACAAGTGTAATGGCTCTGTTCGAATTTCCAATGGAAACTCCGGATTAGACTCCTTCAAGTGAATTATCCCTCCAGTTTTGTAAACATAACCCTATATTGGATATTTCTTTGTTGTATATATGACGGGTCTGTCCGCTATCCAGGCTTGTAACGCATAATAAATATGAGGCTCGCACACAAAAAGCAAACCACAAGATTTGGACGGCAGACAGAAGACAATCAGCACGTCAAATGATATCAGGTTGATTTTGACTATTGAGCGGCAGGCAAATGTATTGCGACTTTGCAGACTTCGTCTTCTTTGAGCACAGTTTCCAGTACTTCTACTTCAACCGGTTCCTGCAAAATCGCTTCCTAAATATCCTTATAGAATCCAGCTCCACAATATCCGAAGACGTTGCTTACCACCCCACGCTACAGAGTGTATCACTAGATTTTAATAAACGAAAGTAGCTCAGAACTGCATATCATTTCTGTTGCGTGGTTCTGCGGTTTGGTCGTCTTAATGTTCTAATGGTTGAGCCTAGCCTTGTTCTTCGACCGGTGCGTCTGGGGCATTTTCCTTCACGGACTGAATGCCATTAATTGCATTTGCCTTGGTTGTATACCCTTCGGCGCTATCGGCAATGATATTTCCGTTTTGATGTCGAAGTCTCCAGCGAAACTCACCCGCTTTATCCTGGTACAATTCAAATGTAGCTGCCATTGCACTTCCCTCCCTTTTAATGATTCTTATTGAAATTCACAATTACTGCGAGGTTCAACAGCATTCTCATCGCTCATAATACAGATATAGCCTTTGGTTGTCAAGCTTTCTATCAGGGCCTTTCTACCTCGATATGATTGACACCAATTTTATAGAAGAAAGAGTCAATTAGTGATATTGACCTATTTTGTCTGAATAGGGTAAACTGGTAGGCAATAGCTATGAGACTATATGAATTCGAAGGAAGTAATCTATTTCGCAGGGAGGGTATATCCGTACCTGATTATGCCTTAGTTGCTACTCCACAAGAAGCACGAGAAAAGGCAAACGAGATAGGGTTTCCTGTAGTCATCAAAGCTCAAGTGCTGGCAGGAGGCAGATGGCTAGCAGGAGGAGTCCAGACTGCTGAGTCTTCGGACCAAGCGGAGAAGGTTAGCAAGCATGTACTGGGTTTATCAATCGGGGATATGCCAGTTCGTCAGGTTATTGTAGCCCGGAAGGTGGAGATAGCTAGTGAGTTTTATCTAGGAATCACTATAGATAAATACGAGGGCACTCCGATAGCTCTTCTGAGTACTGAAGGGGGAGTATCCATTAATGCGACGGTTAGCGACCGCCCCGAATCAGTCGTCTCCAGACAAGTTACTATCAGCTCAGGGCTTTCACTGTTCGATGCAAAGGAAATGTGTCGACAGGCACACTTAAGTGGTAAGGAGCTAGTACAGGTAGCTGAAATGCTCACAGCTCTCTATGGCGTTTTTCGCAAGTACGATGCGCTTCTCGCTGAGATAAACCCTTTGGTACGGACTACCCAAGGAAGCTACCTGGCACTTGACTCTAAGGTGGAGATCGATGATTCTAGTCTATACCGGCATACAGACCTCAACTTAGCCATGGATGACCGTGGCATCAATCCTTTGGAACAGAAAGGCCGAGAGATAGGTGTCACTTACGTGGAGCTGGATGGAGATATAGCCGTGATTGCCAGTGGTGCTGGCCTGGGACTGGCTACTGTAGACATCATCAGCCAGAGAATGCGGCCGGCCAATTTCTTGGAAACGGGAGGTGCCATTACCGCCGACCTTCTATACAAGGCGATGGACCTGGTTCTACAAAAAGGAGGGGTGAGGGCAGTCTTCATTAATCTCTACGGAGGAATCAACCCAATCCACGAGGGAGCTAAGGGAGTTGTCCGTTACATGCAGGAGTATAATATTGCCATCCCTGTTGTGGCTAAAGCACTGGGGAATAACCAAGAGGAGACCTGGGAGATTTTCAAGAAGCAGGGAGTAGAAGTAGTTACTGATGTGTCCACGGAAAAGGCTGTGGAACGGCTTTTTCAACTGCTGGAGGAAGAAAGATGAGCATCCTGCTGAACCGGAAAACTCGGGTATTGGTGCAAGGTATTACCGGCAGAACAGGCCGAGCTCAGACCAAGTGGATGCTGGAATACGGGACCAATATCGTTGCTGGCGTTACTCCTGGCAAAGGTGGTGCAGAGGTTGAGGGTGTACCGGTATATGATACTGTTGATGAGGCAGTCGCCAGACATGATGCAGAGGTTTCCGTGTTCTTTGTGCCATCACCCGCAGTAAAGGATGCTGCCCTGCAGGCAATTCAAGCTGGTATTGGGCTCATCGCCATCGTTACTGAACATATCCCAGTCCACGATGTTGTAGAAATCAGGGAATACGCCAGAGACAAAGAAGTACGGCTTATCGGCCCCACCACACCTGGTATCATCACACCTGGTGAAGCGAAGATAGGTATCATGCCAGCGAATATGTTTACTCCTGGCCGCATTGGGCTAATGTCCAGAAGTGGCACTCTCTCTTATGAGATTAGCATCAATTTAGCAGCGGCTGGCCTTGGACAGAGTACCGTGGTTGGTCTTGGTGCTGACCCGGTAGTATTTACCGGGATGCCGGAGCTATTGGAACTCTTCCAAAAAGACCCAGAAACCGATGTGGTGGTTATCGTGGGTGAGGTTGGAGGTACTCAAGAACAGCATGCAGCGGAGTTCATTGACCGATGGATGACCAAGCCGGTGGTAGCCTACATTGCTGGGCATCACGCGCCTCAGGGAAAGATAATGGGTCATGCTGGTGCCATCATCCAGGGAGATGATGGCACGGGAATGCCTCAAAGTAAGATGACCGTTCTCAGGCAAGTTGGTGTGGAAGTCGCACAATATCCTGCAGAGGTGGTTGAGCTAGTCAAAAAGCATTTGATGCAACCTTAAAGAAAATCTGCCCCTAATTTCACTAGGTTGTGCTGTATAAAACTAAAACTATGAAGGGAAAGGAAGTTATTGCTATGGATAAAAAGGTTGGTTTTATTGGACTTGGCATCATGGGTATACCTATGGCTCGTAATTTAATGAAGGCTGGGTATGAGGTTACTGTTTATAACCGCACTACCTCCAAGGCTGAGCAAATGGTATCTGAAGGAGCCAAAAAGGCTGATTCACCCAAAGAGGTAGCCGAAGGATGTCCCTTGGTCATTACCATAGTCTCCGATACACCGGATGTGGAGAGTGTCATTCTGGGCGAAAGCGGTATTATAGAGGGAATCAAGCCTGACTCAGTGGTCATTGATATGAGCACCATTTCTCCGCAGGCAACGCAAAAAATCGCTACCTGTCTCAGAGAAAAGGGAGCCCATATGCTTGATGCTCCGGTGAGTGGAGGGGAGCAAGGAGCGATAGACGGTACATTATCAATTATGGTAGGTGGCGATGCCGAAATATTCGAGCGTTGCCGACCTATCTTTGAGACCATGGGTAAGAATATCATCCACGTGGGTGGTAACAGTATGGGGCAAACGGTAAAGCTGATGAACCAGATTCTGGTGGCTGGCAATCTCAATGCTGTCGTTGAGGCACTGGTATTTGCTCAAAAATCAGGTGTTGACCTGGAGAAAGCGATAGATGCTGTTAAAGGTGGTGCTGCTGGTTCATGGCAGCTTACTAACCTGGCACCGCGCATTATCAGACGAGATTTCCGTCCTGGCTTCATGGTTGACCTGATACAAAAGGATCTGAACCTTATTATGGGAGCCGCCGACGTAGCGAAAACACCTGTCCCTGTAACAAGCCTTATACACCAAATGTATTACTCACTTCAGTCTGCCGGCGAGGGCAAGAGTGGTACGCAGGCACTAGTTAAGGCTCTGGAGCGCGTTGCTGGTGTAGAGGTGAAGAGCAAATAAAGCTCGAAATTCTTATAGCTGTCTATCAGGGTTGATTAGGCGATTCCCATCATGCTGTAGCGAGCAGGTCTATTTATGACCTGAGGTGTATAGATTCTACGACATGAGGATTTGAAAATGCCTAATGAAAGTCATACCATTTCCAACGAATAATAGGAGGCGGAGCAGTGCAAGGTAGTAAGGTACTCATGAGGAAAGATGCGGGAGAGGCGAATCGTGAAGTCAATGAGATAGTTTTCTCAGGATGTTAATTCAATTTCCCTGTTGCTTTATATCGAAGCTTTACAAATAAGTCCTTTACTGAATCTGATAGAGCGCTTTTTAGAGTGGGCTCTCTCACGGTCAAGGCTACTTTTAATGGGGCGTAGTAATAGTTAAGACCCACTCTAAATCTGGACAAGGTTCCTTCGGTAGTCAATCTATCCAGAGTAGCTGATATCTGCTCGGTGTGATCATTTCCTAGCTTGGCTGCAATTTTCCAGACAGTTACAGGCTTTCCGCTATGAAGCATAGATTCTAGTTGACTATCTGTTGTGGTCATAGCTTCTCCATTATCTATTGTTAAAGTCGTTTCTTGTTGCCATTTTCTCGCGTACTAATCTATGATGCCTGTTGGCATTATTCGAATCGGAACGTGCCTGACTTTGTTGACTGTGCTCTAAACAATCGACTGCGCCACATCGCATACATAATGTGAATGTCTTCAGCTTTGTGTGTGCCAGGAGGACATTTCCCCCGCATTGCTTACATCCTCTGATTACTAATGTGCCAGACATATCAATTGCTCGCTAAGATACCCAGAACTACCCAGAAGTTACAATATGCGACACCATATAGGAAGTGACATGGTTCTAGAATATAATTCTAGTTTCTCCGTGTAGGTAAACCGCTAAAGGGGGCTACATAAGCTGCCTTACGGCTTAATAGAGGGTGTGGCGTATAGGAATACAAATAGGTGATACTAATCGCTGGAGCGTATTATAGCCGGGTATGTTCCGCTTCATATTGCTGGATAGCACGCACACGCTGAAGCAACGGTGGGTGAGAATAATTCAGAAACACATAGAAAGGGTGTGGAGTCAGGTTAGAGAAGTTGTCAGCAGAAAGTTTTTTCAGAGCATCGATCAGGCTATGCGGCTCGTCGATGGTTTCGGCGACAAAGCGGTCGGCTTGGCACTCGTGTCTTCGGGAGAGCATTTGCATCACTATTGACAGCAGTAGTTCTATCGGAGTATAGAGCAGGCTGAAGAACAACAACCCAGCGTAAATAGACTGTTGCTCCATGTAGAATGCCTCATACAGGCCTGGACTGCTCAGAAAAAGCGACAGTAAGAAGAGGATAACACCTGTGTGCAGGATGCTGAGTATCATCCCTTGTAAGATATGTTTTTTCTTGTAGTGCCCTATTTCATGGGCTAGCACGGCTACCAGTTCGGGCACTGTGTGTTTTGCAATCAAGGTATCAAATAGAGCAATCCGTTTGTTACGGCCGAATCCAGTGAAGAAGGCATTTGATTTGGTGGAGCGCTTAGAGCCATCCATTACGAAAACGTTTTTGATAGAGAAGTTGACCGAACGAGCATAATTAAGGATGGATTCTTTCAACTCGCCGGTCTCCATGGGTGTAAACTTATTGAACAGGGGCATAATCCAGATGGGAGCGACAAACTGTATAATCATCTGGAATACGGTAATGATGAGCCAGCAATACAACCAGGCAAAGTTGCCAGCATATTCAAAGATACTAAGAATAGCGGCCAGTAAGAGAGCACCCAACAGCATGGAGAGGGCTAGTCCTTTAACCTGGTCCAGTAAGAACGTGCGGGGGGTGGTTCTGTTGAAACCGAAACGTTCTTCAATCACGAACGTGGCGTAAACACTGAAGGGTAGTGTAATCAGGTTATATGCAATCAACAGGATACCTATGTACAATAAGCCATTTACAATGGGAACAAACCCCCATGCCCTGATACTTTGGTCGAGGTAGTTAAAGCCACCAGCAAACCAGAACGACATTAGCAGCAGCAGTGCAAAAGTGCCGGCGACGAAATTGAAGTGTGTGGTGGAGCGGGTGTACTCTTGAGAGTTGCGGTAGTCTTCCGGTTTGTACACTCCTTTAAGAAGAGGAGGTATTTCGAGTTTAAGAGCCTTCAGGTTCAGCAGGTTGGCAACTAAGCCAAGCACAAATTCTAAAACAAGAGCGGTAAGGATTATTATGAAAAACAGATTCACGGTTGCTTCTCTTACAATTCTGGAGTAAACGTCAATATTCCTAGTATTACCAAGTTGACAACCGGTACTATCATGAATATTCCTAGCCATGATGGACGACCACGGGCATCAGCTATTGTCATCCAGATGTCAACATAAACGACTATGTTTACCAGTGGAATAAACAGGAGAACGGCCCACCAACCAGGTCTACCAGCCACACGACACATAAGAATGAGATTGAGGATTGGTATCCAGGCGAACCAGGTATCAGGCGTGTCAATTTTCCTGGCAATGATAAACAAACACAGTGCTGTCCAGAGGTATGTTGCAGTCCCGACATACAGTGCCACATCCCAAGATTGAGATATGCTTGAAAACCAAGCCCAATTCAATGCCTTCTACCTCTTGATATGATGATGCCATGTTACGATACTTGATTGTTTCAAGTACTGGGTTTGAGTTTAGCTCTCTTCGCAGTTTTTGTCAACACGTACCTCAGATAGAGAACTACATTCGCCTGTTATAGTGCTCGATATTTCGTTGGCTTTGTGTTGCTTAATCGGTCTTAATCCAGGAGGAAGTTGATAGGAGGTGATATAATAG
>SDBU01009167.1_pt1 | contig 11139 bp, 6 predicted proteins | sample 2277071 | NCBI WGS metagenome assembly SDBU01 (sample SAMN10397929, study PRJNA504765) | marine sediment metagenome | isolation source: marine sediment core GS08_GC12, 126 cmbsf | place: Arctic Ocean: Gakkel Ridge, Loki's castle | collected 2008 | reverse complement strand
GCCGACGTGGACGGTTCCGGGGCGCTGGACGTGGCCGACATCACGTACCTGGTGCAGTACCTCTTCCAGAGCGGCCCCGCCCCCAACTGCCCGTAAGAATGGACGTGGTTGCAATAAGCAAACATGAATGATAAAGAAAGGTCGCTGATAAGTTGCAGTTCATGAACAGAATAACAGCGTCGGCAGCATTGCTGTTGATATTGGCGGTGGCGGCGCCGGTGACGGGTGCGGAATACTATTTCAAATTCGTCATTGATGGACGCGAGCAGTTGAGCAAACTGACGCGGGTCGTATCAATCGACGATGTGCGCGGCGATACGGTGTATGCTTTTGCCAACGATCAGGAATTATCGGAATTCAGGAACCTGGGTTACGACTATACTATGCTGCCGGCACCGGGGTCGCTCATCGAGCCGACCATGTCGGACAACCTCAAGGACCTGCTGGATTGGGACAGTTACCCCAGCTACGAAGCGTACGTGGCTATGATGTACCAGTTCGAAACTGATTACCCCGGTTTGTGCGAGATACATATCATTGACAGCTCCGTGCAGAATAGACTGTTGCTGGTGGCGCATATTTCCGACAACGTGGCTGTCGAAGAAAGCGAACCGGAAGTGCTGTATACATCGAGTATGCACGGGAATGAAATCACCAGCTATATTCTGATGCTGCGGCTGATTGATTCGCTGCTGTCGGCCTATGGCATTGATCCGCAGATAACGGCTATGGTCGACAACCTGGACATCTGGGTTAACCCTTTAGCGAATCCCGACGGTACTTACATCACCGGTAACAGTTCGGTTAGTGGCGCTCAGCGTTACAACGCCAACTATGTCGATCTCAACCGCAATTATCCTGACCCCCAGGATGGCCCTCATCCCGACGGAAAAAGCTGGCAACCGGAAACGATCGCCATGATGAACTTCGCCGCCGATCACAGTATTGTCATCTCAGCCAACTATCACGGTGGCGCCGAAGTCGTCAACTATCCCTGGGATACCTGGTCGCGGCGGCACGCTGACGACGCCTGGTTCCAGGATGTCTGCCACCAGTACGCCGACTCCGCCCAGAATAACAGTCCCTCCACCTATCTGGACGGCTTCAACGACGGCATTACCAACGGCTGGGACTGGTACGAGGTCAACGGTGGTCGACAGGACTACATGAACTACTGGCACGGTTGCCGGGAGATCACCCTGGAGTTGTCCAATACCAAGATGCTGCCGGCTTCGCAGCTTCCGGCACACTGGGTCTACAATCGTGTCTCCTTCCTGGAGTATCTCGAACAAGCTCTCTATGGGATCAGAGGCATTGTAACCGATCAGAACAGCGGCCTGCCGGTGGCGGCCACGGTGACTGTGCTGGATCACGATATCGACAGTTCACGGGTATTTACCGATCCGGATGTCGGCGATTACCATCGCATGATTGAAGCCGGGACATATAATGTGAGTTTCGATGCTCTCGGCTATTACTCTCAGACCACCAATGGGATAACCGTGTCAGCCGGGAGTGCCACAATAGTCAACGTGCAATTGGTACCCATATCCAATGAACCGGACGTGGAGTTTGTCGGTCACAGCGCCGGCACCGTCGACCCGGGCGATTCGGTGACGATGCACATTACGCTGGTCAACAACGGTGGTGGAGACGCTACCAGCCTCCAGGGAAGCCTGGCCACGTCGGATACGTTTATAACTATTACTCAGGACGCATCTTCCTACCCGGTCATCAGCGCCCTGGGCGGCACCGGTGCTTCCAGCACGATCTACGAGTTTGCCGTTTCCCCGACATGTCCTTTGGAACACGACGTAAACTTCTCACTGTTCGTGACGGCTGACGGCGGTTACAGTGACACCGTTACGTTCAGCCTGACGGTTGGTCGGCAGATCGAGGATTTCGAAAGCGGCGATTTCAGTTCTTTTGCCTGGCAGATGAGTGGTGACGCCGCCTGGATAATCGATACCGATCCCGTTTATGAAGGCAGTTACAGCGCCAAATCCGGCAGCATTACGCATTACGACTCGTCCGTGATGTCGTTGACTCTTGACATTGTTCAGTCCGGCAACGTCACGTTTTACTACAAGGTATCCTCGGAATCGGGTTGGGATTTCCTGAGGTTCTACATTGATGGCAACGAACAGGGTGAATGGTCCGGTGAAATAGACTGGACTCAGGCAACCTATCCCATAACAGCCGGCGGTCACACTTTCCGCTGGACCTACAAAAAAGACGGCTCGGTATCCGGCGGCAGTGACTGTGGCTGGGTGGATTATGTAGTGTTCCCGTCCCTCAATAACGACCCGGACGGCGATGGTATCATCAGCAGTCTGGACAACTGCCCCACCACCTACAACCCGTTGCAGGAGGATTACGACAGCGACGGTGTCGGTGACAGTTGCGACAATTGCCTGCTGACTGTTAATCCGGCTCAGGAAGATTTCGATAGCGACGCTGTCGGTGATAGCTGCGATAATTGCATTGAGTTTGCAAATGCTCTACAGGAAGACTTGGATGCAGATGGTGTCGGCGACAGTTGCGACAACTGCCTTCAGGTACCCAATCCGCTGCAGGAGGACAGCGACCTGGACGGCATCGGCGATTCCTGCGATGTGATCTGCGGCGATATTGACGGTTCCGGTGAGACGCCGGACGTTGGCGATCTGACTTACCTGGTGGCCTACCTGTTCCAGGGCGGACCGCCACCGCCGAGTATGGAAGCCGCCGACGTCGACGGTTCCGGCGGCACGCCGGACGTGGGCGACATCACCTACCTGGTTGCCTACTTGTTCCAGGGAGGACCGGATCCGATTTGTTAAGTATCTGTAGGGAAGGTCTCGAAGAAACCTGCCAGACGGAATTGTCGAAACCGCAGGGGTTTCGACCTACAAGACTGTTTCAGGGCGGCCTGGCACCCCGGCGTGTTAGGTGACAAGCATTGTAGGGCGGGTCCGTCTTCGAACCCGCCAACAGGAATCCATTATCGATTGACGCGGCGCACGAGGACGTACGCCGAGCACAGGATAGGAGCGGCTTGCCGCTGTCGAAACCGCCCTTCGACAAGCTCAGGACAGGCAGGGGTTTCGACCTACAAGAAATGTCAATGAGATAGCCACGTCGCTTCGCTCCTCGCTATGACGTTTGTTATGTTTATCAACAAGCCCTTTGGACTGATCACCGGCACTTGGAAATAAACCCACCCGCCTGCTGAAGCTTCGCCTGTGCTTCCTCCCGGCTGCAATTGAACCGGTGCATCACGATCGCCGTTTTCACCGAGCCGTTGGAGCGATCCAGCAGATCATCGGCCTGTGACAGAGAAAGGTCGAACAGATCGATAAGTATCTTGCGGGAGCGGGCGGCCAGTTTCTCTGAGCGCGCCTGAAGGTCGACCATCAGGTTCCCGTACGTCTTCCCCAGCAGCACCATGGCCGTGGTGGAGATCATGTTGAGAGTCATCTTCTGCGCCGTGGCCGATTTCATCCGGGTCGAACCGGTGATTACTTCCGGCCCTACCGGCAGTAGTATGGCTATATCTATCCATGAGGGGATGTCGGCTACTTCGTTACATATAATAAAAGCGGTCATACTGCCCAGCGAGTGAGCGTATTCCAACCCGGACAGGGTGTAGGGCGTTCGTGTCGACGCCGCCAGACCGACCAGGAAATCGGTTTGAGCGAAGTTGTGCCGCTTGAGGTCGTTGACTGCTGCCTCGCGGTCATCCTCCACCCCTTCCCGTGACAACACCAGCGTGTCGTAGCCGCCGGAAATGACCCCGATGATCTGTTTCGGATCGGAGCCGAACGTGGGCGGGCATTCGGCGGCGTCCAGCACGCCCAGTCGGCCGGATGTTCCGGCGCCGATATAGAAAACCCGCCCGCCCTTACGGAGCGTCGCCGCAAAAACTTCGGCTGCCTGAGCAATCTTCGGCAAGGCCTGCCGAACCACCCCGGCTATCTTTTCATCTTCAGCATTAATCTTCGCGACTATTTCTGGTGCGGACAACTGGTCGATATCGACCGTGTCAGGGTTGGTCTGCTCCGTTCCCAGTTGAGAAAGCTGCCTGATGAGTCGATCTTGCCTGGTCATATCGACGAAAAGTAGACAGACCTCGTCCTCACGGCAACTCAAAAAGAACGGCGATGTTTACAGAGTCGTCTAACCCGGCATCTGCTACGGTTCGGTGATTACCAGGATGGAGTCAAAGGCGGCTACGACTATTGCCCCGAAACGCCCGATGATATTTCGACCCGAGATGTTGTCATCGAGCTGGCTGGGCATCGGACTGGGCAGCAGTGTCGCTGACAGGGCACTGTCGGGTGTACCGGTGTACGAATAGACATAGACATAAAACCAGCCGGTGTCCGGGTCGCCGCCGGGCAGGGCAAAGGCGCTGTCGGGAAACGTTTCGGATGTTGTCAGTGAAGTTACATACTGAGTGAAGCCGAGACCGGCGTAGATAGAATCCCTCTTGACGGCAGCTATCACGTAGCGATCGGCTCCGGCTGAACCTGACCAATTAAGAATGACTTGATCGACCGATCTCTTTTGACGGGTAGTCGGAAGGACACTGTCAATTGCAAAATTGGCAGGCAGTGACAACAACAGGGTATCGAGAAACCACGAGGAGTCCCGGATCACAAGTTCGTGGCTGCCGGCGGCATATTCTCCCGCCGGCAAGACATACCGGTAGTATATTGAATCCTGATGATGGGCCAGTGAATCGCCATCGAGTCTCAATTCGGCCGTAGCCAGGGCGGTGTCGTTGCGAGTTATGGTCGCTAAAGTTCGGGCAAAATCGGTGTTGAGGTCCTTAATCAGCGTTCCTTCAATCCGATAAGTGAAGGTCTCCGGTTGCTGTGACTGCCCCGGACCGCCACCGCAACCGGCATACATAAGCGGTGCCAGACACAGCAACCACAATTTTCTCAGGCTTGTATATCTCATAATTCTAATTATCGACAGGTACGGCACCCGAATTTAACAAAACCGACAATTCGATACCCGACTTGCCAATTACCAGACAACCTCGAATTGCCACCATAAACCGGTTCCGGGCCAGAAAGTCGCGGCTGAAGCCATAATCGTCAGGTTTCTGTCAACTCTCCGGTTTGAATTTCCGAGCTGCTTTTTCCAGTGCCGGGGAACTGAGAGCTTTAAGTTCGCGATTCAAGCGAGCAATGTCCTGGTATTTCAAACGGTTTAGTTGCCGCGAAAAACGACCTGACTCTATCCGCCGGTAGATCTGCTGCATCCGCTTTTTGACCGAATTATTGATGATCTCAGGTCCGGCTTGTACTGAGCCGTAGCGGGCCGCCACCGATATCCGCTTGAGCATTCCCTCGATTCCGTGCTGTTTTACCAGGTCAACAATCAGATCGAGCTGATAGGCTACTTCAAGGTAAGCGTTTTCAGCCGGCAGACCGTTTTCCACCAGCACGTCAAAGCCGTTTTTTATCAGGGCCGCCATGCCCCCGCACAGAACCGCCTGTTCGCCAAAAAGGTCGCCGATTGCTTCAGCCTCAAAAGAAGTTGGCACCAGCCCCTTACGGCTTACTCCAACTGCCTGGGCCAGAGACTTCACTGTTTTCTGTGCCCGGCCGGAATAGTCCCGGTAAACAGCATAAAATGCCGAAAACGATCTTTTCGATGCGAATTTCTCCCGCACCGCCGAGCCGGGTGCGTGCGGTGCGATCAGAATGACATCGCAATCGGCGGGAGGCTTGACAAAACCAAAATGAACCGACATCCCCTGTAAAAACCAGAGCGTCGAACCCGGCCGAACGTACTTCCGTATCTCTCTGTCATAGACCCGGCCGTGGAGGTGGTCGGGAAATGCGAAGCAGATAATGTCCGCACCGGCCACTGCCTGCCGAATAGTGCCATTCTGTCGCCAGCCATCTTTCTTTGCCGACCGACGCGACCCCGAGCCGCTGCGCAACCCGATAATCACGTCATAACCGGAGTCGCGAAGGTTGAGAGCCAGGGCTCGACCCTGTGAGCCGTAGCCGATGACGGCTACTTTCTTGCCGCCCGTTTTTCCTGGTGCCATAGAGTTAGTATAACTTCCTGTTTGACGAATGCCAAGATCGCTGTTAATTGTAAGTTATGAACCCACTCGAGCAAGCCACGGTTGAACTGGTGAAAGCGGCCTTGAAGGAAGACATCTGCCGGGGGGATATTACCTCGCTGGCCTGTCTGGAACCCCGTCCGATCAAAGCGGTGATCGTAGCCAAGTCGGCAGGTGTTCTGTCGGGGCTGGCACCAGCTAAGCTGGCCTTTATGATGGTCGACCCGGCGACGGTTGTTCGACCGCTGCCGGCCGATGGCGACCACTTTGATACCGGGAGCACTATTGTCAGTATCGAAGGATTTGACCAGACAATCCTGACTGCCGAACGGACCGCTCTGAATTTCCTGGCCCACCTCAGCGGTATCGCTACCTTGACGGCAGAATTCGTGGATAGAATGTCGGGTACAACCTGTCGTATCCTCGACACCCGCAAAACGACACCGGGTTGGCGGCTGCTGGAGAAAGCAGCGGTGGTACACGGCGGCGGTGTTAACCATCGGCTGGGGTTGTACGACATGATCCTGATCAAGGACAACCACATTACTGCCGCCGGTTCAGTGACTCAGGCGATCAAAATGGCAGAACAGTATCTTGGTTCTGACGAGTTTCACCGGCAATTCGGCCAGGGGGCGGAGGCTGTTGATATAGAGGTGGAAGTTACATCTGACCAACAGATGACAGAAGCCATTAAGGCCGGTGCCGATCGGCTGCTGCTGGACAACCAGATGGTTGAGTCATTACAGCATCTTGTAAAGCTGGCCCGGCAGTTGAAACCGGATATCAAGCTGGAGGCGTCGGGGAATGTATCGCTGGATAACGTCGCTGCTATCGCTGCTACCGGTGTGGACTACATATCAATTGGCGCCCTGACCCATTCCGCCCCGGCTTCTGATTTCAGCCTGCGGGTAGAGGAGTAAGATACCCGGAAGGCAACGCTATCGGCGGCGAGTGCTTCAGCCGCACATTTCAGATCCTGTCCTTCGTGAAGAGACTATCCGAGGCTGTCCCGAAAGGTGATGATTACAGGTCGCGCAGGATGGGTGCTTGTCTCCCACCAATAGAGGTGACATTGCCACCGGCGGACACAAGGCCCGCCGCTACGCGGAGTTGGCGCATCGCAATTTCGTATGGTGTGGGTCCTGACATGACCGGAACTTACTTATGGGACAATCTCTGGACATTCTTGTGCCGTCAGGAATCCCTTCCTGACGGCTCAGGTCGTAGGCGGGAAACAGAGTTCGCGGCGGGCTATAACGAAAACGAATCGGGAGAACAAAACGGTAGTTGTTGCTCCGGTTGCAATCAGGCAGGTAGTGGTTGGGATCCAGCACAACTGCCTTTGGCCGGAGCGCAATCCGGCGATGAACAATTGACGAAACAGTGCCGTCGGGAAACCGGCTCGATACCAGCGTATCATAGATGGTATCGGCGGCACTGATCACGTATCCGACTTCAATCGGCAGAGCGACCGGACCGTTACCGGTTACCTTATAGGAAACATCATATCCGCCGGCAACGGCGCTGGTTTTCAAATCGGAGACGCCAAAGTCGATGCTGTCGCCGGCGACTATAATGTCATCAAACAGAGTCGCGCTGCTGCTGCCTATTCTCTGACTTAGCAGTTGCGAAAAGTCGCTCGGATATGTCATACGATGTCTGAAGGATAAAACGTATTCGCGGATAACGGCAAAAAGAGCATCATCACCAACTGCAAACCGAAGGGCGTGCAACGCCGCCGGTATCTTGAGGAAGACGCTGGAAATATAGCGCTGTGCCGACTCCCCGCTATCAATGTTGTCGGCAGTCCACTGCCGAAGTTCCCTCATGGTTTGCCAACCGGCGGAGCCGCGGGCATGGTACATGATTGTGGCGGCCAGGTAGCAGGCCAGCCCGTGATTCAGCCATCTCCCGGTACCGTTGTTTTCCGGAAACAGCGGCGGGAACCAGCAGTTGGCCAACTCTACCGCCAGGGCGGTATACAGCAGTCCGGTGTCGCGGATAGCTGCCGGAAGGATCACCAGTTGCCGGGCACTGCTGCCATGCTGACGGGCGTGGGCCGCCACGATCGTCAGGCGACGGTGCGGATATTCGCCCAGAACCTGCTCATACTGACGTACCAGGGCGACGGTCGACCGGGCCACAAAGGCAGCCCAGGTAGTCTGAAGCTTACGGGGATAACAAACTTCGATCGCTACCTTCCCGGCAATCGTGCGATCTCTGACAAAATCAGGGTGAGCGGCAAACACCAGATCGGTGCTGGTCCGTACCCGCACCAGGTACTGTTTGATTCCTGAAGGGAACTCCGCGTTATACCTGGTGTTGTCCGGGCCATAGCTGTACCGACCGACGATATCCACCAGGATGGTATCGTCGTGGAGTCGCGGCAGCAGGCCGTAGTGCTCTTTTTCGTTGATCAACTCTCCCGGATGGACAATCGACCAGGCGGAATCGATCCGCAGCACCACGTTGTAGAGAGTATACTCGCGTATGTCCGCACCCAAACCGGACTGCCCTCCGGTAAGCCGGCGCCCGTCCCGGTAGGGACAAACGGATGGGTGCCAGTCGGCAAACAGGATCGGCTCATCATCAATTGATCCGGCCGACGGCGGTAACCCGGTCTCAAATGCCAGCAGGAAAAAACCGGACTTCCCCGGGGCCAGCTTCTGCGGCAATATCACTCTCATCAGGCTGTCGTCAATCAGCACCATGCTGTCGGGCAGAGGAGCGCCGTAGTAGAGAATTGAATCAAGGTGAAAACTGCCCCGAGGATTTAAGTTAAACCAGATTTGTGCAAGCGTGTCATCGGAGACGTTTTCATACTCGACTTCCATCTGCCCGCGCACCAGCGTCGACTCCGGCACCACTTTAGCTCGAATCGTATAGATAATGTGGGGGATCGGCAGCAGCACGTCCTGCCGACGTTCAGCTTGCGGCCGCGACAACACTCCCGGCGCCGTCAATAGACCAAAAACCGCGATCATCATGACTCGGCGCACGGCAGTTGAACCGGGGCGTGGCGTTATGAATTTATTTGCAGGTGTTTTCAAATGTCGGCCCCTCCCGGAAAGCAGTCGGAATAGCCGGCCCAAATCATCCGGCTACTTCTTATCTTTTTTCTTAAACAATCCTTTAAGAAGGTTGCCGGCGTCTTTGGTAAGATTATCGCCTAGGTTCTGACCCAGTGCTGAGAAATCCAGTTTGACGGCCGGCTGGTCAACGGTGCCGTCGATAGCCAGTGGCAGCTTGATTCGTTCGACACTCTTGTCTGCAAACAGACCGGCCAGACCGCCGAGCAGCCCACCCTGCGACATAAGTTGCTCCGTCCACTCCCGGGACAGCAGCAACGAGCCACGATACCGGATACCGCCGTCGAAAGCGTAGTAGCCACCCAGCTCCAGATCACCTACCTTGCCCACGCCGGTCTTCAGGTTGTCCAGACTGACCCGACCGTCCTGAACTGAGATTTTCGTTTTCAGAGCCTTCAATACCTGTTCTTTCTCGAACGACTGCCCCACCTGTTTGGCCAGTCCGGCGATGGCCGTATGCAACGGCCCCGAAGTGACCATCCGGCCGTCATGCATCTCGGCTGAACTGTTCATGGTCAGCGAATTCAGGAACTCATCCGGTTCCCAGCCATCGGCGCTGTAGCTGCCCTGAAGATTGATTTTGCCGAAAATATGGCCGCCGAACTTGCTGAAACGCGAGACGAAGTCATTCGCCTCAATCCCGGTCGCCTGGTACTCCCCACTGTAGTGGGGATTTTCAAAATCCTGCAGATCGATGGTAGTGCTGCCGGAGACGTCTCCCGAGTACACCTTGCCGGTGACGTCATAGCAACTGATCCGACGGTCTTCAATGCGGACCTTGCCCTGCAACCCGGTGAACTCGACCTGGCTGTAAATGATGGTGTCGGCACTGAAAGTGCCCCAGCCGTCGATATCAGGCAGTATCAACGGCGGGATCGAGTCTGCCGGCAGTGCCGCCCGGTTGGTCCCCGAACCGGGCACCGCCTCGGGAAACAGACGGTCGAGATCGAACCGGTGCGAACTGAATTCGAACTGCAGCCGGGGGCGCTTGGCCCGGGCGCGCTGTGCAGATTCTACCGGCAGCAGGTAGGGGAATGGATCGGTCAATTTTCCCGTGAAGGCTATATCGCTGGAGGAAAACTGAAGCAGAAACTTGTCAATGATAATTGTGTCCGGCTGCACCCGCAATGTCGCCTCGAACAGTTCCACCGGTTCCGGCAGCCGACTGTCGATCAGCGAGCCATCGCTTAGCGTGATCTTTCCCCGAGGTCTGATCGACGCCGGATCGGCCATATTGCCGACCAGACTGATATCCACCTCAGCCGAACCACCCACATTCGGGTCACCGGTCGGCGGCAGGAACCGGTTGACAACAGCCAGGTTTATCCGACCATTCATCCGGGCATCGACGGCCACTTCCATTTTCTCCTGCGTCATGCTATCTGCCATCAGGTACGGCACCAGGTTGTCGATCCTTCCCGACAGGTTCATTTGGCCGGACGGCATGGTTCCCGAGAACTGGTTGATCCGGGCGACGTTGTTGTCAAAGAACAGGTCCAGCGTGAACGACTCTATCGGTTCCGGCAACAATGCCGAACTGTAACTGCCACCGGTAACCTGCACTGACCCTGAGAACGTCATTTCGCGGGCCTGTTCAATCCGCCCCGACAGTTTCAGATCAAAATCCATCAGGCCGGTCAACCGGTGTTCATCCTCCGCCGGAAAGAAAGGAGTGATATAAGACAGGTCACATCGTCCGGAGATGGCCCCCGTCACAGTCGGATCATCAAAACCATCCACCACCAGGTGTCCCTGGAGCGGCTGGCCGTAAAAAGAGGCCTCCTCAATGTTGAGACGCAGATTGTCAGGTTTGAAGTCGACCAGCGCTCGTCCCAGCCGAAGTTCACCGTCGAGACCTTTTTTCGACATCACCATGTCGGAGAGAGTTGCCATACCCGCGTATGACAACGGTTGAGCTCTGCCGCCGTCATACTCGCCATCAAGATCAAGTGTGAAATCGCCCTTGATCGTATATTCTGC